>Ga0302252_1000183_pt1 | contig 73925 bp, 74 predicted proteins | sample AAG_RA_Leu_MG_FD_193511 | JGI IMG/M metagenome (GOLD analysis project Ga0302252, IMG submission 193511) | Enriched activated sludge microbial communities from anaerobic digester in WTTP, New Holstein, Wisconsin, United States - AAG_RA_Leu | ecosystem: Engineered > Bioreactor > Anaerobic >... | reverse complement strand
GCATATGAAGAAAATTATATTAGAGAATTTTCTTGATTCTGCATCGCAACTCAGCTTTGCCAAAAGCTGGATCGAGAAGTTTCTCGAAGGAAAAATAAGTTTAATTAGTTAGGTTCTTGACTATAATCTAATGCAATATTTTGCCATCAATACTACTTAAATCTAATTTTAGTGAAAGAACGGGAGATTTGGGCAGATCATTATCCTGCAAGGCTTGATCGAAAACACGAGGGACATGACTCTAGCGTTCACCGCGAGATTTATATCCTTGTTATGAAGACCGCTTGCCAGATCCCACACAGACATATCCGCTTATGATTGGATTGCGTTTGATGTCTTGCACTGGTGCCCAGCACATGCCTTTGTCTTTTTTCCTAGAGCTCAGCATGAGCAGTTTCCCATGGTGTTTTTGTCTTTAGGTTGTCTCATAGCCTACGATCATGCCATAAGCGGGTAAACTTTTTTTAAGTTCTTGAGCTGTGTATAGTCGAAGCTTAGGAATTAGTAAGCTCATATCCCTTAGCCGATCCAAATCTGGCAGCATTCTCCGGTCCCAACAATGGCGTCCGTGCTAGCATCTCGAATCTGCACCACAAAGTCCCGGATCTGCTGAAGTCGAACTTCCTCAGCCATACCTCACTTCTCATTTGGACAGAAAGACCTGCATAATTTTATCGTGAACGCAGTAACCTGGTATCGGATAAATTTATATCGCTTGCCGCAAAATAAAGCCAGATTGTGTGGGAAGTGAAGGATATTCACCTCAAGGTGGCCAAGGCCTATCCCAATGACTCCGCCCGGGGCATAGCCCGCCTGGACCCCAATGCGCTCTTGACATTGCGTCTCTCGCCCGGGGACATCATCGAGATCGAGGGCAAGAGGATGACTGCGGCCAAGGTCTGGCGGGCGGACCGGCAGGACTGGTCCCAGGATTACATCAGGATAGACGGCTTCATCCGCCAGAACGCCGGTGTGGGCATAGGCGACCGGGTCAAGATCCGCAAGGCTCGCTTCGCCGACGCCCAGAAGATCATCCTGGCCCCGCCGTCCGGCTCTAATATGCACTACGGAGACGATGCGGCAGACATGATCCGCCGCCAGACCCTGAAGAGGCCGGTGGTGGCGGGAGACATCCTGCCCATCATGAGCTCCGGAGCCCATCCCTTCATGGGAAGGATGGAGGCCGTGCCCCTGGTGGTCACCGAGACCCATCCCGCTGATGTGGTGGTCATCTGCGAGAAGACGGAGATAGTGCTTCTGGAGAAGCCGGTCAAGAGCGTCGGCTCGGTGAAAGCCACCGGCACTACCTACGAGAATGTGGGCGGCCTTAGGAGCGAGGTGCAGAGGGTGCGGGAGATGATTGAGCTGCCCATGAAGCACCCCGAGGTCTTCCAGAAGCTGGGCATCGAGCCGCCCAAGGGGGTTCTGCTCTACGGCCCGCCGGGCACGGGAAAGACCCTCATTGCCAAAGCAGTAGCAAACGAGAGCGGTGCCAACTTCTTCTCCATAGCCGGCCCGGAGATCATGTCCAAGTACTATGGGGAGAGCGAGCAGAGGCTGCGGGAGATATTCGATGATGCCCAGAAGGCCGCCCCTTCTATAATTTTCATAGACGAGATAGACTCCATCGCCCCCAAGAGGGGAGAGGTCACCGGCGAGGTGGAGCGCCGGGTGGTGGCTCAGCTTCTGGCCATGATGGACGGCCTCAAGGAGCGGGGAGCGGTGGTGGTTATCGGAGCCACCAACCGGGAGGAGGCCATAGATCCCGCTCTGCGCCGGCCGGGCCGCTTCGACCGGGAGATTGAGATCGGCGTGCCCGATCGATCGGATAGAATTGAGATCCTCCAGATCCATGTGCAGAACATGCCCCTCTCCGATGACATCAACCTGGAGAGCCTGGCGGACCGGATGCACGGCTTTGTGGGGGCGGATGTCAATGCGCTGTGCAAGGAGGCAGCCATGAGGGCTTTGCGCCGCTATATGCCCGACCTGACCACGGAGGACGAGATCCCTGCCGGGATCATAGAGCAGATGCAGGTTCGAAGGGAGGACTTTGAGGAGGCCCTCAAGGAGATAGAGCCCTCCAGCATGAGAGAGGTGCTGGTGGAGCTGCCCGCTGTCAGCTGGAGCGACCTCGGCGGCCTCGGCTCTCTCAAGCAGGAGCTGATTGAGGCCATAGAGTGGCCGCTCAAGAGCCCGGAGAAGTTCCGGCAGATGGGAGTGCGCCCGCCCAAAGGAGTTTTGCTCTACGGCCCGCCGGGCACGGGAAAAACCATGATCGCCCAGGCGGTGGCCAATGAGACAGCAGCCAATTTCATCAGCGTGCGGGGCCATCAGATGCTCTCCAAGTGGATGGGCGAGTCGGAAAAAGCCATCCGGGAGATATTCAGAAAGGCGAGGCAGGTCTCGCCGGCGATCATATTCTTCGACGAGCTGGACTCCATCGCCCCCATGAGGGGAACAGACGAGGGCAGCCACGTCATGGAGCGGGTGGTAAACCAGCTTCTTTCCGAGCTGGACGGCCTGGAGGCCCTCAAGGATGTGGTGGTGATCGCCGCCACCAACCGGCCGGATATATTGGATCCGGCCCTGCTGCGGTCGGGTCGGTTCGATCGGATGCTCCTGGTGGGCCCGCCGGACAAGCTTGGCAGGCATGAGATCCTCAAGATCCATGCCGCAGCCATGCCCAAAGCGGAAGATGTCAACCTGGAGGAACTGGCGGAATTGACCGAGGGCTATGTCGGCTCGGACCTGAACGCCCTCTGCCGGGAGGCGGCCATGCTTGCTCTGCGCCAGGAGGGGGAAAAGGTGGAGATGAAAGACTTCCGTGAGGCTCTGCGCAAGGTCCGGCCCAGCGTGGAGGAGAACATGGTCAGCTATTACGAGAGGATCAGCCAGAGGTTCAAGGGAGGCATAAAGGTGGACCCCGCCTCTCTTATGGGCTATAGATGATCATATGCTGTTGCATATGATTCCTTGAAGGGCGGCGTGCAAGTTTAAAAAATGGAGGGCGAGAGAGATGGGAAAGGTGTTCTCGGGAAGCATTGCCGGAAAGGAGATAGTGAATATAGACGGCACGGTACTGGGGCGTCTCGATGATCTCACCTTTGATGTCCAAACAGGAAAGCTGCAGGACATGAGAGTCCGGCCGGACCGGGAGCTGAACCGTATCCAATACCGGGAGGAGGGCCGGTTCGTGCTCATACCATTCTCCTCCGTGGTGGCCATCAAGGACTACATTGTGATCGATGAGAGCCGGGCGGTGATGGATAAGCCTTTCAAAGATAAAGCATCAGAATAGGCTTCAGACAATACATTTTGATCTCCCGATTCAATGCTGGCTCATTGCATCCTGGGAAAAGGCTTAATTTATTCCGGGTGCATGAGCTATCCCCCATGAGATCTATCTTCCATTTAGTCATTGTCGCCCTGGTTCTGCTGGCCGCAGGCTGCCTCGCCCCCAAAGAAGAGGCAGCAGTGGGCAAGGTTCTGTTTAAAACCAGCATGGGCGATATCACCATTCAGCTTTACGATGATATGCCCAAGACTGCCGGCAACTTCCGGGATCTGGTGGAGAAGGGATTCTATAATGGGGTGATCTTCCACCGGGTGATAGATGGCTTCATGATTCAGGGGGGAGACCCCACCGGAACCGGCTCCGGCGGGCCGGGCTATACCATAGATGATGAATTTGCCGAGAGCAACAGGAACTTCCGGGGTACAGTGAGCATGGCCAACGCCGGGCCCAACACGGGAGGCAGCCAGTTCTTCATCAACCTGGTGGACAACAACTACCTGGACAGCGCTCATCCCGTCTTCGGAAAGGTGATCGAAGGAATGGATGTGGTGGATGCCATAGGCAGAGTTCCCACCGACGAGAGCGACCGTCCCATCAGCGAGGTCAAGATCATCGAGGCCAAGATGGTATCTTGATTTGTCATCTATCATTTTCAGCTGCATCACAGGCATAGAAAGCAAGAGCCAGTTAAAGGCAATAAGAAAGGATTGATGGAAATGACAGAGGAATCCAATAGCGGCGCAGTCAAGGTACAGCTCAAGACCAATATGGGTGAGATCACCCTGGAGCTTTACCCGGATATGCCCATAACGGCAGGCAACTTCCAGAAGCTGGTGGAGAAGGGATTTTACGATGGCACCATCTTCCACCGGGTCATAGACGGTTTCATGATCCAGGGGGGAGACCCCACCGGAACCGGCCGTGGCGGGCCAGGATATGCCATCAAGGACGAGTTTTCCGGCAAGAACAAAAACAACCGGGGAACCATCAGCATGGCCAACGCCGGGCCCAACACGGGAGGCAGCCAGTTCTTCATCAACCTGGTGGACAACAACTACCTGGACAAGGCCCATCCCGTCTTCGGCAAAGTTGTTGAGGGCATGGATGTGGTAGAGGCCATGGGCAAGGTGAAAACCGGACCCATGGACCGGCCGGTGAAAGAGGTGAAGATCGAGAGCGCCAAGGTGATTGCTTAATCAATATTAGAAATACCTTTATCTGCTCTCAGCCCAGCCAGAACAGCATATGGCAAAGCCAAAAGCCGGTCGCATTATAACCGCATCCGAGATCTCCCAGTATGTCTATTGCCCTGTCTCCTGGCACCTTAAGAGATCCGGCGCTCCCATGAAGTCCGCCGGCCTGGAGCGGGGTGCAGCGGAGCACGAGAGGGCGGGAGGCTGTCTGCGGCTTGTGGCGCGCCAGGAGAGGACAGCAAGCCTGCTCCGCATGGCGGGCTTGCTGCTCGCATTTGCCGGGCTGATTCTTTTGGGATGGATATTATGGACCGGCTCATAAATGCCATTCTGCCAGCACTGCTGCTCCTGGCTCTTGCCCTCACCTCTCTCTATCTCTCCCGGATGGCCTCATCCGGAGTCAGATCCCTGCGCCAGAAAAACGGCCTCCTACCGGGAGAGGTGATCTACTCCGACCTGGACCGCCCGGCCCTGGCACTTTATTCCCGCTCTTTAGCTCTATCCGGCAAGCCTGACTATATAGTCCAGGATAAAAAAGGCAGCCTGATCCCGGTGGAGATCAAGAGCGGCAGGCCAATACAGCCCCATCGGGGCCATATGCTTCAGCTCGCCGCCTATTGCCTTCTGGTAGAAGAAAACTACAATGTGGCTGTGCCCTATGGAATACTGGTTTACGCCGATAAGAAGCAGCATAAGATAGAATTCGATAAGCATCTGCGGGCTGATCTGCTGAGGACTATAGAGGAGATGAGACGATCCCCGGATGGCCGTCCCCCCCAAAGGGGGCACAGCCAGAGGCAGAAATGCCGATTCTGCTCCTTTAGCCAGGGCTGCCAGAGCAGATTGGACTGAAAAGATCCAGTTAGCACCTTAATATTAAAGCAGCCTTCCCGATTCGATCTTGACGCACCTTCCCGCCACCACCCGGTAGCCCTCACGGTCCAGCTTAACTATGGTCTCCGGGCTCTCTGTGCCCGGTTGCATCCAGAAGACCTTGAAGCCCTTCCTGACCGCCTCCTCGGCCAGAGCGGCAACGGCAGAAGGGCGTCGGAATACGTCTATCATGTCTATCTCGTCAGGCACATCATCAAGCGAGGCATAGACCTTCTCCCCCAGGATAATCCGGCCGGCATAGTTGGGATTGACCAGAAAGAGCTTGAAGCCGCGGCTTTGCAGCACGTCGGATACGAAGTAGCTGGGCTTATATGGATCGGGGGAGATGCCGACCACGCATATGTTCTTACAGCTGGTCAGGGCCTCTTTGATCTCCCTGTCTTCACGCAGGATAGGCATGAAGTACTGTCTGGTACTTATGGGGATAAATAATTTCTTTTAATTTCTCCCGCTATCCTTTCTGGTTATGCATCTGCCCCGGGCCACCAGAACGGAGGGGCCCCAGCGGGCCAGTTCTTCCCGTAGAGCCGCCTCTACCTCTTCTTCAGGAGCGGGCAGATCTAGGTAGCGTGTGGGCAGCAACGCCTCTAAAATGCCTGATAGATCTGGTGCCTCCTGAAAGCCGGTCATGGCCGCCACATCATTCTTGAGCACCACCGCCAGAAGATCGCGCTTCTGCCAGACGGCATTGATCAATCCCGCCAGGCCGGAGTGAGCCAGGGCATAGTCTCCCATCAGGGCTATGCCCTTGCCGGAAAAGCCGGAGGCAACGGCAGCCGCTGAGCCCAGGCCGTAGGCCACGTCCGCAGAGCAGAAAGGCTCTCTGGTGGCTCGAATGGAGCAGCCGGCGTCGCCGGCCACTGGCGCATCCACTTTTGTCAGGGCAGAGAAGAGGGCCCGGAAGGGGCAGTCCGGACAGACGCCCTCATACCCCCTCTCCGCCACGCTCTCATATGCCTGGGGCATTTTATCCCGCCTGCCCTCCAGCTTCTCCAGGGCCTGGATGATGTCCGAGCGCTCCAGGGCTCCCCGGGGCAGATGGCCGGTGAGCTTGCCCTTGACCCTAGCATTTTGGGATAAAATGCCCTCCAAGAACGGCTCCGGCTCTTCGGCAACCAGTATCAATCTATGTCCATCTATGAAGCGCCGCAGGAGCCTCTCCGGCGGGGGATGGCTGTAGGCCAGAGCCAGAACCGAAACACCCAGCCCCTGGGCCAGGCGGACGGGATAGCCGCTGGCTATGATCCCTATCTCCCCGCAGATCTGAAACTGGTTTAGGGGAGAGGACTCGGATGCCTCCTGGGCCAAAGCCATGATCCGATCATGGTGCCTCTGGTGACGGCCTTTTGCCGTCAGCTCCCAACTGTCTTTATCCAGCCTCTGCCCCGTGGACGGAAGAGGCCGGGATGGGATATCCTCCTCCTGGGCGGCAAGAAGCCGGGATGTCACCCTCACCATCACCGGAACTCTGAGCTTCTCCGAGAGGATGTAGGCCTCCAGAAGGGAGGCATGAAGAAGGCCGGGTCTGCTGGGATCGAGCAGAGGCAGCTCAGAGAGGGGTGCGTAGAACCTGCTGTCCATCTCCGCCTGAGAGCGGCGCGGCCCCATATCGTCCCCCACTAAAACCACAACACCGGAGCCTATGCCATGGGTGGCGGATATGACCAATGGATCGGCAAGCAGGTTCATGCCCACCTGCTTGACCACAACCAGGGAGCGCAGGCCGGTGGCGGATGCTCCCAGGGCTATCTCCAGGGCCACCTTCTCATTGACCGATATCTGGCAGCGGAGGGCCTGGGCCAGATCGGTTATGGGATATCCGGGCACATAGGTCCGCACAGACACAGCGGCATCCTCTGCCGCCTGCAGGGCAGCTTCCAGGCCGTTCATTCCATTCAGGCCTTCAGCGAATCATCAGGCCGAACCGATTCATCCGGCTGGGCAGAGAAGGGCAGAGCAGCCACGGCTCCGATCAATCCCTGCCCCTTCATCATTATCTGCACCCCATTCTCCCGCGCCGCATCCAGGGCATCCTCATACTGCACCCTCTCTCTCTTGCACCGCTGCCCGAAAGGCAGTAGGGAGGAGGGATCAAAGTCCCGGAAGACGGCCATCCCGGTCTGGGAGGAGACGGAGTACTTGCCCAGCAGTGCCTTGAACTCGGAGAGCATTCCCTCCGCCTTATCCGGCAGGCAGGCGAACTCCACCACCGTAGCCACGCAGTTTTGGGTCTTGGTGGGAACGGGAAAGAGCTGAACCAGGCTGTGGGAGATGTAGCGGGCCTCCTTTCGATCCACCTTCTGAGCGATGTTGTGAACCAGGGTCCAGGTAGCCCCCTCCGTCTTGGAGTCGGTGTCATCAACGCCGATGATCATCCTCTCCCTTCGGGGCAGGACGATGGTTCCCCGGGCCACCCGACCTCCGCCGCTCTCCGTTGCCTCATAACGCAGCACATCCTCGGCCCCGGCCCGGCTGAGGGTGGCTCCCACTCCGCCACCGCCCAGGCCGGAGTAGGTCACTTCCACCTCTTTACCATTAACTGCTACCGACTCTATGCCAGCCGACCTTTTGGAGGAGACCAGATCCAGATCGACCTTCCCGGGCTCGATAGTGTATCTAAACCACTCCCCGATATTGCGGCAGCTTTTCACCAGGGGACCGCGGCAGTAATGGTACCTGGCCCAGGCCGATCCTCCATAGCAGTTGGAGCGCTCCATAAGCTCCACCTGTCTGCCTCTGTCGTCAACCACGGCATGGATCTGTTTGTAGACCACAACATATGGATTCTCTAATTCCAATTGCACTGGCATCATTCCTCGGCTGAAACTCTCTTTGATGAAATGTAGCTTTATTCATGGCCCTTGATATACTCTCTCAACAGCACTGTGGCATAGCTTCCCTTGGGCAAAAGGAACTGCAGATTTGCGCTGCTGCCGGAGAAAGTGATCTCCGGCAATACCGGACAGAGGGCAGCGCGTCTGGTTCCTCTGGAGCCCAGATCCTGGCAAGCAGCAACCCGGAAGTCCTCCACTGATACGGCCTCCTCGGCAAGGACGTCTCTCTCAATCTCGCCCTCCCTGCCCTCCGCCAGCTCGGTGTCAAATCCTATCAGGGGCAGGGTGAGAAAAGACCTGCCCCTCTCGATCAGCCTGTTTATTGCCGAGAGGTTTTCCGCGTCTGCCCTTTGCAGCCGTCCCATATCCGGCAGGCCGTCTCTTGCGAAGCAGACAACATCTCCTATCTCCGCCCGGTTGAGAAGCATTCCTGCTTCCAGGCGGCGGCTGAGTATCTTATTGAAGAGATAGGACTGATAAGAATGGACAAACAAGCGGCGCAGATTGGGAGAGAGCACCATAAAGGATTGGGCATAATCGCCGGGATGCTCGATCAGATAATTGAGCATGGCCAGTTCAAAGCTGAGGTACTCCGGGAAATGCTTCAGCGCTGCTGGTATATCCCGGCCGGTCCATAGAGCCTCCCGGACCTTCATGGTCTCGGGCAGCTCTCCGGGAAAAGGCTGGGCCAGGTAGATGAAGACTGCCTCTTCGCAATTGCCCCGCACCAGGGCCTCTCCAACCCTGTGGGTTACCGGCCTGATCTCTCCGAACCTCTGCACTCCGAAGTAATTAGGGATGCCCCCCTGCATCTCGATCTGCTCTGTGACGGCAGCGAATCGAGCCTCTGGCTGGGGGCAGGATAGATCTCGGATGGTGATGGCAAAGCGGTTGCCCAAGAGGTCCCCCAGACCCACACCACGGTTGGATCGACCCAGCACCCTGATCTTCAGATCCGGGAGGCTGATCCGGGAGAGCTCCTCTTCTTCCAGGTTCATGATGCTGATGCGCTGGCTGGTGACAGCTTTCTTGTCCTTGGTGCCGGCCCAGGAGAACCTCTTCTGGCTGATGCGCAGGATCCGGGCCATCTCCCGGATCAGCCTGTGAGCATCCCAGTTGGTCTTCTCCACCTCTACAATCAGATATCTACCGCCTTCGTATCTCCTATCTGCAAAAACCTCAGAGACTACGAAATCCTCGGGGTGGCTCTTGATCTTTCCTCCGCATCCCGGGGCATCGGTGATGTAGTAGTCCATTCCCAGGGACCGATCCATCTGGCTGGCAGCAATCATCTAAGCCCGATCACTTCCTCAGACCAGCTTGAGCTTGCCCGTTACCCTGTCCATGAGCTTGGCCTGGGCCGGGCCGAGCCCCAGAGCGGTTATTGTGCCAGCCGGAATCTCGGTCAGGCCGGCATCAACCACAATGGCGCTGGCTATTCCGGCTCGATCCGCCTCCTCTCTCAGCCGGAAGAGCTCCGGCACACCCGGGACCTTTAGTACCACCTTTCTCTGTCCCTCGGTCTTCCAGTCGGATACGGTAGATCTATCCATCTTCTCTGACCTCTCCACAGCCATGACTGCGGCATGGGCCACCTGAACCGCAAGCTTGCCTGAAGAGAGCTTGAGATCCTCTCGGATGACAATGCACTGCTTGAACTCCATTGAATGCAACATCTCCTGGAACTGATTACGATGCAATCAGCCCATTTAAATCAGGCCATAGGGCAGGCAAGCAAAAAATGGGAAGCGGAGAGGTGGGGTATATTCAGGCCTCTTTGGTCAAGACTCTGACGCAGGAGGGGCTCTTGGCAATATTGCCCATCTTGGCCCCGATCAGATATTCCAGGCCCTTCTCTGCCGCTATGTCCAGAATGCGCTGGGTTACCACGCCATCAAAGATCACTCCGCTAACATCCCCATTGGCCTCCTTGAGCTCACGGGCCAGATCCCTGACGGCAACCTCCTTCAGCACATTCTGGTTCCGGTCCATGATCCGGGCGGAGAGGGTCCCGTCCAGCTCATCCATATGAGATCTGAACCATTCTCTCTCCGGCTCAGGCTCGGGGACCGCCTCAGGGGCAACAACCACAACTTCCTCGATGGCCGGCTCCGGCCTGGCCATAGCCTCCCGGGGCATGACCCGTCGCGGCGCTATCACCTCCGCCCTCTCCATGGTGCTGCGCACGCACAGCGGCTTCTCCCGGATGAGGCTCTTTCTCTTGGTGGTGATCTCCCGTCTCTTCTTGGGCTGGCTCTTGATCTTGTACTGGTCCAGAACCTGCTCCACTGGGATCTTCTGGCGCAGCGCTCTGACGATCTCCTTCTGGGTCAGATCCTCGACGCTCTTGCCCTCCGGGGCTCTGGCCACGAAGTCTATGTCTGCCACCTGAAGCAGCTCTTTGATGATCAACTCTCCGCCCCGGTCGCCATCTGTAAACGCAGTAACTACTTTCTTGGCGCAGAGATCAGCTATATGGGGTGGAACATTGGTTCCGCCTACAGCTACAGCATTCTTTATGCCGTATTTGAGAAGATTGAGCACATCGGCTCTTCCTTCTACGACCAGTATGGCATCAGAGTCCAGCACATTGGGGCCCGCTGGGAGGTTGTCTTTGCCCAAATGGGTTATCTCCTCCACCCGGACAGACTGCTTTATCTCCTCGGTGATCTCCTCCGTCTCCAGGATGTTCTCATCGAACATCTCCACCAGGATGCGCTTGGCCCTCTCTATGACATACTTCCTCTTGGAAGCGCGCACATCCTCGATGCGATTGACCGCAATGCGGGCGATGCAGGGCCCCACCCGGTCGATGGTCTCCAGAGCTGCGGCCAGAATGGCCGTCTCTACCTTATCAAAGCTGGAAGGTATGGAGATGGTGCCGCTGGACTTTCCCCCGCTGGAGGTGATCTGCACATCAATTCGGCCCAGTCTTCCTGTTTTTTGAAGATCTCTGAGATCCAGATCGGATCCCAGGAGGCCTTCTGTCTGTCCGAAGATAGCCCCGACCACATCCGGCCGCTCCACTATCCCCTCCGCTGTTATATCCGCATAAATAACATATTTAGTTGTATCAACATTTTGCATCTAAGACACCTCTTATTTTAAAATAGTTAGATAAAAGTCACACCCAAACCCAAATAGCAAAGCTATCTACGGCCTGTTCAGGCCCATACGCGACCCAGCGTCGCATCCTTAGCCATGCCGATTCGCAGGCAGGCGGTGAGCAGTGAATGAGGGGGAATATGAGGTTTTATCCAACTATTTCAGGGTCAAATTATCAATGTCATGGGACATCTGATAGAAATGCCCACACATGAGCCCTATAATTTTGTTAGGCTTGGCATTTCATCGCCCGGATTGAATCCGAGGCTTAATCATGATGTGATTTTGAAGCTCAAATGCGCGCTTCTATCGCTTAAAAATGGATAAAACTAGTTTAAGAACTTTTTGGTGGATAGGATTCATCAGAGCCACTCGGGAGAATTAATATTTACTATAATATTATAAACCCGTCTGCTGTTCTCACTACCTTTACCTCATCTCCCGGCAAGACTGGTCGATTCTTGGGGCGAGCCGCGAGAGAGGTCCGAAATGTCTCCGGGTCCATAATCTCTACTGCGTCATCATCCACGGATATTGCCGTTGCAGATATGGCATCGGCCTTATTTCCCAGGATCTCAAGCGCCTCAGAAACTTCTGAGCTAATAGAAGATCTGCGCCCCTCCCGGAGAGAGGTGATCATTGTGGTCTTGCCATCAAATCCGGATACAACGGAGATAACCCCCCGAAAGAAGACTAGATCCCCCCGCTTGAGCCGGGGAAATCTCACCAGCAGGGTGGTGCGGTAAACATCGCGGTTGTCCTTCTTTCCCACCAGCTTGGCAGTCTCTAAAAGCCTTCCGCCAAAGCGCTCTAAAAAGGCCCTGGCCATGCGTCTGCCGAGCTGAGTCGAGCCCAGTATGATATCCAGGCCTCCTTTGACCTCCTTTATCTCCTGGATAAAGGAGTGCTGGTCGCCTCCCCGATACGAGGCGTCGGCCATATCCTCGGCCATTTTTTTGCACTCCTCAATCTCCCGCTCTGTTATGGGCCGCTCGGAACTACCCCGAAGCTGCACTGTTGATTCAAAGTATTTTCCAGCCAATCGGCTGCATCGCTCGCAGGCCACCTTCTTGATGCGGACGGGAACCTCTAATTGAACAACAGCTCTCCTTCCCCTGAAGCTGCCCTGAACATCAATCCGGGCCAGGTAGCGTGTCGCTCCCGTCGCCTCGAGATCTATATCGATCTGAGGCTGCATCAGCTCTTTATGAAGCCATATGGAGTCGACGGCCGTCTGTGCCGCCAGATCCTCCAGGGGAAGGGTGCCAGGAAGCTGCCACTTGCCCTTCATCTGCTGGGAGCCGCACATAGAGCATATCACCACCTCCAACAGATTAGGAGCGCGGGCCAGCTCCGTTGTATCCTGTACGCATTGAGGGCAGAGATCATCCTCGGTAGGCTGGCCGCAGCGAGGGCAGATGGAAGGCTTCACATTCGCACCATCTGAGCGCAGAGTATCCCGTCAATAGACAGGACATTATCCTCTTCCACATAGCCGAGAGAGATAGCATAAAGGACTGCTTTCTGGCCCGCGAAGTTGGCCATGGTGGCCGAGGCAAGAGCCGCTTCAACCTCTACACGGGAGGCTTTCTCGCAACCAAAAAAGTCCGGGCTGACATCTAATCGCAATTGACCCTCAGAAAACCTCCGTCCCAGGATCTCGCAGTCGCATACAGCAATGAGTCGCTCTTTACCCTGTTCATGGGCTCGGAGGTACATCTCCTTTTCTTCGCTCTCTTCAGACATAGCCATCATTTATCAGATGATTCCTTTTTCCAGGCTAGAGGAGCCTGAGCATACCCGGCCGCTGTTCAATGAGGTCGCCGTCCCGCCTCAGCCGCTCTACTATTCCCTCCGCCCGGTCTCTCTCAATCCCGGATTGCTCTGCCAGATCCAGGACGGTTTCCAGAGGAGCCAATCCCTGATGCTCCTTGCAGACCTCTCTTACGATGTCCTTTATCGATTTAGTCTTATCCCTTGTGCTCTTGCTGGTCCCCGAGGCGATGATATCCGCATCTAAAAATCCCGTCTCCGGATCTATGCCCACCTTTCTCAGGCAGGCCTCCAGTATCTTGACCACCCTCCTGGCATCCTCCAGGGTGACCCTGGGGGAGAGGCGCAGCCGGGCGCTGGCCTCGCCCAGCCGAATGAGGGCCTCGAGCTGTCGGGCGGTTACAGGAACGGGCTTGTTGCTGTCCTGCCCCTGGCTTCGCAGGCCAACATAGTACTTGTGGAAGTAATCCTTGGCCTCATCGCTCAAGGTGGGAAAGATGTTCTTTCGGGCATAGGCCACATACTTTCGTAGCAGCTCCGGATCTATGGCCGGCTTGATCACCACCATGGCGCTGTCTATGTCTTCTTGAGAGATATCCTCATTCCATTCGATCTGGGTGGCCAACTCTCCGGCGTAATTGCTCTTTAAGATGTGCTGGGCTATGGCAGAGTCCCTGTTGCCGTCCGGATCGTCGGTCAGAACGAATATGAGATCGAAACGGGACATGAGGGCGGGGGTGAGGTTGATCTGGGGGGCTATGGGCTCGTACTTGTCGAAGCGGCCCAGCTTGGGATTGGCGGCGGCAAGCAATGAACAGCGCGACTTGAGGGTGGCCATGACCCCGGCCTTGGCCACGCTGATGGTCTGCTGCTCCATGGCTTCATGGAGAGCGCTCTTGTCCTCGTTGTCCATCTTGTCCATCTCATCTATGGCCGCTATGCCCTTGTCCGCCAAGACCAGGGCTCCCGCCTCTATGGTCCAGCGGCCGTCTCCCAGCTCATCCTTGACTGCGGTGGCGGTGAGGCCCGCCGAGGTGGAACTCTTGCCCGAAGTATAGATGCCTCGGGGAGAGATCTTGGTCATATAGCGCAGAAGCTGGGATTTGGCCACTCCCGGATCTCCCACTAAAAGGATGTGGATGTCGCCCCTGATGCGGGCTCCGTCGGGAAGGTGCTTCTCAAAGCCGGATACCAGCTGCAAGCCCAGGGCCTCCTTGACATCGTCGTAGCCGTAGATGGAGGGGGCGATGGAGCCCCGGATCTTATCGTAGATCTCCGGATCGCAGGACATCTCCAGGATCAGCTTCTCCTCTTCCGGATCGATCTCAATCTCCTCGAACTCCTGCTCCTTCATCTCCACGGAGACGCCCTTATGGAAGAGGTCGAAGTAGGTGCTCTTGCCCTGCTGGGGCGATGAGCGCTGGTAGGACTTGAGGATGCCGTTGACTATGACCCGGTCGCCGGGGAAGATCCTTCCCGCCAGGTCGTCCTCTAATTCAACGTCGAGGGTCTGGGGCTGCTCACCCCCCCGCAGGTCCTCGGGAGACTCCTGAACCCTGATCTTCTGGGCGTCCACGAACTTGGACTGGGCCAGCAACAATTTGAAGGGGCCGCCCCGGTCGCAGGCCTGGTTCATGCACTTGAGGTTCTGGTCCTCGAATTTGTTGCCGGTCTGCTCTTTAAAGAAGGTAAAGCCGCATCTCTGGCACTGGAAGGCGGCGGAGACTATCTTAGGCCGGACCTCGGTAGCCGTTCTAACCAGGCCGTCTATGGCCAGGAGCTTGCCGATGTGATCGCTGCGCAGCTCTCGTGTTTTAAAATGGCGGGGCAGTTCAATAATCCGCGCATGAGCCCGCTCCAGGTAGACATCCATGGGCAGGTCCAGCTCCAAGAGAGCTGCATGGGCCGCCTCCAGCACCGGCTCAGGGCTCTCTAAGAGCTCCTCGGCGAACTCCGGATCGAAGCGGTCCAGGTCTGGGAAGCGGACGGTTAAGCTTCTCTCGTCGGGGTAGGAGTCAGCCAGCTCCAGGAGATCATCCCAGTAGCGGGAGCGCAAAAACTCCTCCCATTTGATAACCGAATCGGCGGGCATTTTAAGGGAATTGGGAGGGCAAAGTATCTAAAGTTATGCGGTGCCTGGTGAAAGGTGTGCTCTTATGCCTATCCATAGTTTTGGCAACTGATTAGTGGGGGAAAACAAAAGATATTTATGATATGAACTCATTAATATCATGAATATCATCTCTGTAACTTGTTGTAATCCAATTGAATGCAATTGATCGGAGGAATAATTGATGGACTGGCGAAAATTATTTCGGATAATATTGATATTTTTAATTTTAACGGTCAATGTTTTTGCACAAGACGCGAATCAAGCAAAAACGAAGGATCCGAGTCAGTCGCCAGAAGGGAACAAAGCATCAGATAAAAATTTTGTTGTTACAGTTATTAACGCAAAAGATCAAGAAATAAAGGATCCGAGTCAGTCGCCAGAAGGGAATAGTGCATCAGAGCAAAATCAGTCCTATCAGCAATTGGGGGAAATATTTCCATGGTATTCAGGAAAGCATGAAGATAGGGATAAAGGTATATTAATAGCTCTAAGCGGACTAATGGGTGCCCTTGTCACCATTTATACATTGATTGGGGCAGTTATGCCTGGAACTTCAGGTGGTGTTAGTCTAGATGCAGAAGGAATTAGACTCGAAATGTTTAAAAAGAAACTCAGTAAATTGTGGGAAAAAGAATCAAATGAAATCAATATTAAAGCGGCCAAAGAATTAGAAGTAACGACAAACAACCTTCAAGCATGGATATCTAGGGAGAGGTGGCGTCAATTCGGTTTGGCAGCTTTACTGTATTTAATCCTTGGTGCTTTTTTCGCTGCACTCTTAACGGAAAGCTTTTTGCAGGGACTGGTGATAGGTGCTGGTTGGACGGCTTATTTGGGGGTTGTAGGCCTGAAAAAAGATGGCGAGGTACGGGGATCTATCAAGGACCGAGAGATTAATGATCTGGTGAGCACTGTCGATGAGAAAGAAAAACACATTAAAATTTTAAAAACTACTTTAGAAGAAACTAAAGAATCTATTGAAGTACTATCTAAAAAAAGAAAACTTCTATATGCGCCAAGGGGGATAAATGAGAAACGCTATAGGCTACTTGAGGGCACTGAGAAGAAAGGGCCATGGTATCCCCTAGGCCAATTCGATGAAGCCATATTAAAAAGATGGGAACTGGAAGAAAAGATAAAATACACGGAGATATAGATGATTGTGTGTGATAGAAATGGATGAGAATGTTGAGCTGATCAAGGCTAAAATACAAAAGACACTGGATATCGTGGATGAAATGGAAAGTAAGAGCAAAAGCATAGAGGAATTGAAGGAAAGAGCAGAGATAGCTAAACGGCTGTGACCACTAATATCTCCAAAATCATCCTCCGGCTCTTCTCCGGTGTTCCCCTGATGTTTTATTTTATGCCATCTCGCTCTGGAGAATTGCACCTAAAGGGGAGGCTGCAGATGCCTTGGCCAGCAATCATAGGTTGAAATTGCCGTTTTTCATCGAGTATTTCTGGCTGCTTTGGCTCGTCCATCTCCGTATTATCTCTTTTTGCAGGGATTCTTGCCTGAGAATGATCACGTCCTGGAGTGCTGTCAGCGACTCGATGCATCCTCGTCAAGCAGGAAGCTCGGGTCCAATACAGCAGAACTCTTTTCATAGAGCTTGGTCTTATCAACCATAGGAGAACTCCTTCCAGAATCTGCCAGATCGATGCGGACGCAAAAGTCCTTCTCCGAGCCGCAGGCCAATATATTCAATTAAAAAACGTTGGCAAATAAATCTGTCGTCGTAGACTGCGTGCACTCTTCGGCAGGAACTGCGGCTTTGAGAGCCAATTTTTGGAAAAATGGCATATCCCGGCAGCAAAGCGCAGGTATTTATCGCATGATGCAGTAATAATCCCTTCAAGGTGATTTTAAAATGGTAAAGATGCCTGCGGAAGTTCGAGAGACATTGGAGAAGCAAAAGCCCATACCCATTGCCACGGCCAGCAAGGCCGGTGTGCCCAATGTGGTCTTTGTGGGGCTGATGAAGATCATGGACGATGAGACGCTGATGCTGGCGGACAACTTCTTCTACAAGACCGCCCAGAACCTGGCGGAGAATCCCAAGATATCCATACTCTGTTATAATGGGGAGACCAAGAAGTCCTTCCAGATCAAGGGCAATGTCACTGTGACCAAGGAGGGACCTGACTTCGAGACCATGAGGGCCTGGGTGCACGGCATCAACAACAAGCTGCCGGCTAAGAGCTGCGCCGTGGTCAAGATCACCGAGATCTACAATGCCATGTGGGGACCGGCTGCGGGAAAGCAGGTGGCTTAGAAAGGTGAATTAAACATAAAATTTTTAAAAAATATAAATTCGGCAAGGAGGAGCTGGCGATCAGGCCGGAGCCAGGCCTTCTTACGATATCTTTAAAGGCTTTTTATTCTTATCTCCAGCCTCCTGGCCCGGCTTTTCACGTCCCTGTGGGCAACATTTGAGAAATCCAGCCAGGGCTTCTGTTCCGACTGAACCAGGCTCTCTACTCTCTTACAGAAGGGGCTCGGTTCACCGCTTCCATCGAGCTGCCTGACCAGGACCGGACGGCTATGCGCTCCCTCATACTCCCGATACATCTCCAGAAGGCAGGCGTCCAGATTCTCATTCATCAGCAGGACGGCACCTCCAAAGAGTTCATCGGGATTGACCTTATCCACCACCCAGCCACCGGTATTGTAAACAGCCACGGGCTTTCCAAATCCCTCCAGGTTGAACTGATGAAGAAACGGCTTGTGAGTATGCCCGAAGACGAAGGCCAATTGGGAAGGAATCACCCCTCGTCTCTCATCGATGATCTGATTTCGGACCGCCGTCAGAAACTGAGTCATGCCATTTACAGCCTTCTCACCCAAAGGTATATCTTTTAAATTCCGTTCACCTTCCGAGATCTTATTGAGGGCTCTCTCAAGAATCCATTTAAAGGCCTTCTCTTCTGCAAAGTCGCTGGGACCGGTGCCACGATATTTTTTGGCCAGGTTCTTGGCTACTCTGGATATGAATTTCTTCATCTGATCCCGGTCAAGCATATGCTCGTAGAGCGTCTCAGTGATTGCCCCCACATCACCGGAGCGTCCCAGAGCAGACCAGAGGAAATCGATCCATGCAAAGTTCTCCGCCTCAAAGAGCTGAACATCGCTGGGAACCTCACTGCTTGTATTCAGTAGATTGGATTTCAGCTTGCTCATAAGGCAGTAATTTGCCTCGATAAAGTGGCCGTGATGGATGACGACGCATTTATCCTTGTCCGACGAGAGGAGGCCGAAGTTGGGATAGGCGATATTTATATGGATGTTATCACGCAGAACAGGGCGCTCTCCCAGATTGAGATTGGCTCGCCTCTTGATGATATTGTCCAAAAAATATGATATGACCTGATATTTCTCGCTGTTGTCCTCTTTCCTTTCCAGGAGGAACATCTCCGTCTTGTGCCAGGGCTGATCCAGACGTATATCGGGATCTTTGATCACATGATCGACATACTGGGTCTCTCTGGCCAGCTCCCAAAGGTGGTGGTCGTGGTTTCCCGGGATGTAGATGATCTTATCGAACAAAGCCCCGTCCTTGGCCATAACCAGCTCAAGGAACCTCTCGAAGATCATGGCCGAGGTATTGTACTCGGATAAAGCCAGCTCTAAAATATCACCATTTAAAATCAGGATGGGCTTGTCCGGGCCATCATTCTTGGAGATCAACTCTCTCAGACATTTGGCGAGAAGCTCCATCACATCATTGGCTTTAAGGGGATCCACATTGTGACCGTCCATCTCAGTGAGAAGGCTGTCCTCCTCTCCGAGGTGCATATCGGACAAGCATACATAGCGAATGTCATTCATATTCAGTGCCTCCTCTCCTGGCCTCTCCAAAAAAGGAGATTTGGCCAAAATGAATTGGATCTTTATTCGAAAGTATGCGATTCGAGGACTTATTAATTTTTCTGAAAAACATCAAGAGAGAATTAATATAAGGCACTCAATAGAATTAAATTGAATAGCGAAAGAGAAGAGATGAATTCAATATGATCGAAAAGGAAAAAGATGGACTTCAAGGCGATTCGGACCGTCTGGGCCGCCTCGCCATCCAGGCCCTGGCTCTTCTGGGGGGGCTGGCTGGCGTTCTCATCGCTGCCTTTCATCTGCTGGCCTCGCAGAGGGGATGGCCCTCTCAGGAAATGGAAGGCTGGGGCCTATTCTATCAGATGGGAGGATTGGCATTTCTCTTGTTGGCCCTGGCCGGAACCTCAGGGGCGGCTCTATACCGGCGGAGCCAGAGAACGGCAGGCATTATTCTCCTTTTCTGTGGGATCCTTGGCTTTCCCCTCGGCTATATCTCCTGGAGCAATCAGGCCGGCTTTATAGGCTGGGCGGCCTGGATTCCGGCCGGAGTTCTCTTCACCGCTGCCGGACTCCTGGCCCTCATAACCCCGCGAAGCTTGAGATCAAGGCTGCTCGGCCAGCAGGAAGGCTCTCTGGAAATGGAATCCATCGAGCAGGCCCTTTTCATAGGCACCGTCCTGGCCGGTATAGGGGTGATGACTGTCATCTTCCTATTCTCCGGCGTCCTGATATATGCCGCAGAGGACTCTCTCAAAGTCGACGCGGATATGGATAGGGATATGGATAGGGATAGAAAGGATCTTGCCGGGGCAGAGACGGCTGCCAGCATGGGAAGATGGGACAGGGCAGTCGAGCTATATGATGAGATTCTATCTCGAAACCAGTCCAACAAGCAGGCTCTGGAGAAGAGAGCCTATGCCCTGGAGATGCTGGGATCAGGCGATAATCCAGATCAAGAATAAGGAAGGCATGGAATGGGGGCTGGAAGGAGAGCGAAGAGTAGATCTAGCAACGGACGGAAAACAGTATTTCGGATCATCAGTCATGATTAGATAATTCCATTGAATTCATTATAGGCCGGTGCAGAGAATGCCAGACCGCGATCTTGCAGAATACCAGAGAGCCCTCAGGGTATGGGAGAGGATGCTGGCCCTGGAGATGGATATTCTGCAGAAGAGCAATCTCCTGAGGCGCATCGGAGATAGCTGTCTGGAGATCATAAAGTGCAAGAGAGACCCGGAGGTCTGCGGCAGGGCTGTGGATGCTTATGAAGAGGCACTGCAATTCTATACTGCAAACCGCCATCCTGCCGTCCGGGCCAGAATTCTGAGGGGGCTCGGATCGGCCTATTCCTGCCTGGCCGATCAGAGAGAGAGGAAGAGTTGCCTGGAAAAGGCCATATCCTGCTGGATGGATGCTCTGGACTTCTTTAGCCCGGCCTCTTTTCCGGAGGACTATGCCAGCCTCCAGAATGAGCTGTGCGGAGCCTATCGCAAGCTGGCAGAGCTGGAGCGCCGCCGGGATAATGGCAAGCTGGGGGTAGAGGCGGCTCTGGCCGCCCTGAGCATCTACAGCCCCAAGGACCAGCCGCTTGATTATGCTGCCGCCAAGGCCAATCTGGCCGGAGCCTATCTCATACTGGCTCAGGCAGCAGGCTATGCCGCCGATCAGGTCGAAGGCTGCCGCAAGGCCATTGCAGCCTACCAGGAGGCTCTGGCTTGTTATGACCGGGATCGCCATCCTCAGAGGTATGCGGCAAGCAAGAACAACCTGGCCATAGCCTATCTCGCCCTCTCCCAGGTGGAGGAGAGAGAGGACTGCTGCCTCCATGCTCTTCTTGCCTGCCAGGAGGGTCTCTCCTGCATCAGCCGCGAGGAGCAGCCGCTGGCCTATGCTGCCCTGCAAAACAGCCTGGGAAATGCCTGCCTCGCTTTGGCGGAGGAGGCAGAGGCAAGAGAGAGCAGGGAAACGTCTGAGGCGGGCCCAGGGCTGGATCCGAGTCAAGCCTATTTCCGGGCTGGAGGGGATGGATTTTGGGAGCTGGAAAATGGAACAATGAAGAGAGTGGAGAGCGGGAAGGGAGACGATTTCCTGGATCTGTGCCGACAGGCATTGCAGGCCTACAGCCAGGCTGCCGGGATATACTCCAAAGATGAGCATCCCTGGCCTTATGCCACAGCTCAGAATAACCTCTCCTCGGTCTACCTGGCCATAGGACGGAGGGAGAGGCCTGCTGCCAGCAGCATCAAGGCAATCAAGGCAGCTGGAGAGGCGCTCTCCTTTTTTCGCCTGGACAATTCTCCCCAGGACTATGCTGAGGCCCAGATGAACCTATGGATGGCCCATCTCATACTGGCCGATATAGAGAACCGGGAGGAGAACTGCTCTGCTGCCCTGGATGCGGCTCGGGAGAGGCTCAAGGCGACCCTGGAGTTCGGCCAGCCCCTTCAATTGGCCGGCTGCTACAAGGATCTGGCCATAACCGCATGCATGCTGGCTGATCTGGAGGTGCAGCCTGAAGAGAAGATGCAGCGCTGCCGGGAGGCCATTGATGCCGCCCTGGAGGCCTTGCGCATCTATAGGGTACAGAGCAATCCGGAGGAGTATGCTGAAACCCAGACCCTGCTCTGGGCGGCCTATTCTGCGCTGGCCGAGGTGGATGGGAGAGCAGAGAGCTGCAAGAGGGCCATTTATGCCTGCCAGGCGGCCATCCGGGTCTATGATAAGATCAGCCCGGAGGAGACGGCATATGCCCAGAAGAATCTGGCTCATAGCTTCATCTCTCTGGCGGAGATGGAAAACCGGGCTGAGAACTGCTCTCGTGCCATTGAGGCCTGGCAGGATGCTCTAGAGCACTACACCGCGCAGAGATATCCACTGGAGCATGCCGATATCCTGAGGGCCCTGGCCTATGCCTATGTTCTCCTCTCTCAGGAAGGGCAAGAGGGTGAAGAGTGGCTGAAGAAGGCTCTCAAGTCTTATAAGAAGGCTCTGCGAATTTACCAGGCGGAGGAGAAGACAGCAGAGGGGGAAGAGCTGGCAGCCCATGAGGCCAGGGAACTGGGGGAGAGGTGCCGGAGATCGCTGCAGTCCTGCCGGGCCATGATACGGGCCAAAAAAAGGGCTCAAGCGGAACGACAGCGTAAGAAGCAGGAGGTGAAGAGTTGACCGAGCTGACTGAGGAGCAGAAGAAGGAGTACTTTCGCCGCTCTTACACTGCAGTGGACGGTTTGTGGTTCATGAAGGTGGAGGAGAGGATGGGCTTTGATCAGGCTCTGCAGATAGATGAGGCGGTGTGGCGGGTCCTGCCCAAGATCCAGGCCCGCACTCTCAAGGCGATGATGGATCTGCCCTTTGGCCTGGACGGGCTAAAGCAGGCGCTATCGGCGAGGCTGGTCATGGAGGGATTCGACTTCCATATGATGGAAAAGGAGGGGGCGGTGGAGGTAGAGGTGCACGGCTGCCCCTGGCACAGGATCATGATCGATTCCGGGCGGGCTGGCCTCTCGGAGAGGGTGAGCGAGGTCATCTGCCGGGTGGAGAACGAGACCTGAGCCAGAGAGTTCTCCGGGCCGGGCGGAAAGATCGGCTTTGAGCGGGAGAAGCGGCTGTGCCGGGGGGATGGGATGTGCAGGCTGCGATTTGGGATAGAAAAGCCAGACAGCCCATAGTCCGGGCTTTGACACAGGGAACGAGGGGCTAAAAATGGCTTCTTTAGCCCTTGCTCTTCCAATCCCTCTTTTAATCCCTACGTCGAGCCGCCAGCCCATGAATCCCCTCTTCCAACGAGATCCGGGCCAGAAATCCCAGTGCCTCCCGGCACTTGCTGGTGTCGGCCAGAGTATCTTTCACATAATTTTTTATAGGATTTTCTATATATTTCTGTTTTATATTCGTCCCCAACTGGGCATTGATCATCCCAATGACCTCATTGAAGCTGCATGCCCTTCCCGTGCCCACATTGAAAACGCCCTGGCAGTCGGACCCCATAGCCAGGCTCAAAGCTCGGACCACATCATGGACATGGATGAAGTCGCGGGTCTGGCTTCCGTCGCCATAGATCACCGGCACCTCCTCCCGGCGCATCTGCCAGAGGAACTGGCTGACCATATTGGCGTACTGCTTCTTGGACTCCTCCCGGGGACCATAGACGGAGAAGAACCTCATGCCTGCCGAGCCGACGCCGTAGAGCCGGTGGTACAGCTCGGCCAGCCTCTCCATGGCCAGGCGGGCCTCGGTATAATAATCGGTGACGGCAATGGTCATGTCCTCCCGATGCGGCGGCAGGAGGCCGCTGTAGAGGGAGGAGGAGGAGGCATAGACCAGCCGGGCTTCGGAGCGGCGGGCGGTCTCCAGGACGGAGATAAAGCCGTTGATGGCCTCGCCCACCAGGAGTGGATTGGCCTTGTACATGGGCGAGGAGGAGGGAATCCCCAGGTGGTAGATCTTCTCCGGCTGCAGCTCCAGGCCAGGAAGATCATTGCAGCCGACTTGGATCAGACGGAGACTGCCATGCAGGCCCTCCAGGTTGGCCGGGCTTCCCGTGTGCATGTTGTCCACAACCACGACCTCTTCTCCCTCTGCCAGGAGGGCCTCTACCAGATTGGAGCCGATGAATCCTGCGCCGCCGGTAACCAGTATGCTCATGATTTAATCGAGGAGAAGAGCTGCGAGCCAGTATATTTGTCTGTCGAAGGCAAAGTGCGAGATAAGCGGCCAGAGCGCCCCATCTTTTCACCTTCCCAGGATGATGTTCCTGAAGGCTGCGATTCGGGCAATTCCCGATCAATTCGAGAAAAATCCTGGACCTGCAGCGGAGAATCGGCCATAACAATTAACCGAAAATCCACAGAAAACCTATCTTCTCCAAAGGTCCGGCAGGAATAGGAGCATCACCGGTAGAATCTCCATTCGTCCGATGTACATGCAGAATATCGCAATCATTTTTCCCAGAGGAGTAACTTGAGAAAAATCCAAAGCTACTACACCAAGTCCTGGTCCCACGCTTGCCATGCAGGTGGCTACTGCTGATATTGCAGATAAAATATCAAAATTTTGATTTACAGATTCGGTGACTGTCAAGGCCAAGGAGCAGGTAAAAAAAATAATCAGATACATGATAGTGAAGAATAAAACAGAGATCAGTACACCCTCTGAAACTGATGTGTTACTAAGCTTTATGGGAATGATTGCTTTAGGATGGAGCATCTTCATCAACTCTCGCCGAGCATACTTCTGTATTAAGAGTATCCGAAGAACCTTGATACCGCCCGCGGTCGCTCCAGCGCATCCGCCGATCAACATTAGTAAAATGATCACCACATTGGCCGCTGAAGACCAGTTAATGTAGTCGAAAGTGTTTGTAAATCCCGTAGTGGTTCCTACCGACACAACATGGAATCCGGCAAGGCGAATTCTGTGCAGGAAATCTCCGTCAACGCCGCCCCATAGGACAATCAATGCAATGGCTGTGGCTTGAAGAAAAATATATAATCGGAATTCAGGATCCCTGAAATAACTAGAAAGGTCTTTTTTATATATAATTTGGTAATGAAGAATAAAGTTGGTAGCTCCCACAATCATAAAGATAATTAAAATTAATTCGATCAACACGTTATCATAAGCAACAATACCTGCGGACAGCGGCGAAAATCCAGCGGTTGATATGGTGGTAAAAGAAGTGCAGAGCGAATCATATAGGGATATGCCAGCGGCCCAGAGCAACATCGTCTGTAGTGCCACAAAACCCAGATATATGCCCCAGAAGATCTTGGCCGTGCTCCTCACTCTTGGGGTCAGAGCCTCTCGACTCGTATCTACATAGTATAGTTGTCTCCCTGCAACCCCGAGATGAGGGAGGATCGCAATGAAAAGTAGAATGATACTCATGCCGCCCAATAGCTGAGTGAAAGCCCTCCAAAAGAGCAGACCGTAAAAGGTATTTTCTGCATATTTGTTAATTTCTGGTAATACCCCTGCAGGAGCGTTGAATAGAATATTCACCAAATGATTAGCGAGACTGCTATTTGCCGCCGTCGAGTTGATGATCCAGTATCCATTTAAATCAGATTCTGTCAGAATAGTAGCGCCTGTAGTTGTGAATCCGGACATTGTTTCGAAGAGCGAATCAATCTCATCCAATCCGAGAAATATAAATGGTAAAGCTCCGAAGATCGTCGCCAAGAGCCAAGCAAAGGCCACAATCACGAACGCTTCTTTGTGTGTCACCTCTCCTTTCTCACCAATGCGTCTTATTATCAGGCCTGTTGCTATCGTGATGAGTGAAGACAGACCTAAAGCCATCACACCGGAGGGCTCTTTATAAACGGCAGCAACTATCCCAGGTATCACCATTAATGATCCCAAGAGCACCAACATGAGGCCTAATATGTCCAGCACTACCCGGATCTTCATAGAGGAATATAACTTCCTAGTTGGCTATATTTAAGCCTATGTTATTGCTTTTATATGATTGCTGAAGGCCAAGCATCTGATGGCCAAAACATCGATTGGGTTTTAAATAGTTGGAATTTGAAGGAAGTTTTTATCGTCGGATAGGAATATCACGCCCCGATTTTCAAGGCCGATGAGGAAAAGGTGCTTGGTGCACGGCGTGATCGCCGAGTCCGGCATGATGGATGCCTAGGGCGATGTGATTTGCTCCAGACCATAGTGGACCTGGTCCAATTTCACTATCCGCTTCCGAAGGTTCGACGAGCGAAGCAGCTGGTGTTAGCTGCAAAAGTCCCCGACGATGGGGCCTGGCAGAAGGTCAGGTCCGGGGATTACAGAGCATTCTCAATTGGAGGAAGAGGTGTCAGGACCCCAAGAATACGATTTGCGTGATGTAGAGGTGCAGTTCATCAGCTTCGTTCCTCGTGGGGCGAACAAGAAGCAATTCCTGGTGGTGAAGGAAGACGTGAAAGAAGACATTGTTAGGACCATCCTGGAGACGCCGGACGGGGATCTGGCCAAGGCTCTCCAGGGGGCAGGCCTGGAGGGCGAGTCGGCCGGGGTTCTGGAGGCAGCAGCCAAGCTGCTCAAGGCCAACAGAGACGAGATGCCGGAGAAGGCTCTGCAAATCCTGGCCAAGGCCAGCGGGCTGCCCGAGCCCCAGCCGGCAGCAAAGGGCCACACCAAAGAGGAGGGGGCGGGAGAGGAAACGAAAAAGGAGGGCGCTCCGGGGGAGGTCCTCTCTAAAGAAGCCCTGGAGAAGATGGACCCTGCCACCCAGGCCATTGTAAAGCAGCTCCAGGAGGAGAATACTGCTACAAAGGCCGAGGCCAGAGAAGCCAGACAGATGGCCAAGGAGCTGAAGGAAGGCGGAGATGGAGCGAGAGGAGGGGGCGGCCAGGTGGAAGGGGAGATAGATGCGACGTTCGAGGACGCCTGCTCCACCAATGAGCTACCTTTTTACCCTCGCCCTACCATCCTTCCCCCGGCGCAATGATGATCTGGCCTGTCTGACTGGATGATGAGGATATTGAGTTCTGAGCGCCCTTAAAGATCCCGTCCGGGGATCAGATCGCACCCAGTGCAGCGGTAGCATCCGGTCAAGGCCGCCGCCCCATCCAGTCCGTTCTTCTCCAGCGCCTCCTTTAGATATCGAGCCAGATCCAGCAGCCTCTCCGCCGAGGGCCGCTCCATCACCATCTCCCCCGCCCGCAGGGGATGGGGATAGACCGCCCGCAGCACGGGAATGACCCCCTTCTCCGTTAGATCATCAATGGTGCGGCGTATAGACTCATCCGACTCGCCAAGGCCTACGATGATATTGGAAAAGACATGGTTCTTGCCGAAGATCTCCACCGCCTCCACCAGGGCATCCATGATCGCCTCATAGAACATGCCTGGGCAGACCTGCCGGAATAGCTCCCTATCGGCGCACTCCAGGTTGTACTTGACCTCCGCCGCCCCTGCCTCCCGGAGCAGGCGGTTGACCCCCGGATAGGGGCAGATGGAGACCCCTATGGGAACGCCGAAGCGCTGTAGCTCCCGCACCATAGCCGCCACCTTCTCTCCCTCCTGCTCCAGCGAGACCTCCACCCCGCTGGTCAGGGAGATGGCCTGCATGCTGCCGGTCTTGGCCGCCTCCTCCACCATCCGGGAAACCGTCTCCTGGGACTTGATTCCCCCTTTCAGCCGGGGCACGGCGCAGAACTTGCAGTCGTAGATGCACCTTTCCGAGACTGTGAGGTAGGCCTGGCCGGGGCAGTGCAGGAGGGGCTGCACCAGCCGGCCACGGGCCACTTCCCGCCCATCCTGGAGTATGGCCACTCCATCGGGGCGGCTCTCCAGGCGCAGAGGCGAGTCCTCGGTCACCGATAGCCTCACCATATGCGGCCCGGACTGGAAAAAGATGGACTGGCCGCCTGCGCCGGGGCCCGCGGTGGAGGCCCGCTCTCCGGGATGCGGCTCCTGCAGCCGCACCGTACCTACAGCGATGAGCCTGGCCTTGCTCTCAAGATCCATACTCGGGGGTTGGCTCTCTTTCCATAAATCCATGATCCTCGATAAAAAATAAGAGCCTGGGCCGGCTCGGCTATGACCTTCTTGGCCGTTGACTGTTGCCATGCCGCTCTCCGCCGGAACTGCCCCGCCTTTTTTCCCTTCCGGGAAAAGTCAACCTCACCCAGGAGTTATTTATGGCCGGAGGTAGCAGAGTGGAAACGACAGAATAGAGGGCTCCCGGAAAATGCTGGCCAATGATCTGCTCCTCCACTTTATTTATGCCTTCACCACCATATTTGTGATAGTCAATCCCATCGAGGCCACCCTGGTATATGTCAGCCTCACCGCCTCCCTGACCCCCTCAGAGAGGAGACGAATATGCAGGCGCTCCACCTTGGTCGCCTTTGCCATTGCCATCCTCTTCTCTGTAGCCGGTGATGCCGTGCTGCGGCTGTTCGGCATCACCGTGGACAGCCTGAGAGTGGCGGGAGGAGTGCTGCTCTTTCTGGTAGCTATGGATATGCTGCGAGGGGTGCACCAGGAGAAGAAGGTTACCCAGGCCGAACTGAGGGATGCCAATCAAAGGGATGACATCTCCATATTTCCCCTGGCCATACCCCTTCTCACCGGTCCGGGGGCCATAACCACAGTGGTGGTATTGATGGGCGCAGCAGCGGAGTATGTAGAGAAGGCCCTGGTGCTCCTGGCCATATCCTTCACCTTCCTGGCTACATATATGATCCTGAAATCCTCAGAGCACATCGACCAGGCTTTGGGAATCACAGGAATCATGGTCATGACCAGGATCATGGGGCTGATCCTGGGAGCGGTGGCGGTGAGCTTTGTGGCTACTGGTGCCTGGAACCTCTACCTGGCCCTGGCAGGAGCCTGAGTGATGGATGGAGTGCAATTTCTGCACTGTCTCTCCAGAGCATCGATCTTGCCCCTGATTTTTCAAATTAGCAATGGCTATATATTGCTTGTGTCAACCTCTTTTTCAACCGGGAGGATTCGATTTGAAGGATTATCTCACATTGGATGATGTCGGGCTCGACAATAAGCGGGTTCTGCTAAGGGTGGACTTCAACTCGCCCATGGACCCCAGCGGAAGTATCCTGGACGATAAGCGAATCAAGAGCCACTTGGAGACGCTCAGGGCTCTGGAGGACTGCCGGGTGGCGATCATGGCCCATCAGAGCAGGGCGGGAAAGAAGGACTACACCACCCTAGAGGCTCATGCCCGGCTCTTAACCAGACTGCTGCGCCGGGATGTCTCTTACATCGACGACATCTTCGGCTCTCATGCCCAGAACTCCATAAAATCTCTCCGGCTGGGGGAGGTCCTTCTTCTGGAGAACACCCGCTTTTATGCCGAAGAGAATATGAACCGCAGCCCAGCCGACCACGCCAAGAGCCATATGGTCAGGAAGCTGGCGCCGCTCTTCGACATCTTTGTTAACGATGCCTTCGCCGTGTCCCATCGCTCTCATTGCTCTGTGGTGGGTTTCACCGAGGTTCTGCCGAGCATTGCAGGAATTCTCATGGATCGGGAGATCACTGCTCTTGACCGGGGCCTCAAGGGCAATGAGCATCCCACCGTCTTTTCCCTGGGCGGCACCAAAGCCGACGACTCCATCAAGGTGACCCAGAATGTCCTCTCCCGGGGCGGAGCAGACAAGATATTGACCTCGGGTGTGGTGGCTACGGTATTCATGATGGCGAAAGGGATCGATGTGGGCGAAGCCAACCGCAAGTTCGTGGAGGATCAGGAGTACCTGGAGCAGATACCAATTGCTGCAAAGCTGCTCCAGGAGTATCCGGACAAGATCGTCCTGCCGGTTGATGTGGCATTGAACCAGAATGGAGAGCGGGTGGAGGTCTCGGTGGACAAGCTGCCCACCACCCTGCCCATAGCCGACATCGGCCTGGAGACAATAGTCAGCTACTCCAAGTACATGAAAGAGGCCCGGGTTACTGTGCTCAACGGCCCCACGGGGATCTTCGAGCAGGAGAAGTTCAAGCTGGGAACATCGGAACTGCTTAAGGCTGCCACCCTCTCCGGCTATTCCATAGCCGGGGGAGGACACAGCGTAGCCGCTATCGAGCAGCTGGACCTGGAGTCCAAGTTCTCCCATGTGAGCATGGGCGGTGGAGCCTCCATCACCTACCTCTCCGGCGAGCCCCTGCCGGGCATTGAAGCCCTGAAGAAGGCGGCAGCTCGCTCCCGCCGGAGCTAGAAGATAAAATTGTAGGGTGCAGAGTATTCCTCCTGTATCCCTCCTGATTGAGGCCGGAGAGAGGCAGGCTCGGGGAGAGGCCGCTCCACCTAAGGCGCAGGATCCTGGAGCAGGCTGGCAGCCACCTTCCTGCGGCAGGCAGCCAGGATAGCGGCTGCCTCTCCAGTCGCCTCCATAGCGGCAGCGGATCGGTGGCCTCCCCCTTCCCCTCCGAACTGCCTTGCCGTTTGGCCTAAGACTTCAGCCAGGTTCAGGCCCATCCTGGCTGCCTCCCGACCGGACCGGGCGCTGATGCGCACCTTGCTGCCATGCCTTCCCGCCACCAGGGCTACATCAGCACCCAGCTCCAGCAGGGCCATTGAAGCCGAGCCCTCGAAGGAGTTGACCGATGTCCAGGCTATGAGCCAGTGGCCCTGCCGCTCCACCTTGCAGCGGGAGGCGGCCTTGAGAACGGCTATCCTCTGGGACAGGCTGGAGGGAACGGACAGAGACTCCAGGGCTTCCTGGTAATCGAATCCCCCCGCTGCTAAAAGCTCTGACGCAGCAGCAAAAGCCTCCGGGCTGGCCCGCTTGAAGCGACCGGTATCGGAGATCATACCTGCCAGTAGGCCCAGGGCCGCCTCCCGGCCCGGCTTTATGCCGCTCGCTTTTAGAATATTCCAGACGATCTCCGCTGTGGAGCCGGCCGGCCTCTGGATATAGAAGAGGGCCTGATCCAAGAGCCCGGCATCGAGATGGTGATCCACCAGGCCGTAGCAGGCCGGAATCCGCTGCCCGATCTGCATAGCCACCGATGAATCCACCAAGACCACCAGATCATAATCATCCAATGGCGGGTCGATGAGCAGATGAGCACCTATGACCTGAGCCAGGGATGCCCCGGTGCGGCTCAGATCGTCCACCGCTCCTATGCTCCCCCCGAAGGCCCGGGCCAGGGCAAAGCTGCTGCCTATGGCGTCGGGATCAGCATTGCGATGGCATAGGTACAGCACTTGCTTAAACCGACGGATATGCTCAGCGAACTGCCCCTCGCCAATTCTCATGTTCTCCGGCAGGGCGCCAGAATTGATATAGCTTTCTTGCACCGGACAGCCAACGACAAACGTCGAGAAAACTCCTTATATCAGTTCGTCACAGTCAGCAGAAGAGAACGGAGCAAAGAGATCTTGAGTCCATTGCAGAGTGATATGATGCGCAAGGCAACCATTATTATGATCATCACCACGGCACTCCTCTGGGCAGGAGCAGCCGGCGGGGTGGAGTACGGAAAAGAGCGGCCTGTAGTCATCCAACTGGGTTCGGAGCAGATTCAGCCCTCCGTAGACGGGCACATTGTAGCCTGGTCCGACAACCGGAGCGGAAACTTCGATATATTCATGTACGATCTGGAGACGGGACTGGAGAGATGGGTTTGCATCAATCCCTTCTTCCAGATCAATCCGGCGGTATCAGGCGAACGAGTCGTCTGGCAGGACATGAGAGGGGGCAATGGGGATATCTACATCTACGATGCCATGAACCGAACCGAGTCCATAGTCACTGCTGCGGAAGGCAACCAGACCCAGCCGGACATAAGCGGAGACAGGGTTACCTGGTCCGATGATCGCGATGGCAGCTACAGCATCCGACTCCATGACCTGGCCACCGACCAGGAGAAGATCCTCACCACCGGCAAGGAGGAGAAGATCGAGGTCCAGATCGATGGGGATACCGTCACCTGGATGGACAAGCGCTCCGGGGACTTCGATATCTATCTCTATGATATCAGGTCGGGCAGCGAATCTTCCGTCGCCACCGGACCGGGAGACCAGTCCTTTCCCGCCATCAGCGGCGATATCCTGGCCTGGGCTGACAACCGCACCGGAGAGCCGGACATCGCCTTTATGGATCTGAGAGCCAAGAAGACCACCACCCTCAACCGATCCGGCATTCAGACCGATCCACGCGTTTATGGCCAGTTTATTGTCTTCCTGAGCAATGTAACGGACATCATCCTCTATGATATCAGCTCCGGGGATGAGAGACTCCTGGCTCCCGGCAGCATCAAGATGGAACCGGATATAGGAGAGAGGGGCGCCGTCTGGTCTGACTTCCGCAAAGGGACCAGAGACCCGGACATTCAGATGTTCGACCTCAAGATCCTGGCCGACATCCCCATAGGCAATGGCCCCTACAACCAGACCAATCCCTCCTTTTCTGAGAGCAGCATTGTCTGGACCGACAACCGCAATGGCAACTACAATGTCTATCTTTACAATATGACCAAAGAGGAAGAGCTGGCCATAACCGATGATCAGATAGACCACAGCAGCCCCGATGTCAGCGGTAGCCGGGTCATATATACCGACAAGAGAGACGGCCATCTCCAGGTGTACCTATACGACCTCCAAACAAAGAAAGAAGAGCAGATCACCAAGGGGGAAACCGACCACAGATATTCCATGATCGATGGAGATTATGTGGTCTGGCTGTCCAATGACACAGGAGAGGACCAGATATATATTTATGACCTCTCCCGGAAAGAGGAGCGGAAGCTGACCGACAGCCAGGGAGGCAAGCTCTCCCCCATAATTGACGGAGAGAGATTGGTCTGGGCAGACAAGCGAACCGGAAAGTGGGATATTTACCTCTACAACCTGACCAGCAATGAGGAGACTGCCATCTGCACCGAGGCCAAAAATCAGATCCAGCCCTGGATCAGCGGGGACACCATAGTCTGGGCGGACGGCAGAAATGTTCCCGACAGCAGCGTTCGCAACTGGGACATCTATTCCTATAACCTGAGCACAGGAGTTGAGCGGGCCATAGTCACCAATTCCGCCAACCAGGGCTCACCATGCGTCTCGGGACGGTATGTGGCCTGGCTGGACGAGAGGGGCGGAGATCCGGATGTTTATCTATATGATTTAATAAAGAATGTTGAGATCCCGATTTCAACCCTTCCTCTGGTCCAGGCTCCAAACGACGGCAAGGGCGATCCGGAAAGGATTAAGCCCTACAGCCCGTCCAAGATCATCAGCCAGGACAAGATCGTCTGGATGGATAACAGCTACGGCTATACCCAAATCAAGATGAGATATATAGAGTCCGATCCCATGCTCCTCTTATCCACCGACTTTCCCAGCACCAACGGGAGCATGATGGTATGGAGCGACAACCGCAGAGGCAACTGGAATATCTTCGGCTTTGATTTCTTCACCAGGGCGGAGAGATCCATCTCCAGCGGCGAATGGGATCAGCTCTATCCCCAAGCCTCGGGAGACAATGTGGTCTGGACTGATTACAGGGAGGGCACCGGCGATATCTATGTAAAGAACCTCTCTACCGGCGTCGAGTCCCCTCTAGTGACCGGAAAGGGCGACCAGATCTGGCCTTCCATCTCCGGGCAAAAGGTGGTCTGGATGGACAACTCCAGCGGCAACTGGGATGTATACCTCCAGGATCTGAATGGGGGAGAGAGCACTGCCATCTATAAAGGACGCGGCCAGCAGATGTATCCTATCATCAGCGGTGATCTGGTGGTATGGCAGGACAACCGCGACGGACAATTCGATATTTATGTTAAAGATCTCCTAACCGGAAATGAGACCCTCCTCACGGGAGAGGGAGATCAGATCCATCCCGATATCTCCGGAAACACCATTGCCTGGGAGGATGCCAAGAGCCAGGACATCGCCTATTACTTCTGGGATCAGAAGTGGGGCAAGAGCTATCCTCGAGCCGGTGAGCAGACCAGTCCGGTAGTATCCGGAAAAACCATAGCCTATGTGGATGGAGCCGAGCCCCAGACATCCATCCGCCAGCTCGACCTGACCAACTGGAAGGATGAGCTGGTCCAGTCTGGGCCGGGCCAGGCAAAGCCGAGCATAGACCAGAAGCTGATATGGCTGAATACATTGAGCGGCAGGCCGAGGTCCATTTCGGTTACGCCCGGCCAGACCAGCATCATCTGCCAGGCACCAGGAGATCAGAGCCTTCCGGTGGTGGGAGGCGACGATCGAGTGGGATACTATGTGGCCTGGATGGATAACCGAACCGGAAATCCGGATGTGTACGTCTACAGCCTTTCCCAGGAGTTGGAGCTGCCATTAGCAGCAGGCATTTACGAGGATATGTATCCCGATATTGAGGGAAGCATACTGGCCTGGATCTCCCGCAATCCTCTGAACCAGTACAAGATAGAGGACTATTGGTCTGTAAGGACATTCGACATCGCCATAGAAAACTCCACCGAGCTGACATATGGCCTGGAGGCTGCCGCACCCATATCCCTGAGCCAGGATTACCTCTCCTACCTCCGAAAGAGCTACTTCGGTTGGATGGTCTATGTGAGGCCGCTATATGAAAAGGAGGTCACCCCCGACTTTCCGCCCAGCGGCATAAACCAGAGGTCGGGAGGAGAGATAACCGTCTACCAGGACAACAAGAAGGGAAGCTGGGATGTCTGGATGTGGAAGACGGGAAGCGAGCCTGTGGCCCTGGCCAGCGATGCCAGCGACCAGATCAATCCCGCCACGGACGGAAAGACTGTGGTCTGGCAGGACAACCGCAACGGCAACTGGGATATTTATGCCTATGACCTGAACTCCAGCCAGGAGGTGCGTCTGACCCAGGACTCCGCCGATCAGAGTTATCCGGATATCGAGAACGGGGTCGTGGTCTGGCAGGACAGCCGCAACGGCAACTGGGACATATATCTCTACGACAGAAATGTGCAAGTGGAGAAGGCCATTTGCATCGAGTCCGGGGACCAGACCAGGCCGCGCATGAAGACCGGAAGGATTGTCTGGGAGGATGGCCGCAGGGGAGACAAGGACATCTACATCTACGAAAACTACATGCCATAATTCCCAGGAGAGGGCTGGAGGGCTGGCTTGCTCCTGCTGACCATCTTTTTTCCAGAAAATCTCGAAGAAGACCGCACTGCGGCGGGGCAAAGTTTATTTATTTCCCACGCGTTAGCCTCGCACTTAAGATCATTTGGGGCAATTCATGGAGCTTGAAAATCTTCGATTTGGTACGGAACTGCTCAAACGCGGTTTCGCAAAGATGCAGAAGGGCGGTGTGATCATGGACGTCACCACTCCCGAGCAGGCGGTCATTGCAGAAGAGGCCGGTGCAGTAGCGGTAATGGCGCTTCATGCTGTTCCTGCCGATATCAGAAAGATGGGAGGCGTGGCTAGGATGGCTGATCCGGCGGTCATAGAAGCCATCATCGAAACAGTCAGTATTCCGGTCATGGCCAAGGCCAGGATCGGCCACTTTGTAGAGGCGCAGATACTGGAGGCTCTGGGTGTGGACATGGTGGATGAGTCTGAGGTTCTTACGCCGGCAGACGAGTTTCACATAGAGAAGACCAAGTTCACCATACCCTTCGTTTGTGGTGCCAGGAATCTGGGCGAGGCCTGCCGACGCATCAAAGAAGGCGCCGCCATGATCAGGACCAAGGGCGAGGCGGGAACAGGGGATGTGAGCCAGGCCGTCCTGCACATGAGGATGATTCAGGGCCAGATCAGAAGCCTGAAGGGCTTGGACGACCTGCAGCTCATGGAGGTGGCCAGGGAGATTGAGGCGGACGTGGAGATCGTCCGGGAGTGCGCCCGGATGCAGCGCCTGCCGGTGGTCAACTTCGCAGCCGGCGGGGTGGCCACGCCAGCCGATGCCGCATTGATGATGCAGCTGGGGGCGGATGGTGTCTTTGTGGGCTCAGGCATATTCAAGTCCGAGAATCCGGCCGCCATGGCCGGGGCGATAGTGGAGGCAGTGCACCATTACGATGATGCCGCCCTTTTAGCCAGGGTATCCAAGGGGCTCGGCGCAGCCATGAAGGGTCTGGATGCAGCCAGCATCCCGGAATCGGAAGCCCTGCAAAGCAGGGGTTGGTAGAGCCCGGCGGAGCCAGCCATAAGTGAAGCGGATTGGAGTTTTAGCCCTGCAGGGCGATGTGTCAGAGCATATCAATGCTCTGCAGAGGGCAGCGCCGGACCTGGTGGTGGCTGCAGTAAGAAAGCCGGGGCAGATAGAAGAGTGCCAGGCCCTGGTGATTCCGGGTGGGGAGAGCACCACCATCCGCCGCCAGATGGAGAGCAGCGGCATCACCAGAGAGATAGAGGCGGCGGCCCGATCCGGCATACCGATCCTGGCCACCTGCGCCGGGATGGTGCTGGTCTCGAAGCAGATAGAAGGAGAGGGCCGGTTCAAGCCTCTGGGGCTGATGGACATAGCCGTCAGCCGAAACGCCTTCGGTACGCAGAAGGAGTCCTTCGAGGCGGACCTGGATTTCAAGGGGCTGGACCGGCCCTACCGGGCCGTCTTCATCCGCGCTCCCCTCATAGTCGGGGCAGGCCAGGACGTAGATGTGCTGGCCCGTCTGGAGGAGGGAGCGGTAGCCGCCCGAGAGAAGAACCTGCTGGCCCTGGCGTTTCACCCTGAGCTGACCGATGACTCTAGGATTCATCGGATTTTCCTGGATATGCTGGAGGAATAGACTTTGTTCTCAGAGAAAGATCTGGTGGAAAGAAGCATCGAGGATATGCAGGCCGAGGCAAAGCAGCTTTTAGCCGAGGCGGAGAGGCTGAAGGAGGAGCATGAGGTTATGCTACAAAAGGAGATGCTCCTGCGAAATCAGTCGGTGGAGGCCAGGCCGATCGATCCCGCCGAGGCGGAGCGGCTCTGGCAGGAGGCGGAGGAGCTGAACGATTCTGCCAAGGAGAGCCTGCGGCTCTCCATGGAGAAGAGGCTGAGAGCAGCCGATCTCCAGCACAGAATCAAGATCCATGATCAGATAGAGTCCATGGACCGATCGGATGAAGTCTGGCGGGAGGCGGCAAAAGCGGGAAGAAGATGATATTTTAGCGCCCAAAGGAGCAAAGCATTGCTTTTTTCCCTATCAGGCCTTCCTCAAGCGTTCCGCTATCTCTTCCATGCCATCTCTCTCCCGCAAGGCGGCCAGCTCCGGGGGAGACTCCTGAAACAGCTCCAGGGCATTGAAGAATCTGTCCAGAACATCCCCCTTGTAGGTAGGAACCAGGAAGATGTGGGTATGAGGTATTCTTCTGCCCCGTGCATACATGCAGACGAAATCCGGGCTTATGGCCGCCATCATCTTCTCGGCCACGACCTTTGACACTTTAAAGAGGCTGGCATTCTCTTCCCCGGAAAGCTCATGCCACCAAGGTACGTGTCGCTTGGGAATCACAAGACAATGACCTCTAGAAAAGGGATTGATATCCAGTATGGCCAGAGAGAGTTCGTCCTCATAAATCTTATAGCTATGTGCCTTTCCCTCAATGATATCACAGAAGATGCATCGATCACCAGCGTCTCGGACCATAACGCTCCTCCTTGCACAATTTAGGCCATATGTAATGATCAATCCTTTGCTCCAGCTCCTTGGGGATCAAAACAAAATCCATAAATATTATCATAAGGAATTCTGCTTCCGCTAGAGGCCGCTAAATGAAGATTGCTCTTGTAGGAGGAACCGGGGATATCGGGACGGGATTTGCCGTTCGCTGGGCGGAGAAGCATGAGATCATCATCGGATCGAGAAAGGCGGACAAGGCCCAGGAGAGCGCCAGAGCCGTCCTGGAGAAGCTTGAGCAGAAGGGCAATGTCTGGGGCACGGACAATGGCAGCGCCATAGCCGCTTCAGATGTGGTAGTGCTCTGCGTTCCCTTTGAGAGCCTTCCCCTGGTCACCGATGGGCTGAAGAGCTCCTATACCAGCCAACTGGTCGTATCCCCCGTTGTCCCCATGAGCTATAACGGCAGGTTCTTCCAGTATTCTCCTCCCTCGGAGGGCAGCGCAGCCCTTCAGGCTAGGGCCCTTCTGCCAGAGGGCATCAGGATAGTTGCTGCCTTTCACACCATCTGCGCCGCCGCCCTGCAGGCGAGAGAGCGGCTTCTTAAGGCCGATGCTCTTCTCTGCGGAGACGACATCGAGGCTCTGGAGACCGTGGCCGCCCTGGCAAGGGAGATCAAAAGCCTGAGGCCCCTAAAAGCCGGCCCCCTGGAGGCCTCATCATTGGTGGAGAGCCTGACACCCATGCTCCTCAACGCCGCCAGGAAAAATAAGATCAGAGACGCAGGCATTCGCATCATTTCGGAGAGAGAAGAGGCATAAGCGGCTTGGCCGGATTGCAGCTTTTTTCAGCCCAAATTGAGGGCCTCTTCTTCTCTGATTCTGCTCTAAATATCCTGGCCATCGGCCCTGCTGCTTCCCATGAGGTAGCCGGCGAAGGCGGTCATCCATAATAAAACTGGATATACCAGCATTCTCTCCTCGCCTCCCCGGCCGAAGAGCTGAAAAGGAGATGCAGTGCCGCTATAGAAGGCAAAAAAGAGCACCACAAGGGAGAAGATGCCGACAGCAGGGGAAAACCATGCCATCGGCCCCTTGACCATGCGACAGGAGATTATTGCCGAGAGAGGAGCGGCGGTAAACCAGCCCAGTGCCACCAGGCCGTGTATGCTGCCCGCATCGCCGGGAAAGGCTGCCACACCCATGGCAAAGAGCCCAGATATGCCGAATAGAATTGAAAATAGCCTGCTGCCCACAGAGAAGTAAATCAGCACCGAGCTGATGAGGCTGAATAGCCCAATTACAGATGTGGCAGAATTAAAGAGCATAGCCGAGGGCTGCTGCGGAGAGACGGCGGGCGGAAAGGTACAGGCCAGATCGGAGAGATCATTAGCCCTGATGCTGTAGCCGGGAAATAAGGTCTCTGCAGCCAGCACAACCATGAGCCACTGCAGGACGCCGAGGAAAAGAATGGCGCCGGCACTCTGGCGCAATAAGACGGAATTTAAGTTCGTGGGAGGGTCACATCCAGAGGGGCAGATAAAGCTCAATCTTTATTAATCTATCCTTGAAGATGACAGCATTTAGAGACCGGTTTTTCCAGGCGGTCTATCCCAAAATATCCCTGTGCGCCGCTCTGAAATCCTTATCTCTCATCTGGCAGGAGCATCTTCCCTTGAACCATTGGTAGGAGGTCATCTCTTTCCAGATCTGCTTGAGGCTTATCTCCTTGATATTGCCGAATGAAAGAGGCATATAGGCACAGGGCAGGGCCTCGCCGTCTCCATCCACATGTATCCATCTCCGGCCGGCGAAGCATCCGAACATCTCCGGGCTGAGCAGATAGGGCAGAGCGGTGACACGGGGGCCATCGCTGTGGTTTTTATCCTTATGGAAGCGCTCCAGCCGCAGCACATCCCGGTCCGATAGGACCTCACTCTCATGTGAAGCCCAGCGGCCTACAGCTACTATCTCGTATAACGAGAGCTCGTGAACCCCCAGGTCGGCAGCCAAAGAGAATGCCTCCTCCAGGCGGTCGATGTTATGGGGGGAGGTTACCATGAACAGGTCCACAAGCAGCCCCGCCTCAAGGGCGTTCTTGACCCCGGATATTGCATCGCGATAGGCTCCCGCCCGGCCACGAAATCGGTCGTGCTCATCCTCTCGTGGGCTGTCTATGCTGATTCTCACCGCATACATCCCGGCTCTCTTCAAATCCCTGGCCCTCTCCGCGGAAAGGTGGTAGCCGCTGGTGAAAGAGGCAGCCACAGCCCTTTGGTCCACAGAGGAGACCAGATCAGGAAGGTCAACACGGAGCATGGGCTCTCCCCCGTCGAAGGTTATGAGATACGATCCCATATCCAGGGCCTGAGAGATGGCGCTTTTGATTAGGTTGCTGTCCAGGATCTGGCCCTGGCGGGATGGCGCGCTGCAGTGGATGCAGTCGTTGGGGCAAGCCTTCATCACCGCTATGGAGAACTGGTCCGGAACCGGCCGGCGGGAGATGGCCGCCACCTGTGCCGAGAGCATTCGCTCGAAGGCCCGGCTGGGGGCAGGAGGAATCCAGGTGGAGAAGATGAATCTTTCCGGCCCGGAGGAGATGGGCTTCTCATCGGCGAAGATCCGGTTCATCCGATCCAGAACCGGCCTGGCCAGAGGCGCAGCAGGCCCCCGTCCCTCCAGACGTATGCCGCTCTTCTCCGGGAAGGCCTCGATGCTCAGCAGAGGCTTCTCTGTGATCTGCATCTCTTGAGCCCCCGGCTGGTCATCTCATCTACAATGCTCTCCAGGCGGCGGAGCATCAGAGCCTCTCCCGAGGAATGCCTCAGTGCATCCTTTGCCGAGCGGCTATGCTCCTCAATGACCCCGATGCACATATGGGCCGCAGCATCCCTCTGATGAAGGCTGCCGTAAATCCGGGGAAGGGTAACCGAGGTTTTCTGGGAGGACTTGCCCTGGTCCAGCCCCAAAAACTCCTCCAGATCATCCAGGACCTGATAGCCCAATCCGAGGTTCTTTCCGTAGCTCTCCAGTATAGCCACCTCGCAATCATCTGCACCGGATAGCATTGCGCCTATCTTGGCCGAGGCGGAGAAGAGAGAGGCTGTCTTTTTGGAGATGCATTGGTAGTAATCATCCGATGTACTGGCGGAGGAGAGGTCCATCAATTCCCCCTCCGACATATCCATGCAGGCAGCGGAGAATGCAGCTATGGCCGGCTGGCGGTAATGGGAGATGAGCTCTATCGACCGGGAGATCAGCCAGTCCCCGGCCAGGAGAGCAGCCTCCGGCCCGAAACGCTCCAGAGCACTCTGAGCGCCCCTTCTCTTTATGCCCTGATCCAGGATATCGTCATGCACTAAAGAGGCGGCATGTACCAGCTCCACAGCAAGGGAGGCATTGGCAGCTGATTCTGCTGTGCCGCCGAAGGCCTCAGCAGAGAGCATGAGGATGAGGGGCCGGACCCTTTTTCCAGGAGCGGAGAGAATATAACCTATGATCTCACCCAGAGGAGAGTCTGGCAGCTCTCTTACCATCTGAGCAAGCCGATTGTCTATGATCTGGTATTCATCCCAGGCGGAGAACATCGAATTAGTCTAGTGCCGGATTGGCTATTTAGCTTTTGCTGAATGGAATAATTTGATTAGTAATGAATATAAAACTAAAGCCATTCATGCTGACAATAATTGCCAGCGGACAGGCAAAAGCTTGCTGATAGTTTAGAGATGCACATCAAATCAAATATCATTATAATATATGTGTTATTATATACTATGCAGCCCAGCGCTGAGCCCACGAGATTTATAAACAGATGTTAGGATATCTTCGTTTTTTTATCGTTAAAAGAACCTAAAAGCACTTAAAAGGAAAAAAATATTGGATAAAATTTTTATGTGAAGACTCTTTCCGTCATTGTGGCAAGCGAGCCCTCTAATTGAGGAATCTGGCCGGCTCCTATGCTTCTTAAGCAGCTGGCAACCATCTTGTCCAGGTCACGACGTTTAACATCTCCGTTCTTAGCCCTCAGGCTCTTGCAGAAGCAATAGGTGAAAAAGCCCCTAACAACCCCGCCAATGCTACCCTCCCCGGAGGTCTGGTAGTCCTTGCATCCAGACCACAAGACGTGGTTCAATGTGGGTACTACTACAGGCACTCTCTCTTTGGCATCTGCCGGCATCTGCATCAACTCAGGAGAAGACTTGAGAAAACGCCGGGTGGGAAGGCTAGGATCCTCCAAGAAAAATCCGAAGTCAATGGGCGGCTCAACATATCGGATGGTTATGGCATTTTCTTCACCGATATTTTCGCTGCAAAGAGCGGCAAGCTCACGGGTTCCGCTTCCGGAATGGCAAGAGTCCAGTATTGCCTCTAGATTGACTCCAGATGCAATTTTGCCGAATATGGCGCGAAGGTCGTCGTCTTTGATCATGCCAGCGGTAGCGAAATCGTGGGGACAGATGGTCTCATCCCTTCTATCGGTTTCCTCTCCAGTCATATCCGGCATCTGTGAGCCGTGGCCTGAGTAGTAAAATATCAGAACATCCCCTCTCTTGGCTCCACCTATCAGCCATTCTAGTCCTTTGATTATGGCATCTTTGGTGGCTCGGCCGTCTGTAAGAATGCGCATACTTGCCGGCACTGCTGGAATAATTCCCAGATCTCTCAAGGTTGTGGCCATATCTCTGACATCATTCACGCATCCATTTAGGTCCGGACCACCGGCGCCAATGGGCGCATAGTCATTGATTCCTACTAAAAGTGCTTTCCTAACCATTTCAAACACCTCTTAAATTATCTAAAAATCTTGGGAGTAAATAGTTTTCTATTGTATAAGGTCCCTTCAATTAATTTTCTAATAATATTATAAAAATTAATGTCAACAATTGATTAATTTTTTTAATATATTTTATTAGTACAAATTGCATTTAGGTCAAGGTGAGCCTCTCAAGGATTTTTTAAAGTAGACTAATGTCATTTTATTCAGACACATATTTAATTTGCAGCTTATTCTTAAGATAATGATTATAAATATACTATTTTTTTATTATCTCTGACTGCCTTGTTCATCCTCGCGAAAATCTCAGGAGAACCTAAGGAAGACGCCACCGCCCCATTATGATAACTGTTCTGGAGATCATGCCTCTGCAATCAGAACTACCTGGTCTTTCTGGAATTGAGCTTTTCATAGGCGGCACATCTCAAGATCAGCGCTCCACGCATTGAAATCCCTGCCTCTAGAGAAAGCTCGAATCCCATTCCCTCCAGCACAGCCCTCGCCTCTCCCCTACCGTGCAATAAGATCTCCGCCAGATCCTCTGGCTGGTCTATATCGCAGCCAGCCCGGAAGGACTCAAATACAGATAGGCTCAGACCCATCTTCCTGGCATAGTCCCTGTGCTTGGGATAGCTCAATCCCCGGTAGCAAGTGCGAAAGCAGGGGCTTCTTATCAGGATCATATTGGTCCCTCCCCCCCGTCCCGGGCAGAGCACCACATCGCCCGGAGTGTTCAGGATGCCGGCGATATCCTCTCTTTCCAGAAGAGCCAGATCGGCCATGACGATAAGCAGATCCCGCCTCCATCCCTGCCGGGCTTGTCTTTCAATAACCGCATTTAATGCATCGTTTAATTCCAGATTGCAGGGCATGACATTGATATCCAGATCCGCTCTCAGAATTAGGTCCTCTCTGAGGGTCGATCCAGGCCGGGTGAGGATGACCAGCTCGCCGAACTCCCCCAGGACGGCCAGGACATCTCTGAGCATGGCCAGGGCGATCATCCTTCGTTCATCTGGATCCAGGGCAGGGGAGAGCCGGCTCTTGGCTCCATCCAGCCGGAAGGGTACCACGATTTTCATCGGCCCGTGCATGGCACCATTTTCAGGCAGAGACAGGGCTCTCACATCCCTTCTATCTTTTCAGCAGGGGGCGGATCACATCCCTATCCTCGGGCATGAAGACGCTCCTCTGATCGCCGGAGGAAAGCTGCAAGCCTCGAAAGACAATAGCAGGAGTACCGTCTCCTGCTTCTCCCATGAGCAGATTGGCTGCCGATGCTATCTCATCCACCACTGCCTCCAGAGTGATCTCCAGAGGCCTGCCATGAAGATCCCGCTTGCCTCGCCAGTCTCGCAAGGCGGAGATGCCCGCCCAGCCAATGGCCACACCGGTGACCCCGAAGCGAAAAGGCCGCCCACAGGTATCGGTGATAATCACCGCACACTTCCTCTTCAGAGATCGCCGCAGACTTTCTGCGCTCCGGCAGGGATCCTGGGGCAGTAGGAGAATGCGACCATCTCCCACATTGGATTGATCTATGCCCGAATTGACCCCTATATGCCCGAAACGGGTCTTTGTGAGCAGGAAGGGCTCTTCCAGTATAACATCCGCCGACTCCTCCAGTACTGCCTGAACGAACCTGGGATCCTTGCCCAAATGCCGGGCTATCTCCTCCGCCCTCTCCGAGGGGCGGTAGCTCTCCAGATCTCGAAACCTTCCTTCCGACTTGGCCACTATGGTGCTGGCCAGGCAGAGGATGTCCCCGTCCTGGATGGCAAAAAGAGATTCAATTAATAAAGCTAAATCGTCTCCGGGCTTGATCAGAGGCAGGCCTTCTACGGTATAGCCTCGCAGCGACGGCCCGGCTGACATGGCCTTTAGATGGGCGAGCCTTTTGCCTTCCGGGCCAGACGGTACAGCCTGGCCTGGACCAGCAGGTCCAAAAGGTAGGCGTAATTCTCGGCCACGATAGCTGCTCTATCCTGGCTGATCTCCTCCCAGGGAAGGCCACCGTAGCCCTTGGCATATTCCATCCAGAAATCGCCCGGAGAGAACTCCAGGAGATATTTGTCCTCTGGAGTAAATGTAAGGTTGATAGACTCTTCCACTTATCACACCTTCCCCTTTCTCTCCACCACCTCAGCAAATGCCAGGGTTCCGCTGATCTTCTTGATCTTGGCCTTGACTATCTCGCCTTTCACTGCGCTGGGCACAAAGATAAGATACTTATCCACCTTGGCAATGCCGTCGCCCTTGTTGCCCACGGACTCGATGCGCAGCTCATAGGTCTCGCCCTCTTCGATGACATCCTTTTGCACCGCAGCGGTTGCCTTTCTCTTTCGCACTGGTCGATGAGCGCCGCAGGCATCGCACTTTAGAGTTAAAACCCGATCGCTCTTGATAAGGTGAGTATCAGGCAGCCTGCATTCGGTGCAGACCACATACTCTTCAAAATAGGACTCTATCTGGCGGGCTATGGCGGTCTCTCCGAATTTTCCCTGGAAGATTCCCCGCTGTCCCTCGATCTTTCCTGCCGTGCCCATCTCCTGGAGCAGATATTTCATAAGGTGCTCCTGTTCACGATTTAATGTATCAGCTATTGCCCCGAAGTTCTCCAGGACGGTGGTCTTTCCCTCATAAAAGACCCTCACCGCAGGTATGACAAACCTCTCCTTGGACTCCCGGGTGGCCGGCATCTTTTTCATGGCCCGCTCCAGGCCCGCTAAATAATCATCCATCAATATACCTTGGCTACTTTATCAGTTCCTGGCCCGAATCGACAACTATCTGAATCGGGGTTGGCAATTTGTGTCCTGCCCTGGTCAACGCTTCCTTAGCCTCATTGAGATAGGTCAGGGGCACACCCAATGTGAACAGCTTCTGTCCTGCCTCTACCCTGGCTGCAGTTCCCACCGCCTTTCCGAAGGCCATCCTCATGCCGCTGGAGACGCGGTCAGCACCAGCACCTGTGGCCTGTTTGTTCTCTCGGATGACATGATGGGGATAAGTTCTGAGCTTGAGATGGAAGTTGGTCCTTCCCGCCACCTTGAGAAGATAACGATTGGCAGCAACTCTGGCCGCCTCCAGGGCGGTGTGTCTGATCTGACAGGGCTCCCGGACCACCAGTGTGAGCTCGATGGGGAAGTTCTCCTGCAGATTTCCCATATCGTAATGTACCACTTTGCTGCCCGGAACGCCGCCCATGTACTTTCTCCGGGTGTAGGGCCGCTCTCTTCTTCTATACATGCTTGCTGGCTTGCGTGTCAAAACAATTTCCTCCGATAATCCTGAGATTGGTGCACTACGCACCTTGCTTATAAGGTTTGGCCTAATCTATACCGTGATCGGGGTGGACAATGATATCTCTCCCGCTAGAGGCTGCCCCATAAGGGCGGGGAGGGAGATAGGCCGGTTGGCCAGAAGCCACATCATCTTAACCAGAGCCACCTCAGGCAGCATATCTCCCCCTTCTATCGCCCCTGCCTGCAGCATATCCCGGCCCGTATCATATACCCGGTCGCATATTCTGCCCCGCAGGCATTGCGAGGCTATCACCACGGGGATGCCCTCCGCCGTGGCCCTCTTGATGCCATCTATCCATTCAGAAGCCACGTGACCGAGGCCCGTTCCCTCCAGAACTATCCCCTTATATCCTTTGTCGATGTAGTAATTGAGGATCTCCGGGGAGGATCCGGGAGTGTACTTGACCAGGGCGCATCTCTCCTCCATCCTGGCGCATATCTCCAGATCAGCCTCGCCGCGACGACGGTAGGGCTGGAAGGCCTCCACCTTTCTGCTGAGATAGTCCACCCTTCCCAGTGGCGGCTGATTTATGCTCTGGAAGGCATCCCGGCGGGAGGTATGCATCTTTCGCACCCTGGTGCCACGATGAATGGCGCAGAAGTCATCGCTGGTTGAGCCGTGCATCACCACAGTGACCTCGGCTATATCGCTGGTTGCCACGCTGGCGGCACAGACGGCATTCATGGAGGCATCGCTGCTGGGCCGGTCCGAGCTTCTCTGTGATCCCACCAGCACCACCGGCACCGGCGTCTTGATCATAAAGGATAGGGCTGCGGCAGTGTACATCATGGTGTCAGTGCCGTGGGTTATGATCACGCCCTCTGCTCCGGATTCGACCTCCTGGGCTACAGTGTTCGCGAGCTTTATCCAGTATTCGGCGCGCATATTCTCGCTCAAGATCTGGTATATGACCCGGGCGCTGTAGTTGGCAATCTCCTCCAGCTCCGGTATGGCGGAGATGATCTCGCCGGCAGAGAACTGGCTTGTGACCGCTCCGGTGCGGTAGTCCACCTTGCTGGCTATGGTTCCTCCGGTGGAGAGAATGGAGACCTGGGGCAGTCCCTCTCTTTTCCGGAGGGGCCTGTCGCTCTTGATCTTCTGGCTCTCCTGAACCTTTTGAAGAATGGCGATCCTGGATTTGGCGGCATCAAGGCCTATATTGTAGCCGTTGTCGAGCTTTATGACCACATATCCCTCTCTACGGGAGGGCATGACCACGCCCTCGTAAGTTGTGCCGCCCCTCTCCACAGAGACTCGGTCTCCAAGATCCATTATTCTCTCACCAGATGGCTTTTAACCCCTCATCCCTTATATTGGATGTCTAAAAACGTTGCCCTTGGAGTCCATGCTTGGGACAGAGATTGTCGAGCCGCTATAAACTGCCACCTTGCCTATGGCGAAAAAGGCACAAAGAGAGGAAGAGAGATGATTTACTTCGTGACCAGCAATAAAGGGAAGTACGCCGAAGCACGGGCATTATTTGAGGATCTGGTGCAGAAGGACATCGGCTACACCGAGATTCAGGCCGACAGTCTGGAGGAGGTCGCAGCCTATGGTATTAAGGAGGTTACTGCCAGGCTGGATTGCTCGGTGATGATCGAGGATGCCGGCCTCTTTGTCCATGCTCTGCAGGGCTTTCCCGGGGTTTATTCAGCTTATGTTCAAAAGACCATAGGCAACGCGGGCATCCTGCGGCTGATGGAGGGGGGGAAGAGGCGAACTGCCCACTTCAAGTCGGTGGTGGCCTATGTCGAGCCCGGTCGCGAGCCGGTCATGTTCAAAGGTGAGGTGCACGGCGAGATAGGCTTTGAGGAGAGAGGCAGGAAGGGATTCGGTTATGATCCCATCTTCTATGTGGGCGAGAAAAGCATGGGGGAGATGGAGATTGAGGAGAAGAACAGGATCTCCCACCGGGCCGCATCCATGAGGGCGCTTAAAGAATGGCTGGAGGGCGGCCAAGGTTGATTCATCTTCCCAACCGACAAGGCAATTTTCTAAATCACTCCCCGATAGTAGGCCAGCCTCCTGGCATGAGGCCGGAATGTCTCCAGCAGCATCTTCTCCTCCCCATCAGAAAGGGGCTGGAAGCGCCGACCAGTTTCCGCCAGGCTCGCCACCTCGGCGGGGCTGGAGCAGCCCACTATGGCTGTGCTGATTGGCCGTGAGAGGGCAAAGCGCAATAGCAGCTCAGCCGTCACGCCATGTTGATGTGATATGTAGTGTGAAGCTCCCAGCACCTTCATGCCTATAACCGCCAGGCCCCGATCCATGGCAGCGGGCATTACCCGATCCAGAAATCCGCCCAGGACTGCCTCGGCCGGATTTACCGGCAGGAGCACAGAGTCGACAGGCCAGTTCTCCACGGCATAAAGCAGCACCTTTGGATCATGGTGGCCGGTCACCCCTAAGAAACGCACCAGCCCCGTCTCCTTGGCCTCTACAAAAGCCTGGAGGGCTCCGCCCGGCCCTTCTATCTCCTCCAGGTCCCGGCTGGTCCTGACATCGTGTATCTGCCAGAGATCCAGCCTCTCCAGCCCCAGGGTCTCTAGGGAGCGGTTCAGATCCGACATCGCTCCGGCATAGCTTCTCTCTGCCGATTTGCTGGTCTGGAATATGGCGGCTCGCAGTGGAGAATGGCTCCGCCAGAAGGAGCCATAATAGCTCTGGCTGCCGGAATAGGCGGGGGCAGTGTCGAAGTAGGTTATGCCCTGGCCTGCTGCCGCCTCTATCACTGCACTGGCCTCCCGGCCACGCCCATATGTGCGGAGCACTCCCTCTCCCCCCAGGCCCACCTGGGTGATGGCCTGGCCGCTCTTTCCAAATAGCCTGTTAGCAATGGTCATGATAGCTCTCCTCTCTGCTTATATTGGGGATGGTGATTAAGGTGATGGCCTTGACGTCATCGTCTCATGGCTCTGCGGGGGTGCATCGGAAAATTAGGAGGGAGGCAAAAGTCTCTGTAGGAGGGAAGAATAGAGGTGCTTTCGACTTTTGCCGATGGGACTGTTGTTGCTTGACGATATTTAAGGATTTCGCCCTTGCCACAAGAGCTGGATCGCTCCATACAAACGTACTGCAGCCAAACCTTTTTCATGGTTGACATCCCCTGGATGGCAATTATGTTCGATCCAAATGAGGAATCTCTGGTTCTGGAGATCGTGCGAGGCTTCTTCGACATCCCTCCGGAGAAGATGATAGAGATAGGGGACAATTTCAAGAAGCTTCTCTTCGATCCTGGGGCAGCCAGCGAGGAGGATGCGGCAGCCAATTTGAAGGGCGCGCTGCAGGACATGCCCCGGGAGCAGGTCCTTCTGGCGGGAATGTTCGTCTCCGGCCTGCTGCGCTGCAACCTCGTTCCTCAAATCCAGGAGCAGTATAAGCAGGCCCAGGCGGAGGGAAAGGCCGACGCGGAATGATCGGCAATGAAACAGTCAATTTTTCGCGTCCGGAGCAGAAGGCCCTGGAGATTGAGCTGAGAGGCATAGTCGAGGCCATATTGGCCGGAGAGATCTGCAGCCAGGCGGATCTGGAGTCGGCCAAGAAAGAGGCATCATCTCGGCTGGGCCTCTCCACTCTGCCCAGCAATCCCGATATCCTGGGCTTGGCCACTAGAGAGGAGAAGGAGAGGCTGGGGATGCTGGTCCGAAAGCCCACCCGCACTCTCTCCGGAGTAGCGGTCATAGCGGCCATGACCTCTCCTGCCCGCTGTCCTCACGGAACCTGCCTGCCCTGTCCGGGCGGCATAGCCTCAACTTCCCCCCAGAGCTATACCGGCCGGGAGCCTGCCGCCATGAGGGCAGCCCAGCATGACTATGATCCCTATCGCCAGGTGGCGGCCAGGCTGGCCCAGCTGGAGGAGATCGGCCATCCCCTGGATAAGTCGGAGCTGATAGTCATGGGCGGAACGATAACCTCCCGCCCTCTGGGATACCAGCACTGGTTTGTGCGCCGCTGCCTTCAGGCCATGAACGACTATCCGGGAGGGGCGAGCATCTCCAGGGCGCGGGATTCTTTTGAGGTCATAGCCGCAGCCAATGAGGCCGCAAGAGTGCGAAACATAGGCACCACCTTCGAGACCAGGCCGGACCACTGCTGCCTGGCTGAGATCACTCAGATGCTGAAACTGGGGGCAACCAAGGTGGAGCTGGGGGTGCAAAGCACCAGCAACGAGATCCTGGAGAGGATGAGACGGGGTCATTCTGTCGAGGATACTGCTGCGGCCAATCTCGCTCTCCGCGAGGCGGGGCTCAAGGTCGGATTTCATATGATGCCCGGCCTTCCCGGCTCCACTTTCGAAACCGATCTGGAGGTCTTCAAGGAGCTATTCTCAGACAGCCGCTTTCGCCCCGACTACCTCAAGATCTATCCCACCCTGGTCATAGAGGGAACTGAGCTGTACCGGCTGTATCAGAAGGGCGAGTACAGCCCACTGGAGGACGAGCAGGCTGCCGACCTGGTATCTCGCATCAAGGAGATCCTTCCTCCCTATGTCCGGCTGCAGAGGGTGCAGAGGGACATTCCCGCCCATCTCATAGTGGCCGGGGTCAAGAAGTCCAATCTCCGCCAGCTGGCCCAGCAGCGCCTGGCAATGCGGGGCGGCATCTGCCACTGCATTCGCTGCCGAGAGGCGGGGCTGCGCCATCTGCACCAGAGCGAGGTGCGCCTGGAGCAGCAGCATTATGCCGCCTGCGGGGCAGAGGAGCATTTTCTCTCCTTTGTCGGCCAGGATGAGACATTGATCGGATTTCTGCGCCTCCGCCTCTCGGCACAAGCACGGGTGAGGGAGCTTCATGTCTACGGGCCCATGCTTCCCATAGGCAGCAGGAAAGAAGGCTGGCAGCACCGTGGCTATGGGGAGAGTCTGGTGGAAGAGGCAGAGAGGCTGGCAGAGGAGGCGGGCTACAGCAGCCTGGAGATCACCAGCGGCATCGGAGCCAGGGGCTACTACCGGCGGCTGGGCTATACTCTATTGGGACCTTATATGGTCAAGCCGCTTCAGGGTCAGAAGGGGATGAAATGAGAGATCTCCAGCACCACAACCATTAAATACCGCGCACCAAAGAGGATTCGCGATCTGAGGAATTATAATATGCGTTGGCAAGGCAAGTTCGGAAGGAAGCCCACGGGAGGGAAATTGATTCCCGCCCGGGGAAAGAGGAAGTTTGAGGTTGGCAGAGAGCAGAGCGACACCACCATTGCCGCAGTCAGGGTAAAGACTGTGGAGACCAGAGGCGGAAACAAGAAGATGCGCATGCTGCGTGGCGATATGGCCACGGTATCCGATCCAGTCACCGGCCAGTCCAAGGTGGTAAAGATCGAGACGGTCAGCGAGAACAAGGCCAATTTGCACTACAAGAGAAGAAATATACTCACCAAGGGCGCTATCATCAAGACGGAGATAGGAGAAGCCCGCATAACCAACCGGCCGGGACAGGATGGCTTGATCAATGCCATGCTGCTGCCTGCAGCCTGAAATCCCTTCTCTTTTCATGTTCATCGTCTTCCGGTGCGGCTGCGGCCGCCATCTTTATGCCCGGAAGGATGCCAAGACCAGAACCTGCCCCTGCGGCAAGAGGATTCTTCTCAGCAAGGTCAGGGTTCTCTCTCAGGCTGAGGATGCGGCTGCTGCCGGGGAGATGGTGCGAAGGCTTCAGATGGGCAGTAGGGAGATGACCGGATTCAAACCGGCCCATATTTAAGCCGGCTTTCTGAGCGGGAATAGGGAAAAGAAGGCGGCGATCCAGGCGGGTGCCGATCCGGCAAGGAAAAGCTTCCCGTCAGCTCGCAAAGGCCAGGCATAAGTCCACCCCGCCCACACCGAAGGCCCGGCCATGGGAAGGCATGATTCAAACCATTTTAAAAGACAGCGAGAGAGAAATTACGCCCTGCAAAAGCTATTCTGATCTCATTTCATGCTGGCAAATCGTTTGATTGTAGCCCTCTTGCGCTGCCACCGACGGGCCTCTCTGGCATTGTCCTCTTTCAATTCGGCCAGGCGACCGGACTTGCTGGCCGATTGGCTCTCGTCCTTCTCGGTTTCATCCGTATCCGTCCGATTCATTCTCATTTCACCTGAATTATATCTTTTCTACACCAATGGCAGATGGTTACTCTTCAGAGGAAATTTCTGTTTAAAGCAAATACGCGAACAGAAAATGACCATACCTTGGTGGTCATGAATCTATATAAGGCTATGTCGAGCCGGCCTGCCCCGGCAAGAGGCATCGCCCTGCGGACCGTCCCGATCCAATTCTCAAAGAATCATTTTGACCGACAGGTATATCATCCGGATGGGCTTGTTAGAAGCGTTACATTCCGCGTCGATTCAAAGAGATTTGTTGAGATGTTTTTGTAGCACAATCGGTTCTTTGAATCGATAAAAGGTAAGTGAATTAAAATGTTTGAGAGAAAGTACGAAAACAGTGGCAATGGTGGCAGCTTTAGAGGCGGCTACAACAGCAGACCAAGAGAGATGACCGAGGTTACCTGCTCCGAATGCGGCAAGCAGACCCAGGTTCCCTTCAAGCCGGATGGATCCAGGCCGGTTTACTGCAGCGAGTGCTATCAGAAGCACAGACCTGCCAGAGCGCCGAGAAGATACTAAACCCAATTTTTTCTGAATAGCAATCCCAATGGGCTTATGCAGGGCTGACCTGGCTGTGCATGAGCTATATGGGACTGTATCGATGTCTGTCTGGAGCAGCATTGCGCCGATCCAGGATAGGTCATCTTTTCAAGAGCATCTAAAGACCATATTTGGCAGTTAGGACGCCACATGCAGGCCAGCGAGGAGCCAAAAGAGACTCGATGCCTGAAGCCAAAAGTATTTGCTTAATTGGCCGACATAATACAGGAAAGGTGGAAGAAATACATGAAATTCAAACACATAGTGGTCGTGATGGCTGCTGTTCTTGCAGTGCTATTGGCAGCTGGCTGCACAAGCAGTCCGGAAAAGGCAACTTGCCCCATCAGTCCAGAAGAGGCAGCTAATCAGAGTGATGATGTTTCCGTTCCCATAAAGCTGACTGAAGAGAATGCCGTGGAGCCGTGTGTGGAAGTTGATGGCAGCCAAGATGAAAAATAGAGGTTGTTGAAGCCAAAACAGGAGCGTCATCCACATCATCGAAGGAGAGGAAACGAGGACCCCGTCTACGGCAGCTCCCAGCCACGCCCGGAAGCAGAGCGGGCGGGTGCACCGGCGAACTCTACCGCTGTAAAAGCTGCAACTACCTGGAGGCCCGGATCCTTTAGGCAGATGAAGAGATGGCCCACTCTATATCAGAGGACTTCAGGAAAGAGGCTTGAGGGCAGGGATTCTGTCTCCTCCCCATATGCCTTCTACTCTCCGATATACTTCTCCAGAAAGTCGAAGGGAGCCGGCCTGCCTTTGGCGATCTGATAGGCATCATAGGAGCAGATTATGACTCCCACAATCCAGCCCATGCCCGAGCTGATAGCTGCCACAGCTGCCGTGAGGAAGAAGAGGACTATTCCCCTCTTGATAAGACCCAGATAGATATGGCCCAGGCCGGGAATGAGCAGATTCAATATCACTGCCAGCCAGGGGCTCTTTGCATTGGGCATTTTTGAATCACCATTCAAATTGTGGAGTGCTTTTTTCTTTATCCCGGAATAAATACATTTGTATCCATCATCCAGTTCAATATTACGATGCAGTGGTCGGCATGCAGGCTTGTCTCCCCCAGCGAGGCCCTCCTGGCTCCGGCCCGGCCGATCAGCTCCTCCTCCTCCGCCGTCATTCCCATGTGATCGCCCAGGATGAAGGCCGTCCTCCCGGCAGGGCTGATGCCGTCCAACCCCCGGATGTCCGGCCCGTCCTCCCGCAGGTAAACCAGATCCGCCTCTTTGAGATCCTCCAAGAGCTCAGCCAGGCCGCCCAATCGCACTGTGATTCCTGAAGTGGACATGGCCCACCTCTCAGAGGCGGGAATGGCCAGGGCTTTTTTAAGGAGAGCAGCGGTGGTGCGCTCATCGGGATTGAGATGGCGCAGGCTTTCACCTTGCAGAAGAATGGTCTTGGGTGAATCCCCCCCCAGAAGCACCAGATATACCAGGGCATCCTTTCTGATTCCGTGGGAGATTACGAAGGCAGCGGTGACGGCACGGCAGAGTATATCCAGGCGGCCGGAGGTGCCGGGAATGTCCTCCAGGGAGAAATTGGGAGATGTGGTGGCCTTGTGGCCTACGATGACGAATGTGCGCATGGATGAGACATGAGCGGGGTGGTACATGCCTCTTTCGTCTCAGGGATAGCCAGATCAGAGGAGGGAAAAATTAAGGACCGCCCTTCCGCTCGGATCAGATCATATGAAAAGCTTATTAAGGAGAAGAGGAGTGGAAGTGGATTGTAGGCAAATGACGAAATGCCTATCGCCAAACAGTCTAGTTAAACCGGAGGCATATCATTGAATAAGAAATGTATAATTCTCCCTCTAATGCTCGTGTTCCTGCTGGCCGGCCCATCCTGGGCCCAGGAGAGCAGCAATACAAGCTCACCCATCGATGCAGCCAATGAGAGCAACCAATCGACATCTTCCGCCCTGAACCTCAATTACATCTGGTCCGTTTCCGGAATCGAGGCTGGCCCCATCAGCATGGCCATAGATCAGGAAGGAGACGATCTCTTCATCAGGGCGAAATATGAGCCAGAGGGCGAAAAGGCCTGGAATGCGGAGGGCTTGGGCTCGGTGGATGGAGACTATGTGGAGCTAAGCATGACCGCTCAGAAGGAAGATAAGATTGTCACCACCAAGATGACCGGCACATACGCCAATGACACCATAAATGGAAACTTCACCCAGACCAGCGGCGGCCAGAAGGCAGGCAGCGGCCAGTTTACCGCCATGTGGATCAGCCCAGGCACATCCAGCTACGCACCCGCTGTAATTCAAGAGGAGGTTAAGGAGGCCGTAGCGCCTGCCGCTGTCAACACCACATCCTCCACCGAGGCAACCAGCCCTGCCCAGGAGACTAAATCGAGGTTCGTGGACGTTCGCACCTACAAGGACAAGATCGGACCGGGTGGAGATCTTAGCGGCGTTCCACCGGGCATGGGCGGAAGCGGACTTAACTGAATAGCGACAATTCTCGCGCCCTATCTTTTTTCATTCTTCCTCCCATCGGGGCCTTTCGGATCCAATCCTGGCTCACAGACGGCGATCTGATTGCATCCGACGAGATGCACCCAGAGCCTTTATAGCCAAACGACGAATATAAGCTGAAGGGAATATAAGCTGAAGGGAATATAAGCTGAAGGGAATATAAGCTGAAGGGAATATAAGCTGAAGGGAATTGTATTTTCACCAAAAAGAGGTGGAGGCACCATGTTGACGAAGAAACTCAATATCATAGGCCTGTTGCTCATGATCATCCTTTCGGCAGGCAATTGTCAGGGGCAGATGGAAAATGAATCAAATAGCGATGCTGTACCGGAGGCAGAGCCAGCTGACATCAATAGCTCCGAGACGGATGGCATTGACCTCAGTTACATCTGGTCTTTAACCGGAATTGAGGAAGATGGTCCGGTGATAATGGCCCTCCGTCAGGAAAATGGCGACCTCTATGGCCAGGCAAAGTTCGAGCCGGACAGCGGCGAGGCCTGGAACGGCTTGGTGATCGGCAGGGCTGAGGGGGATGAGATCATTCTGGTGCTCTCTGCAGAGAAGGGAGATGTGCTCTGCTCCAGCCGCCTCATGGGAATATTTGATCCATCATCGGAATCCATCTCCGGAGAGATCTTCCAGGTATGCGATCCCAATATCACTCGAAGAGGAGAGTTCCAGGCCATCTGGATCAATCCGGATATCAGCAGCTATTCTCCGGCGGCAATAAAGCCCTCCCGCCCCACTGCGCCGTCCCCGGCTCAAGATACAAATGCCTCTGTGACCGGCGGGAGCACCTCGGCATCAGCTCCAACCATGCCAGCTCCGGAGCCGGCAAAGTCGAGATTCCATGATGTGCGAGAGGATAGAGACCGGATCCTGACCGGGGTGGGAGATATCAGCCAGATTCCCATAGGCATGGGAGGCAGCGGACTTCCGTAGGAGCCTGCCAAGCCTTCTGCCCTTCATCCAAGAATGGGCTGCATTTGCATGAAGACAGACATATCGCCAGGATCAAGTGAAAGGCTAATAAATCCATAGACAGATTATATGCCGTGAAGAGAGCCCTGCCTCTGGTCTTTACCCTCTCCCGAATCGAGAACCTCATGCATCAGGTGAGCTTTGATCCCGGCCAGATGAGGGGGAGGATCATCACCAATACCACCAAAGTGGATAAGAAACACCTGCAAGAGACGCTGGCCGTCTTCTTCGATGCCATATCCGCCGGCCTTGCCGTATCGCCCTTGATCAGGATGGAGGAAGAGGAGAGGCAGATCAAATTAAAGACCGCCTGCAGCCTGACCATCAGCGGCGTGATGCTGAAAAACGGCATTCCCGTGCGCCCCAAAGGGGGCGGATTGATCGAGGTGGTGGGACGAAAGCCCACTCGGTTCACAGATATGCTCATGTACTGGGCGACAACCGTCGATCCCATCGACCTGCTCACCGCCCAGGGGATGACCGACATCGCCGGAATGATGCGCACCGGCAACGGACGGATACTGGGCAACCTTCAGGAGGCCCCCTTTCCGGCCAGGGACAGGATTGAAGAGCTGCTAGAAGAGCTTTCTGCAGTTGACTTTGCCGGCATCCTGGAGCTCGGAGATCCCAATATGGATGTTCTGGGGGTCTCCGTGGAGAGGGATCACGTCGGCATCGCCCTGGTGGGGGGGACAAATCTGGTAGCCGCCGCCCAGGAGGCGGGAATCCCGGTTGAGCACGAGTCCATCAGTGACCTGACCGAGGCCTCCCTTATGAAGCATATCGATGAGCTGATCTGAGATAAGTCTCTGGCAAGAGGCCAGCTCCTAAGCTGCAACCGATTCAAATATATGTCCGGCCAGAGAGAAAAGACAGCAATGGCTGAGAAGAGAATTTGCCAAGCCATGAGAATAGAATTGCTGATAGTCGCAGCTATGCTTTTCTTGGCTCTGGCGGTTTTGTCCGGAGCCACACTGGATGCCGCTTCAGCGGAATTCATGGCCAGCATAGGCAGTGCCGAATTCCAGGCCAATAACTCCAGCCACGATTCAATCGCTTTTGCAGGCCGGGATGATCTTGTCAGCTCTCCCCACAACCTGACCCCGGGCGGAGGATATTACTCCACTAATCCCATCCTCATGGGCTCGGGCTCTGGCAGCCGGATCGAGATCTCCAATGCAGACTCCGCCACATCCATGAGCCACGAGGTCGGAACAGCCAGAGAGGTATCCAGGGAGGCAGAATATCTGGTGCAGTCATCCGGCAGCAGAAGCCCTCTTGGAAGGACCGGCTTCACCACAACTCAGATGAGGATAAATGAGGTTGTGACCGATGGCAAGGTGAATATCGGTGTGCTGGTGGGAGAGAGCGGGAAGGGCAGGGCAGGGGCAAGCAGCCTCGACCCCCGCAATAGCGCCTGGAGAGACCCGGCCATTCTGATAGATGAAGACTATATCGGCACATTCAATATCAGCAAGAATTTAACATTTAACAGCAGCTATTCCCTGATCCGGGAGCGGGAAAGCTGGCTGAAATGCTGCGGAGAGGACGGGATCATCATCCCCCCGCCGCCAGAGCTGATCAGCGCAGAGGACGTTTTCGATTGCCATCGCTGAATGAGCGTGGCATGCCGTCTGAATTACAGTCTCCCTGCTGGCTTATTATCAGCCCGGTTATGGTAGGCTCATGCCCCAGAGCGGCATCATGAGCCGGAAAAAGCCTTTGCCGGAGGTCGAGCAGGGCGAAAAGCTTAGAGATAGGCCTGCTAATAGAAAGAACAAAAAGGATGCATGCCGGAAGCATTGGAGGGCGGCACAGGCCTCCTCCCGACCTTCCGGCGATGATCTAGTTTAGATCAGCATCTTCCAAGGCGCTGCCAGGTCTACGGCATGCTCAGACCAATGGGCACCAGCACCTGGTCGATGATATAGATTATGCCGTTGTCGTATCTCTCCGATGCCAGGATGCCCGCTCCTCCCACCAGGGAAGAATTCTGGTCCACCGGCAGGGATGCTCCGTACATGGTCTTGACCGAATTGGACTCGGTCATATTGTAGAGGCCTGGCGCATCCACCACATGATATGATAGGAGGCCGAGCATTCCGCCCTCCTTTTCGCCGATGGCATTCACAATGTCTTTGGCCGCCTCAAATGCGGCATCGCTGGGGGCAAAGATGGTGTATGGCCCCGATGTCAGGCCTCCGATTCCCATCAGCCCCTGGCCGCTCAGTGTCTCCTCCAGGCCGGAAGAGGTGAGGGCTTCGGCAAATTTTCCCGCGCCCAGATCCTTTGCTGCCTGGGCTGCGCCAAGGCTGCCATCGCTCTCCGGGACAAGCAACCGGTCTATGACATAGATGGTGCCGCTATCGTATTGCATGGAGGCGGTGACATTTGCTCCGTCAATGCTCAAGGCCGGGGCATGCTCCAGGGTGATATTCTCACCTTGAATGCTTCTGGCCTCAGAGATCTCGGAGATATTCTCAAAGCTGCCGGCATTCCAGATGATGTGACGGTAGAGCAGCTTCTTCAGCTCAGAGGGGCTCTCCTGGAGGTATGCGAGGTCGTATCCTGAAGCGGAAGCCGCAGCAAATGCCTCATCGCTGGGGGCAAAAATCATGAAGCTGCCCTCTGCAATACTGAGAACGCCCCGATTGTCAAGTATATCGGACAGGCCGGCAGCCTCTATCGACGCCGAAAAGTTGCTCAGATCCAGCTCCTCTGCCCCCTGGCTGAAGCTCCTGGCCTCAATATCCTCCTGAGCCAGGCAGAGGCCTGAACCGAGCAATGCCGCCAGGAATAGCATTCCTGGAATTATCACAAATCTCTTGATATTCATTCCAACCACCACTCTAACCACTGATTTTTATTGGAGCATCTTTGCCCGCCGGGAGAGATAAATTTATTGGCGGAATTGTGCCGTTTGATCTTATTCCTGGGCATTCCCGGACATCTGCACTTGCTCTTTGAACAATCGTTTATCATTGACCATTTGCGATAACTATAACTACAATTGCCGTAGTCCCCTTCCCTCCAGAAGTGAGGCTCAAAAAGTGAAATGGCATTCTATTTCTCTAGATGAGGTTTTGTCCGGCTTGAAATCGGGAGAGAGTGGGCTCTCCTCAGATGATGCAGCTTCCAGGCTCAATGATTACGGGCCCAATCAGCTGCAAAGCCCATCCAAACCCTCGCCTTTGCGGATCTTTTTAGGAAAATTCAAGGACTATATGGTCTTGGTTCTGATCTTCGCCGCTCTGATATCCTATATCGCCGGAGAGAGCACCAATGCCTACGTCATCCTGGGAATAGTGGTCTTGGTCGCCATCATTGGATTTGTCCAGGAGTACAAGGCGGAGAGGGCTATGGAGGCCCTCCGGGAGATGGTGGCACCGGAGGCGGATGTCCTGAGGGACGGAAAGATGAGCACCATTCCCGCCGCAGAGCTGGTTCCGGGAGACCTGATCTACCTGGAGGCGGGTGACCGAGTTCCTGCCGACGGCAGGATACTGGAGGAGACCGCCCTCGAGGTCATAGAGGCCTCCCTGACCGGAGAGTCTCTGCCGGTCAAAAAGAGCCCGGATCTGCTGCCGGAGGATGCGGCTATTGCCGATAGAAAGAACATGGTCTTCATGGGGACCATAGTCTCCTACGGCAATTGCAGGGCAGCAGTCACTGCTACCGGCCTGGCTACTGAGCTGGGAAAGATCTCCGGAATGATCAGGCACAGCCCTGCGCCGCCTCCCCTCAAGATCAAGCTGGAGGCCCTGGCCAAGAGGCAGGCCATCCTGGTCTTTGCCATATCCATAATCGTCTTTGTCCTGGATGCCAGCCGCGGCTCTCCTATCATGGACTCTCTCATCACTGCCATAGCTCTGGCCGTGGCTGGAGTGCCTGAAGCCCTGCCTTTCATAGTCACCCTGGCTCTGGCCTTCGGAACCCAGGCCATGGCTAAAAAGAATGCCATCATCAGAAGGCTTCCTGCCGTGGAGACGCTGGGCTCGACCACGGTGATCTGCACGGACAAGACCGGGACACTGACCACGGGGGAGATGACGCTGCGTGAGATCCAGACCCATCGCAAGGTCGATGTGGAGGGCTCCGGCTACGCCCCAACAGGCTCTTTCTTGGAAAAAGGAGAGAAGATCGATCCTCAGTCAGAGGATCTGGCAGGGCTGCTACAGATTGGGGCTTTATGCAACAACGCCGATATAGAGCAGGCCAATGGCGGCTGGCGCATAGTAGGAGATCCCACCGAGGGAGCTATGATAGTGGCAGGCATGAAGGCGGGCATGCTGGACAGGCTCCGAAAGAGCAGCAGCAGAGTGGTAGAGTTTCCTTTTGATTCCGATCGCAGAAGGATGACTGTAGTCGATGATATCTCCGGCCAGGGCAGAGTTGCCTCGATGAAGGGAGCGCCTGAGGCGGTTCTCAGCCGATGCAGCAGAATAGCCGATTCCGGATCGGTGCGACAGCTCACCGAGGAGGACAAGCGGGCCATAATGGAGAAGGCGGACGACATGGCCAGCAGGGCTCTGAGGGTCCTGGCTTTTTCCAGCCGGCCCATGAGCCTGGATGAACCTCTCTTTGTGAGCCAGGTCGAGTCCGACCTCACCTTCTCCGGACTAGCCGGGATGATGGACCCCCCCAGAAAGGAGGTCATGCAGGCCATATCCCTGAGCAAGGAGGCGGGAATACGCACGGTCATGATCACCGGAGACCACCGCCTCACGGCACGGGCCATAGGAGCGGAACTGGAGATCGGCAACGGCGATGTCCTGGAGGGATCGGACCTGGAGAAGATGGATGAGAGGGAGCTGCAGGAGAGGATACAATCCGTCTCGGTATATGCCAGGGTCACGGCGGAGCATAAGGTTCGTCTGGTGGAGGCTCTGAAGAAGAGAGGCAACATCGTGGCCATGACCGGCGACGGGGTGAACGATGCTCCGGCGCTCAAAGCGGCGGACATAGGCGTGGCCATGGGAAAGACCGGCACCGAGGTGACCAAGGAGGCCTCAGATATGGTCATCGCCGACGACAACTTCGCCACCATTGTGGGGGCGGTCAAGGAAGGCCGCAGGATCTACGACAATATCAGAAAGGGAACATCATATCTCCTCTCAGTCAGCTTTGCCGAGCTGGCCACCATATTCATTGCCGTGGCTCTGGGCTATCCCGTTCCCCTACTAGCAGCCCAGATCCTCTGGATCAATGTGGTGGCGGAGGAGTTTCCTGCCATTGGTCTGGCTCTTGAGCCAGCTCACAAGAATACCATGAAGAGAAAGCCGCGCGACCCGAAGGAGAGCATGCCCTCGCCCGCTCTTATGGCTTACACCCTGGGAATTGCCGCGGCCATAGTGGCCGGCACCCTCGGCCTTTATCTGATGGCGCTCCAGTCCGGCCAGGATCTGAGCTATGCCCGGACCGTGGCTTTTGTAGGGCTGGGATTCTTCACCGTCTACAACGCCTATTGCTGCCGGTCTCTGGATGAGTCCATATTCAAAATCAATCCACTGGGCAACAAAATCCTGCTTTTGGGAATCGCCTGCTCCATAATCTCCATCCTGGCTGTGGTCTATATTCCCTTCATGCAGACCATCTTCCACACTCAGGCTCTGAGCAGGGAGAGCTGGGCCATGGTCCTGGGTGTTGGCTTGCTGGTGGTTTTTGTGGCTGAGGTCATGAAGCAGCTCTTGCCCGGGCTGCGATGATCCATACAAGTCAGGATTAAATATCCAGAATAGATAGTATTAGCCTATGAAAAGAGGATCTGCCCGTGGGCCGGAGAGGGCAAGTCAGGGAAGAGCGCCGGCCGCCTCTGCTATGCTCTTTGCAGCATTGCTTTTGCTGCTGATTGTTTTGCCCGCCTCGGCCGCATATGACTTTACAGGAAGGGTGGAGAGGATCTCCGAGCCGAACATCATGTGGGTAAATGTGACCCAGGAGGGAACATATGGCCTGCAGGCTGTTGTGGAGGTTCTCCTGAAGACTCCTCTGGAGGGCCTGGACTATTTTAGGGGCCGGGATCTGCAGTTTGAGATCCTGGGGCATGATATCATGGGAAGGCCGGTTTGCGAGGCTTATCTGGAAGAGACGAATATCAGAGAGGCATACTATTGCCTCGCAAATCCAGTTGAATGCTGCTATCGGGAAAAAGGCCCGGCTCTGGGCCCTGGCCAGGCCTACAGATGCGAATGGGCAGAACACTCGCCCTGCAGTCGGCGCGGAAACTGCTCTCCCTATCGAAACTGCTGCCCTTACGGAGACTATTGCCCACAGGGATATTATTGCTCTTATGACTATCCCTGGCTCTCTTTTGTCTGAAAAGAAGATCAATTTAGAAGGAGGGAGGCAAAAGTCTTCAGTAGGAGGATAAGATGGTCGTCGACCTTTGCCAATTTCAATACGTCAATCGTCGTATTTAAGGCTTTCGACTTGTCGCTCCTTGGATCTGCACGGTGGACCGACGAGGAAATCGTAGGCAACTTTTCGAGAAGTCCTATTGCGCCACCAGGCCGACGATGATGATGGTTATTATGCCCACGACAATCATCTGTATGCCCGATACCATCGGCCTCTCATCACTGATGCGTGCCAGGAAGACCCCCAGGATGAACAGTACTGCCAGACCCAGGACGAGCGAGGCATAAAATGCCCATTGCATGCTGATCTCTGGCACAAAGAAGTAGGGCATGACCAAAATGGCAGCACTCAGAGCCGGGCTGATGCCGTCCACCGCAGCGACGATGATGGAGGCAAACTCAGTGGCCCGGGCATAATGGGTGTCGCTTAAATTATGGAGCATGGCCATCTCCAGCTTTCGCAGATCCCTCTTTCTCTCCGCCCTTTCCGCCAGATAGGCGCCGCTTATGCCGGATATGCCCATAGCCAGGGCTCCGGCAAATCCGGCGGTGATGATGATATTTGGGTCTGAAACGCCAGAAAAGTGAGCTCCTATGACCACACCCATGATGGTCAGGGCTCCGTCGAAGGCGTTCATCACGAAGAGACGCCGGGCTATCTCATGGGCCCGGCTGGTCTCCAGATATTCCCTGTAGCGGTCTATTCTCTTGCGCATGGACTACTTGATAAGGCTCTTTCCGGTCATGGCCAGAGGCTGGTCGATATGGAGAAGCTTTAGCGCTGTGGGGGCGATGTCGGCCAGGATTCCATCCTCACGCAGCTCGATTCTTCTCTGGCCCTCCGACCCCTCAGCCTCCTTTATTATCAAAGAGAAGGGGACAGGATTGGTGGTGTGTGCGGTGTGGGGCTGGCCGCTCTTCTCATCCCTCATCTTCTCTGCGTTGCCGTGGTCCGCTGTGAGCAGTGCCGCGCCTCCTTTCTCCAGGATCTTGTCCACCACCGCACCAACGCATTTGTCCACGGTCTCCACCGCCGCTACTGCGGCATCGAATATGCCGGTGTGCCCCACCATATCCGGATTGGCGAAATTGATCACAATCAGGTCGTATGCCTCCCGTTCCAGGCGGGAGAGGACCTCATCTCGGACCAAGAAAGCACTCATCTCCGGCTGAAGGTCGTATGTGGCCACCTTGGGAGAGGGTATGAGGCAGCGGTCCTCGCCGGAATTGGCAGTCTCTCGGCCGCCGTTGAAGAAGTAGGTGACATGGGCATACTTCTCCGTCTCCGCTATGCGAAGCTGCGACAGCCCAGCCCGACTTATGACCTGGCCCAGGGTATCCTCCAGATTTTGGGCGGGAAAGGCTACTGGCACATTCAGGGTGGCGTCGTACTGGGTCATGCAGGTGTAATGGACTCTCATGGGCCGGGTGGCAAATTCCTGGAAATCCCGGTCCACAAAGGCTCTGGTGATCTCCCGGGCCCGGTCGGGGCGGAAGTTGAAGAAGATGATGCTGTCGCTGTCCTGAACCAGCCCCCGGCCATCCACTAAAGTGGGCTGGAGAAATTCGTCGTTCTCCCCCCGGGAGTAACCATTCTCCACAGCTTCAATAGCCGAGCCGGCGGCATGGCCAGCGCCATCGGTCAGACAGCGGTAGGCCTTCTCCACCCTCTCCCAGCGCCTGTCCCGGTCCATGGTGTAGTAGCGGCCGGAGACTGTAGCCACCCGGCCTGTGCCCATGCGGGAGATCTTATTCTCCAGCTCCTGGATGTAGGTGAGGGCGCTTCGGGGGGGCACATCCCTGCCATCCAGGATGGCATGAACATAGACCTGCTCAAGACCCATCTTTGCCGCCATCTCCAGCAGGGCATAGAGGTGGGTGATGTGGCTGTGCACCCCGCCGTCGGAGAGAAGGCCGATCAGATGCAGCTTTGCCTCTTTTGCCTCTTGCATTGCATCGAGCAGGACGGGATTTTCCGCCAGGGAGCCATCCTCCACCGCCAGGCTGATCCTGGTATAATCCTGGTAGACGATCCTGCCGCCGCCGATGTTGAGGTGGCCCACCTCGGAGTTGCCCATCTGGCCGCGGGGCAGGCCCACCGCCAGGCCGGAGGCGGCCAGGGTGGTGGTGGGATAGCGTTTCCAGAATCGCTCCAGGTTGGGCTTTTTAGCCCTGGCCACGGCATTATACTCTTCTTTAGAACTGATGCCAAAGCCGTCCATGATTATGATCGCTAAGGGCTTCATCTCAAAATGGAAATGGTTGCCGGGGATATATTAGATCTGCGTCGAAAAATGCGGTGCCTGGGCCGGGGCGATATCATGCCAGGAAAGCCAAGGAGAGAGGAAAGGCGTCTCTCTGAGTGCGGCTCAATTCCTCTCTCTAAAGCCCTCTTCTCCTATTAGGGGAACGAAGATCACACCCATCTTCCGCTCCGCAAAGAAGCCGTTCTTTCTGGTCACCAGGTACAGCTCCTGGTAGTCCTCTCCCACAGGAATGACCATCCTGCCTTCGATCTTCAGCTGCTGCTTGAGAGGCTCGGGGATGCTGGGTGCGGTGGCCGCCACGCTGATCCGGTCATAGGGAGCGTGCTCCGGCAGGCCCAGGCTTCCGTCGGACTGGATCACTGTCACATTCTCCGCTCCTGCTCGGGCCAGGTTTAGTCTGGCTGCCTCTGCCAGCTCGGCTATGCGCTCCACGGAGTAGACATGCCCTCCTGGGTGGACCAGCTCAGCCATAACCGCGGCATGGTAGCCGCTGCCTCCCCCGACCTCCAGGACTTTCATCCCCGGCTGCAGGTCGAGGATGGTGCACATTATGGCTACCATATGGGGAGCGGATATGGTCTGGCCCCGGCCGATGGGAAGAGGCGTGTCGTCGTAAGCCCGGCTCTGCAGCGGCTCAGGGAGAAACAGCTCTCTTGGCACATGGGACATGGCCGATATTACCCGCGGATCGGCTATCTCTTGCAGGCTTCCCAGAAGCTGCTCTTTGTTCAAATCTCTCGACCCCAGATCCTCTGGATGTCCTTGGCCTCGGCGGCATCGGAAAAGCCCTCGCCGCGCAGCTTGATCTTTACTATCTCATAGCGCGAGCCCTTGTCCGACCTGGACTCGCCCACCGTGAAAAGCTCATCGCCGGGAACGCTGATCTTGATGGGACGGCTCCGGCCGCTGCGATAGATTGAGATCTTGACTGCCACCTGGTCTGTGGCCCGGGCCCAGACCGTCCGGATCGAGGTGGCGGGAGCGCTCTCCACCCTGCGGTCCGTCTCCAGGGAAGTGATCTGGGCCATGACCACATCCCTGGCCGGATCGTCCACTAAAAGCTCATCTCCCACCTGGAGAATCTCCTTAGCTGGGATATGGATGAAATAGGGCTGGGACTGCTGCTCAGAGCTGACGATCACCTTCAAGCTGACCAGGCGCTCCCGCTCGGTTTGAACACTGTGCACGGTCTGGCATTCTTCGCAGCGCACCAAATTCTCCTGTCCCGCTTTTATCAGGGCATGATCCGTATCCGAGCCGCAGGTGGGGCAGAAGATCCGATCTTCAATCATAAAAGAATATTGAATATGGTAGGTATTTAAATTATGGCGAAGCCTGCGGCAGCTTATCCCCGAGTCAGGAGCATAGAAAAATTTTTTAAAGAAGAAGGTATACTTAAACTTATGAAAGAAATTAATGATAGTTGCCGGGCCTCCTCGGAACAGGGCTCTGACGAGTGCTGCAGCATTGCCGAGAGCATAATTGAGGAGATCAATCATATCACCCTGGCTGATAGGCGGGCGGGGCTGTACTCAGGCGCAGGCAGGAAGGGCTCTTTTAGAAAAAGGCTCATCCGCCAGATCAGAGAGGCCAGAAAGCTGGCCATGATCTGATCTTATTCAAATCCGGCTTTATCTACGGGATGAAAGCAATGAGTGATATATCTGGATTAGTTTGTGTTGGTAATGAAAATTAAACATAAGAAACTATTTTTATTATGTCAGAGCCTTTATCACCGCACGAAAGCTATTTATATTAATCTAGTTACTTATTTGTTGTGGACGGCGAATCTAAAGATTGCTCCATTCCCAGATCGTGCTCTGAGGTGGAGGTGGACCTCAAAAGGCTGGACCGGATGCTCCAGGCAGCCCACCGCAGCTCCATCGAGATCAAGGACAGCTATGACTTCTATGTCCTGGCTTTAAAGGAGTTCAACAAGGGAAACCTGGCTGAGGCCTTTCTGGACTGCGACCGGTCACGCTATGAGCTGACTGCCGCCATCAATGAGGCCAAGATCAAGATCAAGGGCTCGCGCTTCCACAGCATGAGAACCATATCCTACTTCTTCAAGCTCTATGGGCTATATGCCGTGATCTTCGCCTCTCTGTCGGTGGCACTGTTCAGCGCTCTCATCTACCTCTACTCCGGCGTCGAAGTTTTGGGCGTGCCCCTCTGGGCCGCTTTCTTCGCCGGACTGGGCTCCTCCGCCCAGATTCTGACCGGAGTGGCGGACGACCTGCGCCGCTACGGCCTGGCCTCGCGATACAAGAGGCTGTGGTATATGGCCATACCCATACTGGCCATGGTCTTCGGCTATATGGCCTACCTGGTATTCTCCTCCGGGATCATAGCCACGGATAACTCCCAGAGCAGGGAGTTTTCCATCATGTTCATCTGTTTTCTGACCGGATTTCTGACCAAGTGGATCATCGGGCGGCTCTCACGGATGTCCAGGGATATTTGATATTTCCTGCGTCGGGAGGGGCTGCCGGCGTCTGAGGAGGACAAAACTCGATCTTAGCCGGGCAGCAGTGCGCGGAGTAGAGTGCTAGGAGAGAGAGTGTTTATCCTTCAGAGAGATGGGATAATTCGTCATCAGAGCCATAGGATTTTTAAGTTGCAGCTTGCCTACATTGAAATACATGTATCGCAATAATAGCAGGTGGTGATTCCAATAACTACCTCGGTTTCCATAAGGCTCCCGGATGATGTGGCCAAGAGCCTGGAGGATCTTGCTGCAACCATCGACCGTCCCAAAACCTACGTGATCCGAAAGGCTATCGAGGAATACCTCCGGGAGTATACCGACTACCTGATAGCCCTGGAGCGATTAAATGACAAGGACGATGCTGTGCTCTCAGAATCAGAGATGAGGGAGCTTCTTGGCAGTTCGAATTGATTACAAATCCTCCGTTCTTCGTGACCTGAAGCATCTTGACAAGAGCGTTGCAGCAAGGATTCTCGATGATCTCCGAGATGCTCTTTCTTCAGATCCGGACTGCGGCACACCCCTATCCGGCCAGTTCAAGGGCATGAGAAAGCTTCGTGTGAGCGACTATCGCATCATCTATTCCAGGACCAAAGAAGGCGTCCTGATTCTGCGTATAGGTCACAGAAGCATCGTCTATGATAGGGAGATACGCTTTTAGAGACAGACATCCTGGCAGCTATGCGGCGCGCCGATCTCCCGGTCGCTGGATGCCCCCTACCAGCTCTTCACCCCCTTTTCCTAGAAGGTATCTTATATATCCTGATGCATAACCATTCTAAATGCTTCGCCAGAGATTTGTCCTGGACACCACCGCCCTCACCGACTCCTTTGCCTGGGAGAGCGAGGGAGCCTCCAGCATCTGCGAGGGGATGGGCGCCATCCTGGACCGGGTGGCGGACGGCAGGCTCCACCTGGGCATAAGCTGCTATATCCCCTATCCCTCCGTCTACAATGAGATCAAGGATTTTGTGCGCCACAACAATTGCGATCCCAGGATACTGAGCAAGGTGGACACGTGGCTGGTCAAAAAGTCTCCCGATCGCTACCAGGTCAAGGTCCCGGCCAAGATCTTCTATGAGTATGTGGACTACATGAGAAGCCGCATCAACAAGGGCATGAACATTTCCGAGGAGGCGGTATGGGAATCAGTCTCCAAATGCATCTCCCTCTCCCGGGAGGGAACCGATCTCTCCGCCATGAAGGACGAGATCGAGAGGGAGACCGTGGGCGGCATTGTGCGCAAGTTCCGAGAGAAGTACCGGGCGGCCCTGCGATACGGCATCCTGGACAGCGCCCCGGATATAGATGTCCTGCTCTTGGCTAAGGAGCTGGATGCCGCGGTGATCTCCCAGGATCTGGGGATACAGCGCTGGGCGGAGCAGCTGGGGCTACGTTTTATGGAGTCCCGGTCCTTTCCCATCATGATTAAGGAGTACATGAACGCCCTTCCGGAGCTGTACATAGATGAGAGGGAAGAGGACCGGATGATCTAAGGGAAAGCCGCGCATGTTTATTTTTTGCGGCCAATGAGGCAGAAGGAAAGCATTCCGTTCTGAAGGCTCCGCCACGGTCTAGGCTGCCGGAAGAGATGGCCCAAAGGCTTAACTCCATTTGTCCTCCATAAGCCGTCGGGGACCCAAGTTGATGGAAGATTTCGACAAAATGACCTTTGAGGAGAAGGTATCTTTTCTGGTGGAAAACCTTAGAGCTTTGCCCGATAGTCTGGCCGAGGAGGGCATAGATATCCTGGCCCAGGCAGGAGAGACGGAATACGCCGTGGTGCTGGCCAGGGATATAGGCAAGATCGACAAGGCCATCAGCGTTTTGGTGGAGGCGGGAGACTACCTCTGGGCGGCATTGATCGCCAAGAACGCGGGCCTGGCCTCCCGCAGCCAGGAGCTCTACCGAGATGGGCTGCAGTATTACATAGAGATGGAGATGTTTGGCCGGGCTGTCTCCGCGGCAACTGCTCTGGGCCTCTCGCCGGATGTTATCGACGACCTCTACAGGAGCGGCATCGCCAGGGAGAGCCGGGACACAGACCTGGCTCACAGCAGGGATATGATCGAATGCGCCATGCAGTCCCTGGACCTCTCCCTTCTTGGCCGGGAGGATGAGATGGCACTGGAGTTGATGAAGGCGGTGCAGGAGCAAAGGGAGAGGATGGCCAAAGAGGAAGGAGAAGGAGACGGAGAAGATAGGGAGGTTTAGGCCTCCCTGCCCGCCCCATCCGGCCCTATCTTAATGCTGCCTCCTAGCGCTGCCTCCTAGCTGCTGGCTGGCAGGGATTATGATCATGCGGTCAAGCATTTCATGAGCGCATTCCAGGTTGCCGGTCCCACTATGCCGTCCGGCTCTATTCCAATGCTCTTCTGAACTGCCAAGACCCTGTCCTTGGTCTTGGCACCAAATATTCCGTCTGTGGCCAGCTTGGTCCTGGTTGCCTGGCAGTTGAGGAGGCATTGCAGGAACTTTACCGTGGAGCCCTTGGAGCCGGTCTTGAGCGACTTGGTCTTGAGAAGAGCCGCCCAGGTCTTGGGTCCCGCTATTCCGTCTTGGGCCAGTCCATATTTCTTCTGGATTGATATGACCGCATTCTTGGTCTTGAGGCTGAATTTGCCGTCCACCTTCAGTTCAGGACTGGCTCCCGCCGAGTTGAGGAAGCATTGCAGGGCCTTGACCGCCAGGCCCTTGGAGCCCATTTTCAGGGTGGCGGGAGACGGCTCAGCCGGGCCCACCTGGAAGGTTATGACCTGGCCGGGAGCGGAGACATTGGATATGGTCAGGCCAGACTCGGAGCCGTCCCAGAGGTTGGAGGAGGGCTGGGTGCAATGGTTGACCACCACCGCTGCCGCCTCCTGGAAGAGATCCATCTCGTCTCCCATATTGCGGTTGGTCTCCAAGTCCAAGTGTCCGTCCGCCTGGAGAAGACCGCACTGATAATGGTTGGTGGCGCTGCCGCCCTGCCACTCATTGGAGCCCAGGATGTCGCAGTGATACACCGCCAGGCCGCTGGAGGGAATATCCCTGTCCAGGCCTAACTGAGAGCGGTTCTCGATGAGGAAGTATTCATTGTACTTGCGGCTGGGGTAGAAGAGAGCGGTCCTGTAGTCGCCGTGCAGGGCCTGATAAGAGCCGGGCTTGTCCAGGCAGACAACATTGTCGCACCAGTCCACCAGGTAGCGCAGATAGGAGCATACCGGGGCGGGAGTTCTTCCGCCACCGTTGTGGTTTCCGGCGCTCATGAGGCAGTAGCATCCCAGGCCGGAGCTCTTCTCCGAGTCGCCGTCTCTGGTGCCGTAGTCGTAGAGGTCAGGCCAACGGCAGAGCATATGTCCGCTCTCATGGCAGAAGGTGCCTATGCTCAGGTCCTCCTTGCTCCGGCCAAGGCTGGAGAGCATATAAAAGTGGGTCTTCATGCTGCCGCGCTCCAGCTCCAGGAAGTAGTTATGGGGCCAGAGCTCTCCTATGTACTGGGTCTGTCCGGCGTAGAGGAAGCTGACGGCATCAACAATTCCCTCCTCCAGGGAGTCGAATTGCTTGAGGTCCGCCCCACCGGCTATGGCCAGGTCCAGTGCCTCCTCTACCAGGAGATGGTTGGCATAGTAGCTGCGCTTTTTGCTCAATGTCACCGGGCCGACCACCTGGTTGGTGTAATCGAGCTTTCCTCCGGAGATGAGGCGGAAGTACTCCCGGACGGAGCAGAAGTTGCCGTTCTCCTGGTAGTCTTTCCCATTGAGCATCCGGTCCAGGTCCTGCCGGGTGACGGTGCTCTTGAGGTCCTTGAACTGGACCATAACCGTCAGTCCTTTGACCTCCCCCTCGGTCAGGCGGCGGCCCTCCAGAAGGCCCTTATTGGGGCCGTAGGTCCTGAGGGTAGCATGGGGCCGGTAGGCCGGCTGGGGCGGGCTCATCCGGTCGTATCTGGCCTCGAACTTGGCGTTTCTCTGCGTCTCCGACTCCTTGAGGTGCCGCCAGATCTCGTTTGGTGCAGGATGGCCGAGGTCCACTCCGCTAGAGACCAATTCGCCTTTGATCAGATAGGCATAGCAGAACAGGCCCAAATCGATGTCATAGACCGCGGTATATCCTTCGAGGTTCTCGTAGCGGGAATAAAATTCATCGCCAAAGACCCTCAGCTTTACGTCAGGCCCCTTCTCCTGGGAGAAGGTCAATGTCTCTCCAGTAATTGTGCTCATATTAAACCGTCCACCTGGCACTGGCTAAAAGGCTGATAATAAAATATTCTGTAAACTATTTAGCTTTTTCCAATGAGATAGGATTTATGACTGGTTGAAAAATGCAATTCGAAGCCGATGAGAGGTGACTATTGATGCCTGCCTGGCTTCTAGCGTCTGGAGAATCTTTTTGCTGCCTTCTCCTGGCGCACCTCACCTGATTCCTCCAGGTGCTTTTCCAGCTCGGTGGGGGGGGCCTGGCTCAGGTCGATTTGGCTGGAGAAAAAGCGGCCGTCCTTTAGGCGAGCGTAGGTGAAGAGCCCCAGATCATCGTCATAGATGGCGGTATATCCCTCCTCGGTCTCATAGCGAGCATAGAACTCGTCTCCGAAGGCCCTCAGCTTTATCTCCGGACCGTTTTCCTGGTCGAAGCTCATCAATTCCCCGAATATGGCGCTCATAATTCACCTGCTTCCTTTCCACTGCAAGAGCTAATATAATATTTCAGGCTTTTTGAAAATAAAGCTTATCCCGCAGTAGATGACCGGCAGCTTTTTGGCGAGTTGGTGCGAGAGATACGCCTGAGGAGGGCAGAGGATTTGGCAGCGCCTAAAGAGATTGTGGACCTGGTGGAGAGATTCGAGAGGGATCAGAGCTTCTACAAATCAGCTCAATTCAATGAGACGGAGCTGCGAACCCGGTTCATCAATCCGCTGATTGCTGCTTTGGGCTGGGATGTCTATCACGAGAGGCCCTGCCGGGCGGATCAGCACGAGGTCAAGGAGGAGGACTCGGTGGAGGTGGAGGGCAAGATCAAGAATCCCGACTACAGCTTCCGGCTCTTCGACAGCTCCCTGGGGTCGATGAAGAGAAAGTTCTTCGTGGAGGTCAAGAGGCCGTCGGTCAATATCGAGGCAGGGGCCTATCCCGCCTTTCAGCTGCGCCGCTATGCCTGGTCCGCCGATCTGCCCATATCCATTTTGACAGACTTTGAGGAGCTGTCGGTTTACTACTGCCTCTCCCGGCCTGCCAGGGAGGACAAGCCGACCAAGTCGCGGATAATGTATCTGAGATATGACCAGTATGCGGAAAAGTGGGAGGAGATAGCGGCCCTCTTCTCCCGGGAGGAGGTGCTCGGAGGCTCTTTAGACAGGTATGCCCGGTCGCTTCCGGCGAAGAGAGGGGAGAAACGGGTGGATGCGGCTCTGCTGGGCGATATCTCCCGGTGGCGGGAGGCCCTGGCCAAGAACATCGCCCTGCGAAACCCGGAGCTGGACACGGCCAGCCTCAACTACTCGGTGCAGGCCATCATCGACAGGATAATGTTTTTGCGGATCTGCGAGGACCGGGGCATTGAGCATTACATGCGGCTCAAGCACCTGCTGGAGGGGGAGAGGGTTTATGCCCGGCTCTTTGAGCTGTTTCAGCAGGCGGATGAGCGCTACAACTCGGGGATATTCCATTTTCATAAGGAGCCGGGCAGAGACAAGCCGGACGGCATCACCCCCGGCCTGAAGATCGATGACGGCACACTGAAGGAGATCATAAAGCAGCTCTACTTTCCGGAGAGCCCCTATGCCTTCTCCGTTTTGCCGGCGGAGATACTGGGGCAGATCTACGAGCAGTTTCTGGGCCAGGTGATCCGGCTGGATGAGGGGCACCAGGCATTGGTCGAGGACAAGCCGGAGGTGAAGAAGGCGGGAGGGGTCAAGTACACCCCGACCTATATCGTGGAGGCCATCGTCCAGAAGACTCTGGGGCCCACCCTGCAGGGGAGGACGGCCCGGCAGGCAGCGGAGATCAGCGTTCTGGACCCGGCCTGCGGCTCGGGCTCATTTCTCATTGTGGCTTATCAATTCCTGCTGGACTGGCACAGGGATTGGTATGTGCAGCACCTGCTGCCGCTGATGGAGAGAGGCTGGAAGCCCTCCTCTCCCGATATCCGGCGGCTGCTGCCGGAAACCGAGGCGGGCGGCAGGGGCCGCAAGAGGGAGGCGGAGCTGCCCCTTTACCAGGCCAGGGACGGAGAGTGGCGGCTCTCCACAGCGGAGCGGAAGAGGATACTGCTCGCCAACATCTACGGTGTGGACATCGACAGGCAGGCGGTGGAGGTGACCAAGCTCTCTTTGCTGCTGAAGGTCCTGGAAGGGGAGAACGAGGAGACGATCTCCAAGCAATTGACGCTCTTTCAGGAGAGGGCGCTGCCGGACCTGGGGGAGAACATCAAGTGCGGCAACTCGCTGATCGGCTGGGACATACTGGAGGACAATCCGGGGCTGGGGCAGGAGGAGATCGAGAGGATCAATCCCTTTGACTGGGAGAGGGAGTTTGGGGAGGTTTTCCGGAGAGGCGGTTTTGATGTGGTGATAGGGAATCCGCCTTATGTGAGGCAAGAAGGATTGGGAAAGTTCAAGGGCTATTTCCAAAAGCACTATAAGGTTTATCAAGGGACAGCGGACCTTTACACCTACTTCGTGGAACGCGGCGTCTCCCACCTCCGAAAGGGCGGTATCTTCTCTTACATTGTTGCCAACAAATGGATGAGGGTTAACTATGGTCTGCCGATGCGCAAATGGCTCAAGAAGCAGTGCATAGAAGAGATCATTGATTTTGGAGATCTCCAGGTTTTCCAAGGAGCAACCACTTACCCGTGTATAATCCGCATCAGTAAGCGAGAACTTAGACGAAAATTCGATGTAACACAGGTCAAGACTCTGGAGTTTCAGAAACTGGAAGATTATGTCAGGGAGAAACATTATAGTGTCAACCAGTCAACTCTCGACGATTCCGGTTGGTCACTGGTTGATGAAGGTACGCATGCTTTGCTTGACAAGCTAAAGAGGATAGGAATCCCTCTCGGCGATTACGTCGAGGGGAAGGTCTATTACGGTATTAAGACAGGACTGAATGATGCCTTTGTAATCGATGCTCAAGCAAGAGAGATGTTGATTGCTCAAGATCCTAAGAGCTTGGAGCTAATCAAGCCATTTTTAGCTGGACGAGATGTCAAGAGATATCAACAACCAGAGAGTGATAAATACCTGATTCTCATGCCACGGGGCTGGACGAAAGCACGATCCAACAATGCCAAGGATGCATCGAGGTGGCTTATGGAGAGCTACCCTGCTATAGCCAATCACTTGCTGCCATTTGCTGAAGCTGCCCAAAAGAGGTATGACAAAGGAGAATATTGGTGGGAGCTGCGAGCTTGTGATTACTATGATGAGTTCGGAAAGCCTAAAATTATTTATCCTAATATATGTAAACAACCAGAGTTTGCCTTTGATGAAGCTAGTGCTCCATAACATTAATTTTGCAATTTTTGATAATGCCTTTGGAGTTTGTCTCTGGCATTGTTCTTTTTAAACTGCCATCTAACAGTTGTTCCATTTGAATTCCTTTCATTCTCCCATGCACT
>Ga0302252_1000182_pt1 | contig 74273 bp, 91 predicted proteins | sample AAG_RA_Leu_MG_FD_193511 | JGI IMG/M metagenome (GOLD analysis project Ga0302252, IMG submission 193511) | Enriched activated sludge microbial communities from anaerobic digester in WTTP, New Holstein, Wisconsin, United States - AAG_RA_Leu | ecosystem: Engineered > Bioreactor > Anaerobic >... | reverse complement strand
GCTGGAGCGGATCCGGCAGGGAGAGGTTGTCGAGCGTTTCGAGACCGAACGGATCACAAAAGACGGCACGCACATCCAGATCTCCCTCTCCTTATCGCCGATCCGGAATATCCGGGGAGATGTTGTCGGGATCTCGGAGATCGCCCACGATATCACCGAACGGCAGCGGATGCAAAAGGCGATCCTGCACGAGAAGGAACAATGGGAACTCACGTTCAATTCCGTCCCGGATATGATCGCGATCATCGACAACCAGTTCCGGATCACCCGCGTGAACAGGGCGATGGCCGAACGACTGGGCATCACACCCGGGGAGGCAATCGGGCTCCGTTGCCATGAGGTGGTCCACCATACCTCAATTCCTCATGGGCTCTGCCCGCACCGGCTCCTTCTCAAAGACGGCCAGAGTCATTCGGTCGATATCCATGAAGAGAACCTCCATGGAGATTTCTTCCTGACCGTCTCGCCCATACGGGGCCCTGACGGTACGGTTGCCGGGAGTGTCCACATCCTCCATGATATCACGGAGCGGAAAAAGATGGAAGCAGCGCTCCGTAAGAGCGAGGAGCGGTACCGCAGCGTGATCGAGAATATCCAGGATGTCTTCTTCCGGGTCAACAGGGAGAATATGATCGAGATGGCAAGCCCGTCAGCACTGAAAGTATTCGGGTACGGATCGGTACAGGACCTGATTGGAATGCCAATTTTGTCCCTGTGGAAAGACCCGCAGAAACGTGAAGAGCTTCTCGATGCATTGAAGGCGCGAAGCAATGCTGTGCAGGACTGGGAGGCGGAATTCAGAAAATCCGATGGTTCGGCGTTCTGGGTATCCCTCACGATCCGGTTGCGGACAGACGATCACGGGGAATATGCGGGGACCGAGGGGATTATCCGGGACATCTCGAAACGGAAGAAAGTGGAGGAGGCCTTAAAAAGCGCCCTCAAGAAACTGAACATGCTCTCCTCCATCACCCGCCACGATATCCTCAACCAGATCATGGGGCTCAAGGCATTCCTGGAACTCTCGCAAGAGGACCTCAAAGGCACGAAGCACGAGGCGTTTATCACAAAATCAGCGCAGGCGGCAGAGGCCATCCAGCGGCAGATCGAGTTCACGAAATACTATGAGGATATCGGGGTCAATGAACCCCGGTGGCAGGATGTCGGGGCCGTCATGAACGAGGCACTCACCCAGCTCCGCCCGGCTGGTGTCGATGTGCAGGTAGACGTCGCTGGTATCGAGATTTTCGCCGACCCGCTGATCGTCAAGGTGTTCTTCAACCTCATGGAGAACTCGCTCCGGCACGGGGAACACGTTACCACCGCTCACTTCTCCGCAGAGGAACGGGGTGACGGGCTTGTCATCACCTACCGGGACAACGGGGTGGGCGTAAGCGAGGCCGACAAGCAGAAACTCTTCAGGAGAGGGTTCGGGAAGCACACCGGCCTTGGCCTCTTCCTCTCCCGCGAGATCCTTGCGATCACGGACATTACCATCACGGAGAACGGCGAGCCCGGGAAGGGGGCACGTTTTGTCATGACCGTGCCGGAAGGGGCGTGGAAGATTTGTGGGGAAAAAAAGAATGAAAAATCCGGGGACTCTCACTTCTCTTAGATTACGACCGTCGCCAGCGCGCTAACGATCTGCTGTGTTGTTGCCGGGTCCAGAATTTTTGCAAGCACAATCCCGGCTCCTGCAACGAACACGGCCCAGAATACTTTTTTCACCTGCTCGTTCTTGCCGAATACTTCGATGATGGAGTAACCATCAGCCTTCATCGCCCACTGGATCAGCTTGGGCAGGAAGACAAAGAGCGGCAGGAACAGGACCACACTCCCGATGAACGCGAGCGTGATCTCCGCTTTCCCGGCAAGGAATACCCCGGCCGGGACCGCGAAGGTTCCCGCCAGTACTGCGGCCATCGTGACTTCCCCGAACCAGAAGTAATGCCGTTTCTCCCGGTAGTTCTCCTTCTCTGCCTCTGTCAATGAAGAGAGATCAAAGATCCCGAATACGGAGAGCATCCCGTACCAGACCGCGTGCGTCTCTTCCGGATCGGCTACAAGGCCGAGGAAGTGGATGACAACCGGCACGATGAGCAGGATTAGTGGCAGGTGCGCGAAGAGAAAAATGAGGGCGAGCAGGAGCCCGGCACCGCTGATCGCGGCCCGGGTCTGCATCTCGGATTCAAACATACAGCCCTCCCGCTTCAAGTCCGTTCGGACTTTCAGCAAGTCGAAGACCGGATGGTCTTCTCCTGATTCGGATCTGATGATCCTCATCATCTTCGAACATTGCCCTCACTCCCGGCCGTCGCCTGTGTCCGCTGCGATCGCGAACTCCAAGACCGGACTGATGTACCCGTGGTTTTCCGGGGAGAAGTCCCGCTTCTTCCCGCGCTGGGTGATCTTGCGGCGGGCTGTACGGATCCGGACCGTGTGGATACCGGCTGCCCGGGGATAGACCCGGCGGCCGTCCATATCCAGCATCTTCTGGTAGGGCGGGATGTCGAACCAGTCCGGCCAGAATCTGACTCCTTTCGGGATGTCCGTTCCCCGGAAGAGGTCCTGCAGGCGCATCGGGTACATGTTGTCGTAGATGATGTCCACGATCAGGTCCGTGTCCTCTTCTCCAGGATCCAGTTCGAGCTCGTAGAAGACCGGGTTGCGCCGGACCTCATCGAGCGTGAGCGGGGTGTCTTTCGTCAGCGGTTCAAGACCGGAGAAGGTTCCCCGGTACAGGCCGGTGACGGTTGCGATGGGTTTGTTGTCGTCATTCATGATATGCCTCCTTTATTCGTTCGTGCTCGTCCCGGAGTTTTTTGAACTCCTCCACGATCTCGTCATACCGGCCGATTCTCTGGTTGATGACAAACAGGACCGGGTAGAGGGGAAGGACAACGCCGAGGATGAGCGCTAAGAATTCTGTTTCCATACTGTGGCTCCGATAAGGGAGAGTGATGTTCCCTCCCTTCTTGTCCAGAAGAGATTTGACGCTCTTGGGGGCTTACGCCCCCGCCGCGTGGGCACCCCCCGGTGGCGATGGTGCCGTATTACCTGTTACCGGATTTATGAGAGTTTCCTGTACGGGTAATGCAGAGGAATCGCAATGCGCCCCGTCCCCCCTGTGGGGGGACTGGTGGCGCAAGAGGGGGGTGATTCTTTCAAATCTTCCGGACTACGGATGACATCAGGCCAGGGCCGCCACCGTGTCCGCCCAGGTCTCGACCCGGGTCCGGATCGCATCGTCCGAGTACGAGGAGATGCTCACCGTGGTGCGGCTGAACGTGACCGTGTAGATCTCCCCGGTTGCATCGTGGCACTTCAGAGAGGCCGAGTAGGTTTCATTGGGCGTGTCCCGGATGGGTGTGCCCCCGTGAGCGGTGGCGAGAGCGGTGTTGTTCACGAGCGCTGTTGCGCCGGCATTGAACCCGGCGATGGTGTTGAACTTCGATGAGTCCGTTCCCACGGTCTTGGCCGCGCCATCCTGGTACACGATCCTTGCCACGTAGGCTTCCTTGGTCTTCTCAACCGGTGCGTGGTTGACACCGGCGCTCTCGTAGGCAGTGCAGGCGAACGGGTTGTCGGTGATGACCGACTGGACGATCGTGTTGAACGCTGCCACATTCTCGATCGGGGTCACGAGCTTGCGGACCGCCGACTTTACTACGGTTTTCTGTACGAAATCTGCCATTTTTGATTCTCCTGAGGGTTCATCAGAACCTGAAGGACGAGAAGAACCCGTCAGGGTTCTTCGAACTCCGTCGATTCTTTTCGAACGCCTCTCTTTGTTCACATCAGAGAGATTCGGCGAACCTCTCCGTTTGGTTGCGTCGCGGGGGCCCCTTTGACACAATCATATTGAACGTGCCAGGACATGGGCTTGGATGAATAAATTTTGAAAAGAGAAAATGGAAGATTTTACGCGGGATTGGGGAGGAATGGGGCTCGGTAGATGGAGATTCGTGTGCGCAAAAATGTTAAGGGGATCTGGTTACCTTACCTCATCGTGCTGTTCATTCCGGCACAACGGCAATGGCCTCGATCTCCACGAGCCAGTCGGGATGTCCCAGACCTGCGACAAAGACTACGGTGATCACCGGATAATTCGGATTGCGCCCCCATATCTCCTGGAATGCCGCAACACCTTCACGAGGATCCTGCCCCTGGACAAGATAGATCGTGAATTTTACGATAGTTGAAAATTCTGCGCCGGCGGCTGAAAGAATTGTTTTGATATTCTCAAGTGCCTGCCGGGTCTGGGCTTTCAGGTTTCCTCTCGCAACAACCATTCCCTCTTTATCGATGCTGTTCATTCCACCGATATAGATCGTTGAATTATTCCCCCTCACCCTGACTGCATGTGAGTACCCGCGGGGCTGGAACAGCTCTTCAGGATTGATATACGAGATGCTCTCTGCCATGTCAGTCCTCCTTCCGTGTTGCTCGTTTCGGATTCCACCGCATTTTCATGTAAACGTTACCGGCCCTCAGTTCTTCCAGCATCTGGTTGATCCGCCGGGTCCGTGTGTCTTCCCGTTTTGCCTGCTCGATCCACATGAGATAATCGTTCTTTTGATACGGGGGGCGGCTCGCATATGCCTCGTCGAGTCCGTTCTCCTCCAGCATTTTTTTAACATGATCCGGCATACGGTAACGCGGTCGTCTGGGCATCATCTGTCTCCTCACTGGCTCTTGTGATCCCAGTGAACAAAAGAATTACGACAATGACAATGCTCTCCAGTTTCACAACGCCCATACCATCTCCGCATTATCCTGAAGAGTTGAGAGATGATCATATCTATCTTTAAAGACTCAGGATACTCTGGCTGAAAAATGTCTATGGAATGTTGTGATTAGACTATACTAAATAGAAATCCTGATCAGGACGAGATGTTTTCTCAGTGAATTAAAAGGATATTTACATAAACCACCCAATATCTTTCATTTATATCAGCAAAATCCTCTGACTTCCGGATCAGGATGATCATGAGGATGACAACAATAACAACAACAGGAAGGACAACAATAACGACAACAACAAGCAGGACAGCAACAACGACAACAACAAGCAGGACAACAATATGATAAGCATCTTCATCAGCAGCGTACAGAAGGAATTCAGTGATGAACGCCGTTCAATCCGCGAATTCATTCATAGCGATCCTCTTCTGAAACAGTTCTTTCATACGTTTCTATTCGAGGATCTTCCTGCTGCAGATCACCGGCCTGATGAAATCTATCTTGATGAAGTCGAGCGTTGCACAATATACCTGGGAATTTTCGGTAAACAATACGGTCCTGAAGATGCAGAAGGACTATCTCCGACAGAACGGGAATTCGATCGCGCAACTGAGCAATGCAAACACCGGCTTATTTTCGTGCACGGTACCGACGACTCGGGAAGACACGATAAGATGTCTGCCCTCATTAACAAAGCCGCAGGACAGGTAATACGGAGACGGTTCACAGATATTTCAGATCTGAAAACTCAGGTCTATGCAGCGCTTGTCCAGTATCTCAGCGAGAATGGCCTTCTGCGACACAAGCCATTTGATGAATCGATATGTTCCGGTGCATCGATCGATGATATTTCTCCGGATAAAATCGCCTGGTTTCTCTCGGTCTCAAAGAAAGAGCGGAAATTTCCCCTACGGACGGGCACACCGGTGGAGACCGTCCTATCTCACTTAAACATGCTTGATGGATCACTCCCCACGCATGCAGCGATACTTCTCTTCGGGAAAAACAGCCACAGCTTTTTACCTGCAGCAGAGATAAAATGCCTGAGCTTCCGGGGCACAAAGATAGAGAAACCAATTCCCTCGTATCAGATTTTTACCGGGACGCTCTTCGACCAAGTGGACGATGCTGCAGATTTTGTTCTATCAAAACTTGATCGCCGTGTTCATCCCCGTGATGAAACACCAGCCAGTGATACCGGTTACGAGATTCCGGTCCCTGCTATTCATGAAGCACTTGTTAATGCTGTTGTCCATCGGGATTACACGTCTAAAGCAGCGGTTCAGGTCATGGTTTTCGCAGACCGTATAGAAGTGTGGAACCCGGGAGCCCTGCCTGCGGACCTGACACCCGACAGCCTCAAGGCTGAACATCCCTCGATTCCCTATAACCCGCTCATCGCACATCCTTTGTACTTAACGCACTATATCGAAAAGGCCGGTACCGGGACGCTCGATATGATCACGTATTGTAAGGAGGCTGGTCTTCCGGAACCGTGTTTCGAACAACGCGGTGGACAGTTCGTCGTCACTCTCTGGAGAGACTGGCTAACAGAATCGACTATGATGAACCTTGGACTCTCCGAACGGCAGATGAAGGCCGTCAGGTTTGTGAAAGAGAAGGGGCGGATAACGAATACAGAATATCAGAAAGTAACTGAAATCCTGAAACGGGAGGCCAGCCGCGACCTGAAAGAACTCGTCGATAAAGGAGTTTTCGAAAAGCCCGGAAGTGTTACCGGAAAAGGCACATATTATACCTTAAGCAAAGGGGCCCCAAAGGGGCCTAAGGGGCCACAATAGATTTTCTTTCTCCAATGATTTTTAAAAAAACAAAGTACGTTCAAAAAATTAAACAATCCCCGTAGGAGAATGGGGCCATAAAGGGGCCTAAGGGGTCATACATCTGTCGATAATCCCTTGACACCGGTGTATTGAGCGCATGATTTTCACATTCACACCGCATGAGATTGATTAATGTGCATACACTGCCGTACGATCATATAATGATCGTCCGGCAAGAACACTGTTCTTGCAGTTTTTTATTTTGGGATCATCAGAAATTATCCGCTCGTACACCTTCCTCTTATCCACCCCCCCACCAGTCCCCCGCACTCCCCAATATCCGGTTCCCCAACCGATCCTCAAACCGGGAGTTCCTATACTGGCATTTTTCCGGAGCAATATCTGCCCCCGTAGGGGGAATTTCGCCCAATAATTCCCCCGTTCAAAAACCCTGTACCGCAATTCGCCAAAAAGTGCGATCCTCCGGAAACCGATTCTCCAAAATGGACTCCGATTCGAAAACGGAGCGATTTAAAGGGATTTCAGATTTCCCGAGGGCAGCCCCAAAAAATAGCTCCCGAATTACGACGTTCTCCGACGACAGGAGTACCTGCGGGAGTCGGGCACGCTGATCTTCGTGCACCGGCCCCACAGCAGTAGGTCAGAGCGCCCGCCCGCCCTTGTTCAACCAGTCCTGATGTTTCCCTCTTCCAGTTTCCGCACGGTCTTGTGATATTCTTCCACCAGTGCCTCCGCATACAGTTCTTCGGCACGCGGGGGAATGTAGTTGGAGACCCGGACCCTGTTCATCAGGGATTCCCGGATCGCACGCTCGCTCGTGAGATGCTCTTCACGTACTGCGGTGATGCTCTCATCGAGGCCGTTAACACCGGTCATGATGCCGTTGACCATCACCTGCCTGACACTGCGGAGCGCATCGGCAGCACAGGGGGAAAGGTTGTCGTATGCCATTTTTGTACCCCCTTTGAGAAGAAAATTAATCTCCTTTTACGTGCTGCAATTCCCATGTGACCTCGGCAGCCCGGCCGAGTGTTACCGCAACCGGGCAGATCACCGTCATGGCCTGCGTGACTATTGCGTCCAGTGTAGCGTCTTCTATTGCAGCAGCAATGGAAAATGCCACGTGGATCTTCTCGTATGCTGACGGCAGGCCGGCATTCCGGATCCCCGTCACCTGCACCTCCAGCAGTTCCGGGACAATAGTATTCCGCTGCATCTGGCCAAGGATTGCATGATTCGCACATGCCCCCAGCGTTCCCAGGAAGGCATCGGTGGGAGAGCACGCCTGTGCTCCTTCATCAAGAACCAGGGAACCGCCCCATGAATTCTCCACCCGGCATTTCTTTACCCCTTCCCACCGTACATTCACGACATCAGGCGGAAGGAATTTTGTTTTCGCTGACGGGTCGGGATCTGCACAGCACGATACCGGTGCCGTGCTGCAGCCACAACCCCCGGCTATCGGGCCGGTACCACATGATGGGGGGTGACAGGATGTGGGAGCCGGGTGCCCCTTAAGGTAATCCCGGACCACCTGCTCCGCAACCTGGTGGGCATAGATAGTGAACATCTCATCCGGCACCTCATCGATCCCAAATGGCAGGTCGAGGTTGTAGATGAGATCGGCCCGGACGATCTCCGGTTTCAGGTCCGGAAGCACGCCCTGCATCATCCGCGACGAACAGTTGATGAAGCACCCTTCGATGGCAATGACCTTCTCCGCCCGCCGCACAAGGTTCCGCTGGCCGGTGTCTTTCGTAAAGGCCCCGCCCAGGCAGATCCGTACGGTCGAATCCGTTGCGAGCCGGTGGGCCACCAGGTTTGCTGCCCGCCGGGCAACCTCGCCCCGTGCGCAGGCGCCCTCGCAGGCCATTACCGCGATCTTCGGCGGTGTCGTCGAGTTCTTTTCCGCATAGTCCTCGCAGGCGGGACATTTGCCGGTTACTTTTGCAATCTTTGCAGTTTCGTATTCTGTCATGCATGATGCGTGGATCAGGCTGCGATATATATCCCGGAACCGGATTTCAAATTAATTTGAAATCGGAGGGGTCATCAGACCACGATGAGGAGACCCCCCGATACAATTCTTCGACTTCCGACAGGTTCGCAAGAACCTGGAGGAGGAGAAGAACCCGAAGGGTTCTTCGACCTCCGAGTGGGCGCCAGGATGGTGAATGTCGCGAGGTCCCGAGTGGGCAATAACGTCCCCCCTGCCAGTCCCGTGCCCTACACTTTTTACACAGTACATCCAATCCGGTACCATGGCAACTGCCCGCTGCTGCCCTGCCGACTGCGCCCTCCGGAGTGACTGGGAGGACGAACTCGCGCAGGAGAAGGCTGAGATCACGGGATCCCGTGTTGAAGAACTGGACCGGCTTATGAAACTGCTCAGCCACCCGCTCCGCCTCCGGATCATCCTGATGCTGCTCAAGCGGGATCACTGTGTCTGCGAATTTTTTTACGTCTTTGCCGAACCGCAGAACCTGATCTCGTATAACCTGAAAAAACTCAAAGACGGAGGGCTTATCGAGTCGTATTACCGCTCGAACCACAAGATCTACAGGATCGATGAGAAGAAAATTCCGGTTCTCAGAACGATTGCCGGTGCCGTGAACTGATTCCTCTAAAAAAATTATTTTCCCGCGTTCTCCGTGCATTGCATCAGCCGGCTCCCCCGTCCGGTGATGGAATAAATGATCCAGTTCCCGTGGCTCTCGCCTTCGATCAGGCCGCTTTCCTTTAAGATTGTGAGATGATAGGACAGCTTGGAGTTTGCCAGGCGCATGAACCGGTTAATGACGCAAACGCAGAGCGGCTGATCCCTGATGAGATAGAGAATCGTAAGCCGGAGCGGGTCAGCGAGTGCGTGATGGATCCTGGCCTCTTCTTCGAGTTCCGATGGCGCAGGAATACTCCGGGTGAGCGCATCAAAACCTCCGCACGCTTCGAGATCTTTCTGGATCTGCTCGGGGATCTCCATCTCTTCATAATCAGGAGCACTCCTCCGTTTCGGACTGCAGCAGGACGCGGTCACACGTTTCATTTCAAAATAATCTGAAATAACAAGATATATAACCTTGCCCTGTGCATGCTATTTCAACAAAATTTGAAACATCAGAATATGTTCTGGAGCAAAGGAGATGGAAAACGAAGACAAACCGTGCTGTGCTGCGGAAGCCCTCCGGCGAATCCGGCAGGTGAAGATCAACGGCATCATGACCGGGATCACGATGCTTGATCAGAGCATTACCGCTGTCAGGGCAGAGGGCTTGACCAGCGATACCGCGATTCGCGAGGCGCTCATGAAACGGGTGAAGGTGTACAACTACGTCCCGCCCGCGGTCGAGAACCACTACGCCGAAGCACTCATGGAAGAGTACCGGAACGTGACCAGAACGAACAAAGACGGTGAAAAAGACCATGACAACAATTGAAGTGCTCGGGACCGGCTGCGCGAAATGCACGCGGCTCCTCGCAAATGCTGAACAGGCAGTGAACGAACTGAAGATGAGCGCAGAGGTCATCAAGGTCGATGACATCGACGCGATCGTTGACCGGGGCGTGATGATGACACCGGCGCTCTTCATCAATGGCGAAGTGCGGGCGGAAGGCCGGGTCCCCGATGTGAACGAGATCAAGAAAATGCTGACGGAGTGATACCATGACTGAGAAACCAACCTGCTCCTGCGGGGCGAACGAACCGAAGCGGATCATCTTTCCCTGTGCGGGACAGGCGAATGTCGGGCAACTGACAAACCTTGCAGCCCTGCAGCTGACCGAAGAGGGGTATGGCAGCATCGCCTGCGTTGCCCTGCTCGGGATCGGTGCAGAGAACATGATTGCGAATGCCCTCAATGCGGATGAAGTCGTTGTCCTTGACGGCTGCCCGATGCTCTGCGCAAAGAAGATTGCCGGGGCGCAGGGTGTTGCTGCAGGCCAGCACCTGGTCCTGACCGAGATGGGAATCGCAAAGGGCCCATCGAAGAATTATACCGATGCAGACATCGAGAAGGTTGTTTCCGCCTGCTGGAAGGGTGAGGGGCGCGTAAAGAATGCCGCACCTTCTGAGAAGAAGTCCGGCGGGAAAGACAGCGGGTGCGGCTGCGGGTGCAACGGGACCTGTTAAAGGAAAGGGAGATCATGACATCTGCACTGGTAACCTGTTCCGGCATATCCAATACCGGAAAACTCACGACCCAGGCCGGGATGATCGTGATGCAGCGAAAGCCGGGAATGTTCCAGTGCATGAACTGCAAGCAGTCTGCAGAATCGCTGCGGACAGAGGCGTCTGGATCTGACCGCCTCATCGTCCTCGACGGGTGTACGGATTGTTGTGCAACCAAAAAACTCTCCGCTGCAGGCCTTGCCCCGGATGTCCACATCATCGCCACCGAACTGGGGATTGAGAAGAATGGTATGGCTGAAGTCCGGTTCGAGGAGATCGAAAAAGTTGTCAGGGCGATCCTGGACAACGGGAGCAACACGTGTACGAAGACCTGATCCTGGCCGGTGCTACCGGGGGCATCGCGGCACTTGTCGATTATCTCTCGGCGCACGTCCTCACCTGCCTCATCCCCGCGTTCTTCATCGCGGGCGCGATCAATGCCCTGCTGAACAAGGACGCGATCACGAAGTATCTCGGAGAAAAGTCGCCGGCATACAAGGCATACCCGGTCGCGGTCATCGGGGGGCTCCTCCTCGCGGTCTGCTCCTGCACGATCCTCCCGCTCTTTGCCGGGATCAAGAAGAAAGGCGCGGGGATCGGGCCGGCCATCGCCTTCCTTTACACCGCTCCTGCAACAAATATCCTCGCTGTTGCCTTCACCTGGAGCGTGATCGGGGCTGACTTTGCCATCGCCCGTATCGTCCTTTCCGTGACGTTCGCCGTCATGATCGGGCTGATCATCTCGAAGCTCTTTTCTGAGACTACCACATCTGCGCCGGCCCCCATCGCCTGCGCGTGCGGTCCCGCCGATCTACCGGAGAGCGGGAAGAGCCAGAAGCACGTTGTCCTGTTTATCGCGACACTGGTTGCTATCCTCTTCGCGGGCACCTGGGCGATCTTCATGGAGAACCGGCTTATCGGCATCCCGCTCCGGTTCCTCATCCTCCCGCTCCTCATCCTCCTGATCGTGATCGAGGCACGGAAATGGTTCTCGAAGGATGAGCAGAAGGCATGGCTGGAGGAGACCTGGTCGTTCATGAAGAAGATCTTCCCCCTGCTCTTCATCGGCATCTTCGCCGCCGGGGTTATCAGCGCCCTTCTACCGAAGGACTTCCTCGGCCTGTATCTTGGTGATAACACGGTCATGGCCAACCTGATCGCCGTGCTTTTTGGGACCTTCATGTACTTCCCGACGCTCGTTGAGGTCCCGATGGCAAAGATGTTCCTTGACCTCGGTATGGCAAAAGGACCGCTGCTTGCGTACGTGCTCGCGGACCCGGTCATCTCCCTGCCGAGTATCCTCGTGGTCCGGAAATTCATGGGGACAAAACAGACCATCGCCTATGTGCTGCTGATCGTGTTCTTCTGCACGATTGCCGGGTTGATTTACGGTTCATTTGCGGGGTGAGGTGAGTTTCTGTGAAGATTGGTATTGTAAGCGACGGAAAATTCGGTGACCGGGCGTTTGAGATCATAAAAGAGAAGTTCCCGACGGAATGGATACTGGCGCCGTTCATCCAGAGCCCGGTTGCCGATGACATCGAACTCGCCCTTCCGGAGTGCGATCTCTACATCTCCTATGTTCGCCACCCGGATGTCGCGCTCGCGGTCATCGAGAAGAAAAAGCCGGTTATCCTTGGCGTCAGTTTCGGCCCCGGGTTCCTCCGGCAGGCAAAAGCGATCAACGAAGATATCATTGCACCACCGACCATGTGCTCGCTTGAGGACAATACCTGGGTACCGGAGATCAACGAGTTCGCAAAGGTGTTCGGGAAGCCGCAGTTCGATGTGAACATCCGGGACGACGGAACAATCGATACTGTCAGGGTACTCCGGGGATCTCCCTGTGGCTCTACCATTGCGGCAAGCGCGGAACTTCCCGGGACACAGATCAGCCCGGACCAGCTCCGGCACTACGGTCTCCGGATCTGCCACTTCTGCCGGGCTCCCCGGCTCGGGAAGACCTGTGACAAGGAAGTGTCGGGGCTGTTCCACGTCCGGGAGCTGGTACGGTCGGTGAATGCCGTAAACCCAAAAGCCTGTGATGGGGTGAAGGCATTTGTCGAAGACCTTGAGAAGGTTATCGAAGAGCGAATGGCCTGGTGAGGCGTCTATATAATGCAATACCGGGATAGTATTCCGGTGAAGTGACATGTCCAAAGCCGATGATGCCCACCGCCTGTTCCTGAAGAGGTTCACCTGCTCGGCCTCCGTTTTCTCCGCGTTCTCCGGGGAACTGGGGCTTGATCCGGATACAGCAAAGAAGATTGCCTGCGGATTCGGGGGAGGATTATCGAAGACCGGGAACCTCTGCGGGGCGGTCTCCGGCGCGATCATGGTCATCGGCCTGAAGTACGGCAAGTGCGAGGAAGGTGACGACGCAGCAACCGAGAAGACGCGGGCGCTGACACGTCAGTTCATCGCTGAGTTCACGAAGAAGAACGGGTCCATCAACTGCACGGAGCTGCTCGGGTACAACCTGAGCAACCCGGAGGAGTATGCGCAGGCGCGGGACGAGGAGATTTTCGTCACGAAATGCCCGCTTATGGTACGGGATGCAGCGGATATTCTTGAGAAAATACTCTGATGAGACACGGTGATGAAGATGAACCAACACCGCAAATATCCCAAAATTTTTCGTCAATACAAGATATAATGAGGATTGGTTATGGAACGATGTAAAGTCGGAGAGTCCTGGTGGCAATCGTTTAACCGGCCCCACCCGGTTGTGTTCATACTTCTGATCTTTTTCGGTCTGGATCTTGAATTCGTTATCCATTACTATTTTGGTATCACCATCGTCTACACGCAATTTTTTTACCTGATCATTGTTATCGCCGGCCTCTGGTACGGGAAAAAAGCAGTCTGGGTCGCGCTGCTCTTTGGCAGCCTGCATGTCATGGTCACCTATATTCTCACCGGCGCCCTTTCTCCGGATGCCCTTATGAGGGGACTTATGATGCTCATCGTGGCATTTGTCGTCGGTTCGATCGTAGAACAGATGCGTTGTTATGATGATCAGATCACTGAAAAGAACCGTGAGTTGTCCGATGCGAATGCGAGGATGCAGGTCCTCAATAACCGGCTTGCGAAGTCAGAGGAAGCTTGCCGGCTTGCGAATAAAAAATAAAAACACCTCTCCGGCATCACCGGCCTGATCATCAAGGGGTCGGATGTATATGATAAGGCGCCTGTTCGGGACCCTGGTATCAAAAAAACGTGCCTGTGAAACCAGCACCAGCCTCGAAACAGAGTAAACCTTACCGGATGTGGCGATTGTTTTTTTTATGAAATCACTTTTCGCGTATCACTTCCACGGGATCAATATTCGCATCAATCATGCAGTCGAACGAAACGGTTGAAAGCCACCCTGCTTTCTCGAACATGTGCATGAAGCAGACGCCAATGACCTTCGCACCGGAATGTTTCCTGATAACTGCTTGTACCTCTTCCGCCTTCACCGGGACATTGGGCATTGAGAGACCGCCCATGATGACGAGGGCTTTCGGATTCAGCCTGACCGACGTGACCCGGGCCTGCATGCCAACATCCTCGACCATGCAGATCTTCTTCACCTTCGTTTCATTCACATACGGTATGAAGACCTGTTCCAGTTCGAGCGACCTGACCGCGAACGCGAGCAGTTCTACAAATGGTGTGCAGGTCCCTGGGACCCCGTAATAGACGATCTGGTCGCCTTTTTTCAACCCGTTTTTCTCAATAAATTCCCTGAACGGGCGCAGGATGCCCGGGACACCGTGAAATGTTTCTTTCTGGGTCATGATAGAATTACAGTCTCACGCAGATGTGATAAGATATCCGGTTTGGTCATCAATATTATGATAAATCCCCACGCTGAGAATCACGTATGAAAGTTCTCGGCATCTCCGGAAGCATGCGCAAGGACGGGAACACGGCGATCCTTGTGAAAACGATACTCGAACAATGCAAGGGCGAGGGCATCAAAACCGAATTTGTCTCGCTCGCGGGAAAGAAGATCCAACCCTGCCTCGGCTGCGAGAAATGTAAGGAGACCAAGTGGTGCGTGATCCAGAAGGATGACTGGGAGAAGATCGCCAACAAAATGCTGGACTGCGATGTGCTCATCATCGGCTCGCCAACGTACTATTACGATGTCTGTGGCCAGCTCAAGAATTTCATCGACCGCACGTACTCCCTGTACCATGACCGCAAGCTGGCGGGCAGGAAAGGCGTTGCGGTCGCGGTTCAGGCGCAGAAGGGTGCGACACGGACGATCCAGACGCTTGAAGGGTTCCTGAGCACGCACGAATTTTCATCGCTGGGGTCTGTCAAGGGGAACGGGTATCATGCCGGGGATGTGCTTTCCGATAAGGAAGCGTTGGAGAAAGCAAAAAAGGTTGGGAACAAGATCGGCTGCCTGGTAAAATCGTGCAAGGTGTGACAGAGCCTTCAGTTCGTTCATGGAATCGTACTCAGCGTCTATGTTGCCATTGAAGACACTGGTTCATTTATCTCCCTTATCTTTCTAAGGACGGGCGCTCTAATGTATCTTGCCGGAGGTTTGCGGGCAGTAATCTGTTCCAGCGGGCCGCTGAGAGCACGCGCTGGTTATCGATGGAGAAACCAAAAGAACTATTCTCCCGGTATCTGGTTATCTTCAGTTGTTTTTTCGGGATGTTGTCTTGCCCGGGTCCGGCCCTTTTTCGACCGGGTGCCTGCATAAAAAGACGTATATATTCCCTGTCCGTAAATGGTCGCTTGATCACACTACGGGCAGGGGACCTGCCCCTTTTGTTACGAGCAATGACTGGAGGCATGGTGGATGAAAACGGTATTTGTGCGGCCTGAACTCTGCATAGGGTGCAGGCACTGTGAGGTTGCGTGTGCGGTCGAGCACGCGGAGAACAAGAACATCCTTGGCGCTGTCACCGAGAAGAAGAAGTCGCAGCCCCGCATCTTCGTTGAGACTGGGCCGGGCTATAAGACCTTCCCCAACCGGTGCCGGCATTGTGACCCGGCGCCCTGCATGCAGGTCTGTCCTACGGGAGCGCTGGTGCGGGACACCGCCTCGGGGTCAGTCGGGATCGCGTACACACGGTGCATCGGGTGCGCCGTCTGCGCCATGGCATGCCCCTTCGGGATCATCCGCTTTGGTCCCGTGCGCCAGCTGGACACGGACCGCGAGGTGAACGCCAAGTGCGACAATTGCCTGGAGCGGCAGAAGGGAGGGATGATCCCGGTCTGTGCCTGGGCCTGCAAGACCGGGGCGCTGGAGTTCGGGGATGCAAACGACCTCGTCCGCACGAGCCGGAAGGACTTCACGACCCGGCTCGTGGTCTCCGAAGGGAAAGGGGCAGAGGTCACGGCGTTACCGGCAAACATCCGGGCATTCAGGGCGATCATGGAAGAACTGGCTGGATTGTGAAAAGGGGGAAGGAGGGAGAGAAATGTACGATACAACCGAAAGAAAAAAGATTGCAGAGGCACGGGCGCTTGACCCGACTGACCAGGAGATCATCGCAAAGGCAATCGACGACGGTGTCGAGACCGCGTGGGACCGGCTCGCGGACCAGCAGCCGCAGTGCGGCTTTGGGGCGCTCGGGGTCTGTTGCAACCGTTGCGCCATGGGGCCGTGCCGGATCGAGCCGTTTGGCAAGAAACCGACACGGGGCGTCTGCGGGGCCGATGCCGACACCATCGTGGCGCGGAACCTGCTCGACGACCTTGCCACGGGCGCAGCGGCCCACTCGGACCATGGCCGCGAGGTCGTGGAAGTGATGCTCGAGACCGCGGAGGGGAAGTCGCAGGGCTACCAGATCACGGACGAGACCAAGCTTGCGGCACTGGCCGCCGAGTATGGCATCAAGACCGGCAAGCGCAAGAAGGAGGAGATCGCAAAAGAGCTCGCACATGCGTTTCTGGAGGAATTCGGTACTGCGAAAGGGAAGCTCCAGATGGCCGAAAGGGCCCCGGCAAAGACGCAGGAAGTCTGGAAGAAACTCGGCATCGTCCCGCGGGGCGTGGATCGCGAAATCGTGGAAGGCATGCACCGCGTCCATATGGGTGTCGACGCCGAGTACACCAACATCCTCCTGCACGCGATGCGGGCTTCGCTCGCCGACGGCTGGGGCGGCTCGATGATCGCGACCGAGTGCTCCGACATACTCTTTGGCACGCCTAAGCCGATCAAGACCCGGGCCAACCTTGGTGTCCTGAGTAAAGACAAAGTCAATATCGCTATGCACGGGCACAACCCGATCCTCTCGGAAATGATCGTCAAGGCGGCCGCCGACCCAGCACTCGTGAAGAGGGCAACGGAGAAAGGAGCAAAGGGCATCAACCTGGTCGGGATGTGTTGCACGGGCAACGAGCTGCTGATGCGGCGCGGGGTTCCCGTTGCCGGGACATTCCTCGACCAGGAGCTTGCCATCGCAACGGGGGCCCTCGAGGCGATGGTGGTTGACTACCAGTGCATCTTCCCCTCGCTGCCCCAGACAGCATCCTGCTACCATACCAAGGTCGTGACCACGAGCGTAAAAACGAAGATCCCCGGGGCGATCTTCAAAGAGTTCAGGCCGGATAATGCGTATGACACGGCAAAGGAGATCATCTCTCTCGCCATTGACAACTACCCGAACCGGAACCCGGCCCGCGTCCGTATCCCGGCAAAACCCATCGACATGATGGCCGGGTTCTCCGAGGAGACCATCAAAAAAGCTCTCGGCGGCACTTACAAGCCGCTGATCGATGCCATCGTTGCCGGTAAGATCAAGGGGGTTGTCGGTATTGTCGGGTGCAACAACCCGAAGATCAAACAGGACTACGGCCATATCACGCTCGGCAGGGAACTGATCAAGCGGAACATCCTCGTGGTCGAGACCGGCTGTGCCGCCATCGCGAGCGGCAAGAACGGCCTCCTTGTACCGGAGGCGGCGGACTTGGCCGGAGATGGGCTGAAGTCGGTTTGCAAGGCGCTCGGGATCCCGCCGGTCCTCCACATGGGATCCTGCGTGGACAACTCCCGCATCCTCGTCCTTGCCGCCCACGTGGCAAACGAGCTTGGCGTGGGAATCGGTGATCTGCCGGTCTGCGGCGCCGCCCCTGAGTGGTATTCCCAGAAGGCCATCTCTATCGGCACGTACTTCGTCTCGTCCGGGGTCTACGTGGTGCTCGGGATCCCACCCAAGATCTTCGGCAGCGCGAATGTGACGACCCTGCTCGCCGCCCAGCTGCAGGGCCTCACGAACAGCTGCTTTGCTGTGGAGCCCGACCCGGTGAAGGCTGCGGACCTGCTGGAAGCCGATATCAACCGGAAACGCAAGGCACTCGGGATCTGAGTCCGTCCCCCCCCATTTTTCGGAGGAACCATGGACTCACAAACAATGGAAGCCATCATCGCACGGTACGAAGCAGAGGAAGGGAGGCTGCTCGGGATACTCTCGGAGATCCAGGAGGAGGAAGGTTACATCCCGAAAGAAACCCTCGTGATGCTCTCGCAGAAACTGGATGTCCGCCTTTCGCGGCTGTACAGCCTCGTGACATTCTACTCGTTCTTCTCTCTCGAACCGGTCGGGGAACATGTCATCACGGTTTGTATGGGCACTGCCTGCCACGTCAAAGGCGCCGGGGCGGTCCTTGCAGCGCTCGAACAGCACTTAGGGATAGAAGCGGGTGTAACACAGGACGGGAAGTTCTCATTCACGACAATGGATAACCAGTTCACGGTCACCATTGCCCGGTGCTTCGGCGCCTGCAGTATGGCACCGGTCCTATCGGTGGACGGGAACCTGTTCGGGTACGCGACGCCGGAGAATTTGCCCGCCATCCTTGCCGGGTTCGGGTGGAGGGAGCATGCGGATTGAATCGGAGGCCGGCCTCCGCAAAATGCAGGATGCCGGCAAAAAGAAGCTGAAACCCGGGAAGCCCCGGATCTCCGTGGGCCTTGCCACCTGCGGGGCAGCCGTCGGGGGCAGGAAGGTGTACGAAAGCCTCCGTGAGGCAATTGTCAGGGCCGGTGCGGATATCGATCTGGTCGCGGTCGGCTGCATCGGCTATTGCCGGGAGGAACCGCTCGTCAATATCACCCTCCCGGAAAAAGCGCTCGTGATCCTCCACCGGGTCTCTGAAGCGGACGCGGACGGGATTGTCCGTTCGGTCATGGACGGGAAGGTACCGGAGGACAAGGCGCTCTGCCGGGTCCCGTCGTGGGACCATGTTACAGGATTCGTCATGCAGTACGGGAAGGGATTTGACAAGATCCCCCTCTATAAAAAGGTCCCGTTCTTTGCACCGCAGAAAAAAGTGATCCTCCGCAATGCCGGGTTCATCAACCCTGATGATATCGACGAGTATTTCGCGATCGGCGGGTATGCCGCGGCATGGAAAGCCCTGCATGGCATGCAGCCGGAAGCGATCATCGTTGAAGTCGAAAAGTCCGGGCTCCGCGGGAGGGGCGGGGCGGGATTCCCCACCGGGTTGAAATGGCGGATAACCCGGGACGCGCCGGGCGGGACGGACAAGTACCTCATCTGCAATGCCGACGAGGGCGACCCCGGCGCGTACATGAACCGCAACGAGATGGAGAGCGACCCGCACATGCTCATCGAGGGGATGATCATCGGGGCGTATGCCATGGGCCTGAAAAACGGCCTGATCTATATCCGGTCGGAGTACCCGCTCGCCATCGAACGGCTCGGCACCGCCATCCGGCAGGCCCGGGAGCACGGGCTCCTCGGCGACAACATCATGGGAACCGGCTTCTCGTTCGATATCCGGATCGCCCGGGGCGCCGGCGCATTCGTCTGCGGGGAATCGACAGCGCTTGTCGCGTCCATCGAGGGCAGGACCGGCCGGCCACACCCCCGGCCGCCACGGCTGACCGACCCGGAGGGAGGGCTTTTTGGGAAACCTTCGGACCTCAACAATGTCGAGACCTGGTGCAATGTCCCGGCCATCATTGCAAACGGCAGCGGCTGGTACGCTGCGATCGGTGCGGCGAATAACGCCGGCACCAAGGTATTCTCGCTCGTGGGCAAGGTCGACCACGTTGGGCTCGTGGAAGTCCCGCTCGGCACGACCATAAAGACGATTGTTTTCGATGCCGGCAACGGAGGGGCGAACGGGAAGAAGGTGAAGGCCGTGCAGACCGGCGGCCCGTCAGGCGGCTGCATCCCCCTGCGGCTGTTTGATACGCCGGTGGACTACGAGTCCCTCAACCGGGCCGGAACCATCATGGGCTCCGGGGGAATCGTGGTCATGGATGAGGACACGGACATGGTGGACATTGCCCGGTACTTCACCGGTTTTGCCACCGGCGAGTCCTGCGGCAAGTGCGTGCCCTGCCGGGAGGGGCTGAAGCACATACTCCTCCTCATCAACCGCATCCAGGCTGGGAAAGCGACTGCAAAGGATCTTGCAATGCTGCAGGAGGTCTGCGAGACCATTGCCGCCACCTCTCTCTGCGGCCTTGGGCAGACTGCCCCGAACCCCGTGCTGACAACGTTGTCGTACTTCCGTGAGGAGTACGAGGCAAAGGTGAGACCATGATGCACGGGAGCGGGGTGAAGACCCGCGTGGCGGGAAAGCCGGTCACCATCACCATCAACGGCCGGCCGTGCCGGGCCGAAGAGGGCGAGACCGTGCTCGCGGTTGCCATTCGGGAAGGGATCCCGGTCCCGCACCTCTGCCACGAGGAGTCGCTCGGGCCGTACGGGGCGTGCCGGCTCTGTCTTGTCGAGGCCGGGAAACGCGGGAAGAGCGAGATGACCACTTCCTGCACCCTGAAAGCGTCCGAAGGCCTCAGTGTTGTCACCGACACGCCGGCAATCGTGAAACACCGGTCCATCCTCTTCGAGCTCTACCTTGCCGAAGCGCCGAAGTCGGAGGTCATCAAAGAGATGGCGGCCCGGTACGGGGTGACGAAGACCCGGTTCCTGAAAAAGATGGAAACGGACGACCCGCTGGGAGGGAAATGCGTGCTCTGCGGCCTCTGCGTGCGGGCCTGCAACGAGATCATGGGTGCCGGTGCGATCAATTTCATCAACCGTGGGCCGTACACGGTGGTCAACACTCCGTTCCTTGAACCTTCGGCAGACTGTTATGGCTGCGGGGCCTGCGTGAAGGTCTGCCCGACCCACGCGATTGTCATGGAAGACCTCGGTGGCGAACGGGTGATGAGATCCTGGAGCGGCACCCGCGTCCCGCTGGCTGAGTGCAGCTGTTGCGGTACGTACTATGCCCCGAAGGAACTGGCAGCACGGACCCTTGCGGCCCTCGACCCTGACCTGGAACGCGACCTTGCCGGCCTTTGCCCGGCATGCCGGGGAAAGCGGATCGCGGAACGAGAGATCCTTGCACGACAAGGCGGTGCCGGCAACCATGCCTGACGCGGGCAGGCAGCGGGAGAAGGTTCTTGCCGCTGCCCGGGCGATCCGGGAAGGCGCCGGGCCGGGCGGCGGGCTGGGATTCCGCGTCGTTGTCACGGGCAAGGGCGGGGTCGGGAAGACCACGATCACCGCCCTTCTCTCCCATCTCTTCACACGGAAGGGGTACACTGCCCTTGCCGTTGACGCAGACCCGCAGATGAACCTCCCCTTTGCCATCGGCGTTCCCACGGACTGCAGCGAAGAGATCGTCCCGCTGACAGAAAACCTCGACTATATCGAGGAGAAGACCGGCGCCCGGCCCGGGGCAGGCTGGGGGCTCATGCTGAAACTGAACCCGGATGCCGCTGACGTGGTGGACCGCTTCGGGGTGACCGGGCCCGGCAGCGTCAAGATCCTCGTCATGGGGACCGTGGTGCAGGCAGCCACGGGGTGCCTCTGCCCGGAGAACACCCTGCTTGATGCGGTCGTCCATGCCATCACCCTCCGGAAGGGCGAGGTGATCCTCATGGACACACAGGCCGGCGTGGAGCACTTCGGCCGCTCCCTTGCGAAAGGGTTTGGCCAGGCCCTGCTCGTGACCGATCCCAGCTTCAATGCCCTGTCGGTGGTGAAGCATGCGGCCGCACTTGCCCGGGAACTCGGCATCCCCCATGTCCATCTCGTGGTCAACCGGGTGCGGTCGGAGAGGGACAGGGAACGGGTGCGGGAGATCCTGGGAAGCGACATCGCCCTCTTTTCGGAACTGTTCTGGCTCCCGTATGACGAGCGACTCCTTGCATGCGATCCCGGCGTCCTGCCGCTCCTTTCATGGTCTCCCCCGCCCCCGTTCCTCCAGGAGCTGATCCGTATCCGCGATACGCTGGAGAAGTACGGGATACGTTGATTTGTTAGGAGCAGATATTACGGGGGATTGCCCCTCACCACTCCAGCCGCATCCCAACACCGGTCTCATGAATCGGGCAGTATTTTGCAAGAGCGATCTTTGCGGCAAGTGATGTGCAGTGGCATGCATACAGAGTGTCCGGCTGGACCTTGCGGAGATACTCCCCGGTCATCTTCAGCCGTTGCGGCCGCGGGTTGAGGAGATGCAGACCCCCGATAATGGCTGCAACCCGGTTCTCGCCGCAGACTTCCCGGGCCTGTTCAATAATGTTGCAGATCCCGGCATGCGAACAGCCCGTGATGATGACGAGTCCTTTGGCTGAACGGAAGGCAAGGGCCGTGTCGTCAGGCAGAGTATCCGGCACGATCGCTCCGTCCGGACGATGCACCATACGTGTCTCTGCCTCGCCTTGTTCAAATGCATGTTTCCGGGGAATTTCGCCGAGGAACACCAGGTCATCCGTGAGCCACATCGGCACATCGGAGAGGTGGAACGGGAAATTCAGCCGGGCCTCCTCCTCGCTCACCACGGAACCGTTGCTCTTCTGGTTTTTCTCCTTTGGCCAGAAGCAGTGGGGATGGGCAACAAGTTCCGGCACCCTGGGCTGCCTCCCGTCTATTGTTGCATCATCAAGGTGACGGATCAGCGGTGCGAGACCACCGGTGTGATCGATGTGGCCATGTGACAGGACCAGGTAATCCAGGTCTTCAAGACCGATGCCCATCTTCTCCGCGTTGGCAAGGAAGAGATCGGAGAGGCCGGTATCGAACAGGATCCTTTTTTTAGCAGTCTCAATGAAGAAGGAGAGCCCGGGCTCTCCCACAAAATCACGATCCGTGAGGGTGGTGTTATCGACAAGGATAGTGAGGGCGAGCCGGGATGTCATGCAGAACGATCGGATTGTCCGGGGAATAGTTCTTTCGCCCCGGCCCATGACACCGTTAGGTATTAGTGCGGGTTTCTGCCAACAGTCTCCTCATGGCACACCGGCAGATCCTGACCGTTCCGGAAGCTGCAAAAGTCCTTGGAATCCCTGGCAAAGCGAGCCTGAACGGGATCCATGCCCGGTTCCGGGAACTGGCAAAAGAGTGGCACCCGGATGTATCTGACAACGATCCGGAAATCGCTCATGAAACCTTCATCCGCATCAGGGATGCGTATGAAATTCTCATGGATTATTGCATGAATTATGAGATCTCCTTCGGGCCCGGGGAAATCCGGAACGGCACTTCATATGATTCCCGGGAATTCTGGATGAGCCGGTTCGGGGATGATCCCATCTGGGGCTGCAACAAGCCCGGCTAGGGACGGGCAGGCACCGTGCTTTGTCGCGCCCTGACTTGCATGCCCGTATGCCAAGATTTAATGCATTTCGCGCATATGAGTAATAATACAGGAGACAAAGGATGAAAATCTGTATCACAGCACGGGGCAAGATGCTGGAGAGTGCATTCGAACGCCACTTTGCACGGGCACCGTATTTTCTATTCTATGATTCCCTGAACGGTAAGTCGGAGGCGATCCGGAACGGGTTTGTCATCAGCGACACACGGATCGGCCAGAACGCAGTCCGGCTCCTGAAAAGCAACGGGCTGGACGCGGTCATCACCGGGGAGATCGGAGAAAATGCCCGTGCCCTCCTGAGCGGTTCGGAGATCGCACTGTTCCTGTTCAACGGACCGGGAACGGTCCGGCAGGCAATCGACGAGTATCTCAGGAATCAGGAAGAAAAAACACCTAGCGGAACCGTTCATCCGACCTGATCGATGTCACATTATGGGAAACGGCATCGAACCAGCCGGCCTTCGCCTCGCAGTAAGAGTCGAACGCGGGTACATACGGTTTGATGTCCAGGAGCGGCGTCCCGTCAAGGATGTCCACATCCTCAATCTCAAGCATGTTTCCCTGAATACCCACAAGCCGGACAACCGACAGCCCGATTGCATTCGGCCGTTTCGGCGCCCTCGTGGCAAATATACCATGCGGCTGGGGATCAAGGAAGGGTTTTACTTCAAGGGAATATCCGTTACACCGGTGGAGTGCGTAGATAAGAATGACGTGAGAAAATTCTTCAAGATCGCGAAGACCGGCACCAAATTCCGGGCGGATTTCAATGCTACCCCGGATACCCCGTGCTCCGCCGGGCTGGATGGGCATACCGGCGATATCGGAAAACGGGGAATGAACGATTCCAATCGGGATGTAGGTGTAAGATTCCGGATTGTCAACGGGAACGGGCATTATCAACTTCACTCCTGGTGCTGAAATAAAAACACGAACAATGGTATATGACGGAAATGTTCGCGTTATCTTGTATTTTGAGGATTTTGCGTATGATGTAATAGTTTAAATTATTTATGCGCATATGAGTAAATATAAGGTAAAGATCATGAAGATATGTTTCACCGCAAAAGGAACCACCCTGGACTCTCAGACTGAAGAGAGGTTCGGGCGTGCACCGTATTTTCTCCTTGTTGAGAGCGAGAATGGATCCTTTGAGGCGATCCAAATCCCATTCGCCGATGGCGGAGGAGGCGTTGGCCCCAAGGCTGCTCAGGTCCTCATCGCGAACAATGTTAATGCACTGGTCAGCGGACAGGTTGGCGGGAATGCACGGGAAGTGCTCGCAGCCGCAGGGATTGCGATGTACATCTGTCGTACCGGTGGATCGGTCAGGGATGCATTCGACCAGTTTTCGAAAAAGACCCTTGAACAATCCGCATAATGCGATAAAAGGCAGAATAGGCGGTCACGGAATTATCCGGGAAATCTCATGAAGGAAAAATGAAACTCGCAATTGCCAGCGGGAAAGGTGGTACCGGCAAGAGCATGGTGGCGGCAAACCTTGCCTATACGCTTGCATGGACCGGGCAGGTCACCCTTGTCGACTGCGATGTTGAGGAGCCCAACCTCCACCTCTTCTTTCCGGCACCGGCCTCAACGCGGGAAATCACCATGCCGGTTCCGGTTATCGACGAAACCGTGTGCCAGCACTGCGGGAAGTGCGGGGAGTTCTGTCAGTACGGTGCCCTGACGGTCCTGCCAGACCGTATCCTCTTCTTTTCCGAGCTCTGCCATTCCTGCGGAGGATGCATGCTGGTCTGCCCGAACGATGCTATTCATGAAGAACCTAAACGGATTGGCCTTCTTTCTGTATCGAACCCGCAGCCCGGCCTGAAGCTTATATCGGGAACGCTGGATGAGGGCAGCCCGCACGCGGTGCCAGTCATCCGGGCAGCAAAGGAACAGGCAGCTCATGATCCCTGTGTTATCCTCGACACCGCGCCGGGCACATCCTGCCCGGTCGTCGAGGCGCTGGACGGGTGTGATGCCTGTGTCCTTGTCACGGAGTCCACCCCGTTCGGGCTGCATGATTTACAGCTTGCCGTGGATGTCGCATCGCGGCTGGGTATTCCTGCCGGTATCGTCATCAACCGGAGCGACGGGAAGGATGAGGAGACCATCCGTTTCTGCGTTGACCATGACCTCGATGTTCTCATGACCATTCCCTTCAGTCGCGAGATTGCTACCATCCAGAACAGGGGCGATCTCCTCTGCCATGCACGGCCGGAATGGCAGAAGGACTTCTCCACCCTCTTCGTAAAATGCAGGGCGCTTGCCGGGGTGGATGAATGATCCGGCTTGCGGTCATCAGTGGCAAGGGCGGCACGGGTAAGACGATGATCACTGCTGCGCTTGCTCAGTTGCTTCCGGGTAACCTCGTGCTTGCGGACTGTGATGTGGACGCCGCCAACCTTGCACTCGTAACGAGCCCTCGCCTGCTGAGCACTACCCCCTTCATGGGGATGAGATCTGCCCTTATCGACCCGGCAGCCTGCGTGAAGTGCGCTGAGTGCGAGGCATACTGCCGGTTCAGAGCGGTTGACTGGCTGGGAAACGTATTCCGGATAAATCCGTTCCGCTGCGAGGGGTGCGCCGTCTGCACGTTTGTCTGTCCCGTAAAAGCGATCACCATGCAGCCACGGCAGACCGGCGAGATCCTCTGCTCTGAGACTGCACGGGGACACCTTGTGCATGCCCGGCTCGTACCGGGCGCGGGCAACTCCGGGCTGCTTGTCCATGCCGTGAAGAAGATGGCCATGGAACAGGACAGGGACTGCGACCTCTTCCTCATTGACGGCCCACCCGGGACCGGCTGCCCGCTCATCTCTACGATCAGCGGCGTGGATGCCGTGCTGGTGGTCACCGAACCGAGCATTTCGGGTCTCCATGATCTGAAACGGGTAGTAGCGGTCTGCCGGCAGTTCCGGCCCCGGATCCTTGTTGCCATCAACCGGTTTGATCTGGAACCATCGCTCACGAATGCGATACGGACCTGGTGCAATGAAGAACATATTCCTGTCATTGGCCTGATCCCCTTTGATCCGGCCGTGATAGTGGCTGTCAGGAACGGCAGGGCGGTCACCTCATCCGATGCCTCCCCGGCAGCGCAAGCCATTCAAACACTGGCATCAAAGCTTGAACAGGAGCTGGCGAATCGTGGAACAGAACACTGAGGACGGGGAATGCTGCCGTCGGCGGGGAAGGCCCCGCATGAACCGTACGGTTAAGGGAGGCGCGGTTGGGCGCTGTTATGCGCCGCAGTGCGATGCCGGCGGGCAGAACGAGACCGTCCTGCTCCTGCCGGAAGAGATTGCGGCACTGGACCTTATCGACTTCCAGGATCTGGAACAGGAAGAAGCCGCTCACGTTCTGGGCGTTTCCCGGAAGACTGTCTGGCGGGACATCCACGAGGCGCGTCACAAGATCGCAGACGCAATCCTCAACGGTAAAGCCATTCAGATAATGGGCTGCACACGCAAGCTTGCCGGGCGCTGCCCGAAACGGGATGCTGCCCTCTGCTTAAAACGCGGGGGCGGCCGCTGTCCCCGGACTACGGAAACGGAGGAAGGGGATCCTGCCGAACAGGCATAATGTTGCAGCGCATCTTTGAGGATTTCATGACATCGAAGCACATCTTCGGGCCGGTCCTCTCGCGCAGGCTCGGGCTCTCACTCGGTATCGACCTTGTCCCGTTCAAGACCTGCCCGTATGACTGTGCCTATTGCGAGTGCGGGCATACTACATCAAAGACCGTTACCCGGCAGGACTTTTTTCCCGCAGAAGATGTCTTATCAGAGCTTCGCACAGCGCTCGCCACTCGCCCTCATCTTGATTCGATTACCCTAGCTGGATCCGGCGAACCGACACTCGCCCGGTCCCTTGGGCCGGTTATCGCCATTGTCAAGCGCGAGTTCCCGGAATATACGCTGAGTGTTCTCACCAACGGCAGCCTTCTGACAAACCCCGGTGTCCGGAATGAACTTCATCCTGCCGATCGCGTCATCCCAACGCTGACCACGGCTTGCCAGAAAACATTTGAGCGGATACACAATCCCCACCCATCCTTGACGATTGATACGATCATCAGGGGTATGGAAGAATTTCGTGCCCGGTACCGCGGGGCCCTCTGGCTCGAAGTATTTGTTGTTCCCGGGCTGAACACAACAGACGAGGAACTGGCCGGGCTGAGATCCGCTATCGGAAGAATAGATCCGGATCTTGTCCAGCTCAACACGGTTGACCGCCCTCCGGCAGAGGGATGGGTGGAGGCAGCATCTGGTACCGAGCTGGAGCGGGTCCGCAGGGCATTGGCACGGGAGGACATCGAGATCGTGGGCCAGAAGATACCGGTAACCCCTGCAGCACAGGAAAAAACCCGATCAACAGACCTTATCCGGGCAACACTCCATCGGAGACCCTCGACCGTGGAAGACCTTGTCCGCACCACCGGTATGAGCGGCGCCGAAGTTGCGAAGATTCTCGGGGCGCTTGAACGGGCCGGTCAAATCACCTCGCAACGGATGGTGCGGGGAGTCTTTTATTCGATTTGCCAGAATCCTGAAAATCCCGAGGAGAAGTAGGGAAAGCCCACTTTTCTCTTGGAGAACCGCGCTATTGTCGGGAAATACGGTGTAAAGCAGGATTATTCCGATCAAATCCTCTCAAAATATTTCAGCGAACCACAAGCCCCGCACCGGTCGCCTTCCATGAGATAATCAGGGATTGACTCGCCACAGCAGGAGCAGGTGACCGAAGACCATTTCTCCTTCTTCTTTACGGTGATCCTTACCCGTTCGAACGAGAGGATATTCCGACCGGCACGGAAGATCTCATCAAACAGCTGCCCTTTCATGGTCTTCTTGTCAAATGCCGGGCTGTTGGCATACCAGATATCGACGGTAGGATAGTTCTTCAGTTTCTTGAGGTCTACGAAAACCCGCACAGCCTCCGCGATCGCATGTTCGGACGGCAGATTCATGGTAATCGCGAATTTCCCGACAGGCACGATTTTCAGCCGGTTATTCCCGATGGTGATGTGGGCGAGGACCTGCAGGGCATCCGGGAGGCACTTGGGGGTTTCACAGACGCCGTAAAGTTTCATCCCCTTTTTAACCCCAAGGAGTTCCATTGCATAATCCACCATGAACGCCCCGATAAGGACCCCGGGTGCCGGGTAGGTATGGAATTCTGCCAGCCGGAGGATCTCCTCCTGGAGTTCCGGCCTTACATCGCCCCGAGCCATACTGGCGTTCAGTGCATCAGGCATCTCTTCGGGGAATACTGCCTGCGTGGATAACCTGTTTTCTGTCATTTGATTACCTGTTCTTCGCACGGGATCGGGTGTACCCTTTTCAGGTATTATTGGTATCAAGGCATACACGATGGAAGGTCGTGGCCAGAATCGCCGTTGGGTATCCTATCACCCATGTATTATTACACATATGAGCATAATGTTTTAAATCTACTCAAATCATCCGGGGAAACATCATGGATGACCACGATCATTTCTCAGCCAGTACCGCTCCTGGAGAAATCGTATATTTGCCCTGCAAGGCAGGTACCGGATTTCATAGTCTTTGAGGTGATATACGTGAGTCCTCTACCCTGTCCCTTCTGCTCTCCCGCACAAAGTGACATTGTTCTTGCAAACGCGCTGTGGTATGCGCGTTGGGATGCATTTCCCGCCACCCGCGGTCACCTGCTCATCATCCCCTTCCACCACTGCGCCAGTATATTTGATACAACACCTGAAGAACAAACTACACTCCCTGTAATCCTGTTTGCAGGCAGGGAGTTTCTCGATACCCGGTTTTCACCGGATGGGTATAATATCGTCATCAACACCGGTGCTGCCGCGGACCAGCGGGTCATGCACTGCCATGTGCACCTGATCCCTCGCTACACGAACGGGAAACAAGATCTCCCCGGGGGTATTCGCGGTTTTGTGATGGATCAGCCTGAACGGGTATTGTAAAAAGAGATCGGGGAAGGTTCAGTTCAGAGCCTGTAATGCCCGCCCTCGATTTTGATCGTCCTGCCGTGTGTCAGCGCGCCGGCAACCTTTCTCCGGGCAGAGATTACGAGACGGTGAAATGTGGGCTGCGAAATTTCCATCATCGCAGCGCATTCGTTCTGTTCGAGCCCTTCAAGATCCTTGAGCCGGAGTGCTTCAAACTCATCGACCGTGAGAATTGTCTCTTCAGGTTCAGAACTTCCTGCAGTCGCAGGCCCGAATGATGTGAAGGAAGGCTGGCAACCAACCCTCCTGCAGCGGCGTCTTCCTGGCATTACTCAAGAGAAGTAAGCCGTTTTTCGATTTCAGTCTTTTCTGCCTCGATGCGTTTGAGTCCGGCTTCGAGGAGCTGCTTCTGTGCGTCTTTACTCAATGGTTCCGGTTCCGGGAAAAATGACCTGCAGAATCCCCGGCCCCGGCCAAAGCGCCTGCCGGTACCCTGCCCGTATCCTCTCCCAAAAGCCATACCTATTCCACAGGGGCCCATGCCCCTCCCCGTGCCGGCACCAACGCCGGCCGGGCCTGTCTGATCTAATCCTGGCATATTTCGTGCCTCGTCAAATGAATATATATTCACATCTTTTTATGTGCATTGGATCAGGCAGACCAGAGTTGGTGTCGAATCCGCCGTCAAAGGTTTCCTGTGCAGATCAAAATGTATTTTCTGTGTTATAGGCAAACGCTAATCCGGACATATCTGAGGAATATCTGCCATGAGTGACGCGATAAAAATCGGAATCATCATCTGCGACCGGTACCGGACCTGCGCCGGGGGCAAGTGCCTGCGGGCACTGCGTAACCGCGAGGGGGCTTTTGAACGGTACAAAGGAAAAGATGTGGAGCTTGTCGGGTTTGCCACCTGCAACGGGTGTCCCGGGGGGAACGTCGAATATGTGCCGCAGGAGATGAAGAACAATGGTGCGGAGGTCATCCACCTTGCTACCGGCCTCATTGTTGGATATCCTCCCTGCCCCCGGATAACGTATTTCTCCAAGTTCATAAGGGAGAAGTATGGCATGGATGTCATTGTAGGAACGCACCCGATTCCCCAGAAATATTTCATAACCCATACGGAACTGGGCTCATGGGAAGGATCGGCATGGAAAGAACTGATTGCACCCACGCTCACCGATGAGAAGACCCGGCTTGCCTATAATTAATCAGGGTACGATCTTTGGCACAACAGGGTTTACCATGAAACTCTCGTAGATTACTGCGCGAACAATCAGATCTCCTTCAGGCTTGAAGTACCCGGTCGGGTTCCGGTAACGGTTCCCGCAGATTCAGAATAAATCTTTTCGACAATGAATCCCTCCGGTGATAGAAAACCCGGGCGCTTCAGGATGACACCCTGACAGGACGGTATTCGCTCACGCTACCGGCCATCATTTTCATCTTCTTTTTCATTGTGCAATGAATGGGTAACATCAAAAGGTTTTAACTATTTATGCGCATATGAGTAAATAATAATCCGGCAGGATTCCGGAACTTTGGAGAACTATCATGAAAGTCGCTGTTGCAAAGGAAGAGAATAATGTGTCTGAACATTTCGGGCACTGCACCGAATATGCAGTCTATACGATTGAGAACGGGAAGATCGCCGGCAACACCATTCTGCCCAGCCCGGGGCATGAACCCGGAAAACTGCCGGTCTTTCTTAAAGAGCATAAGGTAACCCATGTACTCGCGGGCGGTATGGGACCGCGTGCCGTGGAACTGTTCTGTGCGAATAATATCGAGGTATTCCTGGGGGTTTCCGGACCGATTGATCAGGTGATCCGGGATTTTCTTGCAGGGAAGATCACCTCCGGACAGAGCAGCTGCACGCATGGACCTGATCACGTCTGTTCGCATTAACCTGCCAAAGATATCCGGTATATCCTCCTGAAGAATCGATCCATCATTCCCGCGACAGGAGAAAGCGTCGCAGGTTGTGCAGGGATAATCAAAAATGGAGTGAAGATCATGAAAACGAAAGGAAAAGAAAAACCTGAAACGAAAGGGACAAGTCCTGCTCCCAAGGGACTGCCCCCGAAAGTAACGATGGACGTCAGGCATGTCATCCTTGTTCTGAGTGGTAAAGGGGGCGTGGGCAAATCAACGGTGTCCACAAACCTTGCCTCGGCCCTTGCGGCCCATGGGAGGAATGTTGGGCTGCTCGATCTCGACATTCACGGCCCCAACATCCCCAAGATGCTGGGCATTGAGGACCAGCGTCCTGCAGTTCTTGAAAAATCTATGGAGCCGGTCCGCGTAACCGGAAACCTCGCGGTCATGTCGATGGCATTCCTTCTGCCCGATACGAGCACACCGGTCATCTGGAGGGGGCCGATGAAGATGGCGGCCATCCGGCAGTTCCTGGAGGAAGTGAACTGGGGTTCGCTTGATTACCTGATTGTCGATCTCCCGCCCGGGACCGGTGATGAGGCGCTGACGATTGCTCAGCTCGCCCCGAACGTACAGGGCGCGGTTATTGTCACCACGCCTCAGGATGTGGCAGTCCTCGATGCCGTCAAGGCTGTGAAGTTCATTGAGAAACTGGAACTGACGGTCATTGGGATCATCGAGAACATGAGCGGGATGGTCTGCCCTCACTGCAGCGGGACCATCGAGCTGTTTGGAAAGGGTGGCGGGAAGAAGGCGGCCGGGGATCTCGGGGTGCCCTATCTCGGATCCATCCCGCTCGATCCTGCGATGGTGAAAGCCGGGGATGAGGGCCGGCCCTATGTCCTCCGCCATGCCGATACACCCACGTGGAAGGCTGTGGATACCGTGATGGAAAACCTGGTAAAACGGGTTGAGTCCTGAAAGGGGATTCTGATAAAAAAGGGATTAACCATGAGAAAATATCCGGGTATCCCCGAACTGCTCGAAACGTACATGGAGGAGCAGGAATCTGCCGAACGGTGGGTTACCGTGCAGGAACTCCGCGACCGGTTCGGCCTGACCCGCTACCAGTGTAACACAGTCTCCGGATTCCTGCGACGACTGAAGTACGGGCCGTTTGGACAATTCCCGTTCATTGTTGCGAAGATAATGCGGGAAGAAGGTGAGAATCCATCCGATCCCAAAAAATGCCGGTATCTGCTGAAACAGAGAGTACATCATGCCCTGCAACAGGAGCGCGTTCATGGCTCGCAATAGGGAGGTCCCGGACCTTCTTGAAAGATTCATGACAGAGTCAGGGGAGACACAGCGCTGGGTTACGGTCAATGAAATCCGGACTTATTTCAATCTTGATGAATTCGCCGCACCGCCAATCTCCGGTTTTTTACAACGGATTTATCATGGCCCGTTCGCCACCTGTCCCTACCGGGTCGAACGGATTGAGAAGATAACTGTCCAGAACCCCCATCGCAGGGGCATTAAACGGTATCTGGTTGTCCGGAGACCTGCACCCCGGATAAAAAACCAGCAGGAGAATTGCGCCCAATCAGATCGAACGGATGGTTCCCCTGTTTTTACCGATTATGATGCAGTCGGGCATCTTGACCGGATATTACAGCAAGGTCGTAACAGAGTCAAATGAGATTGACTTTTCATCGGAACATACCTGTTCCGGCTATGGGCACTTTTTCCTTTTTGGTGGTAAGCATCTTCACGACCAGGACACGAAACACGGCATTGGCCAGCCTAAAGGGCTTGCCGACTGGTTTGCGATCGGCATATCATTCTGAATTGTGATTGATGCGGTCATCTTTGCACTCGGGAGGGTATCCGGAGCGCACATCAATCCGGCGGTGATCAAAGCGTTCTGGTCCCGGCGCTCGCGGAACCGGCCGGGCAGTTCATGATACCTGCTGACCCTGCTGCCGGGTTCGTGCTCTGCGCGAACGGGACACTCCCGCCGGAGATCGCATTGTTGGTGTGCGAGCATGCACCTTCGGTCGCGGCCGTGACGCCTTAAACGGGGCCGGGAAACAGACTGTCGTAACTAGTGGAGCTCCGGAACGCTTTCCCCTGATTCACGGAAGAGTCAGATCTCCGGATCGCATCCCGTTCCTCAAACCGGGAGTTCCTATACTGACATTTTTCCGGGGCAATATCAGCCCCCGTAGGGGGAATACCGCCCAATAATCACACCGTTTCAAATCACTGTACCGCAATTCGCCAAAAAGTGCGATCCTCCGGAAACCGGTTTTCCAAAATAGCCTCCGATTCGAAAACAAACCGATTAAAATGGTTTTCAGATTTCCCCAATCAGCCCCGGGAAAACCCCCCTAAAACTCCGACGATACCCGACGATATCCGGAATATCGAGCCCACAACCTGACCTGAAAAATCTGTCTTGAAAAAAGGTAAAAAATTTAGATGTAGGGGTTCCTGAGTGCCTTGCCGACACCGAAGGTCTTGCGGGCCTCGAGGGTTGCCTTGTTCTTCGTGATCTTCTCGTTTGCGAGCTTGGTCACGAGTTCAAGACCGGGCTTGACCTTCTCGATGGGCTGGGTCTCGAAGACGCCTGCTGCCATTGCCTTGGCCCAGACCGAGTCACCGATCTTCGACCTGACAAAGACGGTGCTCCAGCCGTCGGGGCTGCCGACAGAGCCGGTGGAGATGTCACCGAGGTTTGCAACATAGTCAAGGCAGACGTGGCAGCCGGGCTGCTCGTACTTGTGGGTCACCTTGAGCGGAAGCTGGACGACCTGTCCGCGCTTGCCATATACCCAGAACTTGCCCTTGCCGATCTCCATCTTCTTGACGGACTCGAGCTTCATCGCAGCGTGGTCTTCCACGAGCTGGAGGATGCTCTGGTAGGGGAAGTTCTCCATGCAGAAGATACCGCATGCGAGCGCAATGCTTGCGCCGACATTCCGCAGACCGACCGGGTACAGCTGGGCCTTCCGGACTGCCTGCATCTGGCACGGGGTGCCGACGATACCGATCTTGTCCAGGCCGAAGCTGCGGGTTGCCTCCTTTAAGAGTGCAACGTTCGGGCTGATGTTATACTTGGTTCCGGCTGCTGCAAGCAGCTCAGCCTTGGTGTTGACGATCGCAGGAATTGGTCTCCAGGGCTCGATCATTTCGAGGTTCGAGCTGTCCTGGATACACTTGGACGGGTACTTCTCGTAGAATTCCTTGTTTGCTGCAACGATTGCACCATCGATGATGCCCTCGTCGAGTGCAAATGCAAAGAGGGACGAGACAATACCGCCATCCTGGGCGCACTTGAGAAGCTCCTTGTCGGTGCTCCGGGCTGAGACGACTGATTTGTATTTACCGAGTTCTGCTCCCATGTTAATCACCTTCACTGGAGGGCCGCCATGATGGCCTCGTTGATCGCCTCGTAGTTCTCAACAACATCGAAGCTGAAGAAGCTCCGCGGGCACTGCGCATAGCATGCGCCGCACTTGATGCAGAGGTCCCGCTCGATGTTGGGCTTGCCATATTCCATGGTAATCGCACGGACGGGGCAGGATGCTGCGCAGCTGCCGCAACCCATGCAGAGGCCCTGGTTGATCACATCAACCATAAGATCGCAGCCACAGGCTTCGTTCCTCTCGGTCAGCTTCATGAGCGGGGTGAGGAACGCGGTTGCGAGATCCTTCTGTTCCTTGGTTCCCTTGAGGAGCAGGTATGCCATAACGGCAACGTTCCTGATCAGTTCAGGGGTTGGTGCGCATCCGGGGATGAACACATCGACCTTGATCAGGTTACCGATCGGCAGGTACGACTCGTGAGCGGGCTGGTTCTGCTGGCCGCCGCGGCCAAAGCGTGTGATGTTGCCATAGCAGGCGCAGCCACCGAGGGCTACGACCACTGTTGACTTTTCACGGGTCTCCTTGATCTCTTCCACTGCAAGTTTGTCGTTAATACAAACTGAACCCTCGACGAACGAAACGTCGACCTTCTGGATATGCCTTGCGTCTGCAAGTGTTGGTATATACTTAAGGTCAACGTATTTGTCGAGGAGTGTCAATAATCCGGCATAGTTGTCTGCTAAGGCAACCGTGCAACCGGTACACCCACTCAGGTGTGTGTATCCTACGGTAATTTTGTCTGCCACAGGCTTAACCTCCTTCTTAGTTGTTTCCTTTGGTGCGACGTCAGCACTTTTTGGTGCCGCAGGTTTCTGCGGGCTGGCGTCCTTCTTGAAGATTGACAGTAGTCCCATAATCCACTCCAATGGTTTCGAGTATCACTTGGATTGCCTTCGGAATCGCGTTCTTCACAGCTTCTGAAAGTTCCATATCAACTTCCGCATTACCCTTGTCAATGACCTTGGTTGGCTGGCACATGACCAGCGTTGTATCGATCAGATCTCTGATACGACAAAGCTGGTCGACCCCATCCCATGAATGCGGGTCAACGTATGCCCCCGGCTTTAATTCATTACCGGAAATCCGGGATATTGATCCGGGCTTTGCATTAAAATCTGCAATGTCGACAACGATGAGTTTCTTTGTCACGTCGGGATTCAGGAAATTAAAAATAAAGTGCGGGGCGCCTGCGCCACCGTCCTGTATTGTAACATTGTCGGGAAGTGTGAGCTTCTCCATTTCCTCAATCACTGCCGGGCCAAAGCCGTCATCGCCAAACAGGGGGTTTCCGCACCCCACGATTACGATCTCCGAATGCAGCATCAGGGAACACTCACTGGATGAGCTTCTGAGCTACTAGCTTGTTGTCCTCATCCAGTACGATCATGTGGGTTGCACATGATACACAGGGGTCGTACCCGCGCATGATGACTTCAGCGAGCTGCCAGGGTGCACCGGTGAGTGCCTTGCTGCAGGTTGCGAAGTTCCAGGTGGTCGGGACGAGCATGCTGAAGTACTGGACCTTCCAGTCCTTGACGCGTGCAAGGTGGACGTCGGTACCGCGGGGCGCCTCGTTGGAGGCCCATCCGAGAGTTCCGTCACCGTTGGGGATGTAGTCTGCAACAACCTTCCCGTTGGGGTTGAGTTCGTCGATGCAGTCGATCATCTCGTACAGGCAGTCCTGGTATTCCATCTGGCGTGCGACCTGCTGGCCGATGGTACCCTTCTCGTCAAAGCCTCTGTAGACTGCGAGACGGGCGCGAGGTCCTACCTCAATGGGCTGGCCGTCGTACATCGGGATACCGGTGCAGGCTTCCATCTGGGGGTTGACCTTGGTGCCGACCTTTGTGGTTCCGCCAATCGGGTAGCGGGGTTCTTCGAGGTCCACGGTCATCTCGCCCATGTACCAGTCGTACGGGCGTGCTTCCTTGAACCGGCGGATGTCCCAGCTGGGGCATTCGTCCATGCTTGAGGATCCGTAGAATGCGTGGGTGGCAAGGTAACCCTGGTCGTGGTAACCGAGATCCTTCGGGAGCGGGACTTTCATGCCGCCGACATCAACGAAGTCTCTCTTCTGGTAGTTGCGCAGGACCGCGATCATGAACTCCGACTGTGCGTGGGCAAGGGTGACCCCTTCCTTTGCAAGGTCGTACATCTTGGTCTTTGCCTGCTCGGAGCAGTTGCGGTACATACCGCCGATACGGGGATTGCTCGGGTGGATTGCTTCGCCGCCGGCGATCTGGCCGATGGTCTGGCCGATCTCACGGAGCCGCTGGATCCGCTTTGCAACGGTGCGGACAGGTTCTTCTGCTGAGAACGGGTTGATCTTGGTCTCCGTTCCTGGAAGGTACATGTCGGGCAGCGTCAGGATGTTGTGCAGTGCATGGCTGTGAAGCCGGTTTGCGAGCTGCAGGATGTGACGGAGCATCTTGGCATCGTTCGGTATTTCACACTTGATGGATGCTTCCATCGCTTCGGTTGCTGCCAGGCAGTGGGCAATCGGACAAATACCGCAGACACGGGATGCAATCTTGGGGACCTGCTCGGGGGTTTTGCCCACGGCAAGCTTCTCTACTCCACGGACCGGTGTAATGGAACACCAGTTGCCGGTCTCGATGATGCCCTGGTCGTTAACCTTGAGCGTCAGCTTGGAGTGTCCCTCATGTCTTGTGGTTGGGGAAATCTCTACAACTTTCGACAATATTATCGCCTCATGTTATGTTGCGTTGTTCTAATTTCTGTACAAAATTACTCTATACATCTCTCATCTCTAGAGATTGGTGAGCGTACAAAGTACGTTCATCTCTATCTTGTACGATCCGTTTTATAACCTTTATGAATTGATTCCACGGGAGAAAAGGCACCGATTCAGGGTTATTTTCAGGGCCCTGTTCCAAAAACGGCAGTTCCGGAATATTCGGCGAAACCGTGGGAAAAACGAATTAAATAAAAAACATTGTTTAAATGGTGATGTATAGTGATTTGTAAAAATGGATTTTAGCCGCTCTCGTGCTTTTCGCCGTTCAATTCATCGACCAATTCGGCAATCGTGGCCTTACGTTCGGCATAGGCATCATGCTGGTGGATGCTCTCCTCGTTGGTCTGCTTGATCGTGACCACGGAATCCCCGGAAAGGTACTCGAATTCGGCCAGTACTTTCCGTGCCATCTCCCGTACACAGTCCTCAACGAACCGGGGATTTTTGTGCGCGGCCAGAACCACGGCTCCCTCATCGCCCCGCTTTAAGAGTTCGTAGATCCCGCTGCTCATCGATTCCTTGAGAATCCAGATGACCCTCTCAAGGTCAACGTGCTGGTCGTCTTCGGTCTCGATGCACAGGAACCCCTTGCCGCGCTGGTTGTGGGTGGCCATCGGGACCTCGCCGAAGAACGCATCGATCTTGTCCTTGGAGACATCAAGCCCTTCGAGAACCCGGCTGGCGCGCTCCTTCATGATGTTCTGGGCGCAGGGGCAGGCGGTCATACCCGTGACCTCGGCACCGATGCTCTTTCTCACGATCGGGGCGCGGAACGTGCGGCGTGCAATGGCCCGGGCATGGACCTTGACAACCTCGTGGCAGGCTGTTTTGCTGATCGGGGTCTCGCGCTTGACCATGAACTCGCTGCGCATCAAAACTTCCGTCCGGTCCGCGTACTCGTGCCGGTCAAGCAGTTTCCGGGCAACAACGCTGCAGAGCTGCTCGATCTGGTTGACGTCCCCGTCAATTGCCTGCTGGAGGACCTCGTCGATCACCTCGAAGTTGCGCGAGAGGTTTGCCCCTTTGAGGCTCCCGGGGAGGTCGACATAGACATGGAAGTTGGAGATGAAGATGACCGGACGTTTTCCGGCGCGGTGCACTTCAACGAGTTTCTTGACGTTCTTCACTCCAACTCTCGTAAGGTTGATCCGGACATCGGGCGAAGAGGCCTGGATGTCAGGCAGTTCACGGGTAAATGCTTTATCAGGAGTCTGATCTGATGCTTTGCGGCTAATAGGTCATCGCATCCATGGGCTTTTCGTGTGTCTCTTGAGTCTTTTTCATATAATATTTATGTGCTTTGTTGCTGATATCAAAAGGGATCATCTATGATGAAAAAATATTATGAGGCAGATGCTGACCTCGGTGTCTTAAAAGGCAAGAAGATCGCCGTGATCGGCTACGGATCGCAGGGCAGAGGGCAGTCGCTGAACTTACGGGACAGCGGGCTCGACGTCACAATCGGCCTGCGCCCCGGCAAGAGCTGGGACGCCGCAACGAAGGATGGCATGAAAGTCATGAAGGTTGCCGACGCGGTCAAGGCAGCCGACATCATCCAGATCCTCCTTCCAGATGAGCACCAGGGTGCGGTGTTCAAAAGCGAGATCCTCCCCCACCTTGCGGGAAACAAGTGCCTCATGTTCTCCCACGGGTTCAATATTCATTTCGGCCAGATCGTCCCCCCCGCAAACGTCGACGTCATCATGGTCGCCCCCAAGGGCCCGGGCTTCATGGTCCGCCGCCAGTACGAGGAGGGCAAGGGAGTTCCCGCGCTCATCGCCGTCTACCAGGACCACACTGGTAAGGCCCACAAGACCGCGCTCGCGTACGCGAAGGGTATCGGGGCCACCCGCGCGGTTGTCCTTGAGACCAGCTTCCGCGAGGAGACCGAGACCGACCTCTTCGGTGAACAGGCCGTCCTCTGCGGCGGGATGACCTCCCTCATCAAGGCCGGATTCGAGACCCTGGTCGATGCCGGGTACTCCCCCGAGATGGCCTACCTTGAAGTGCTCCACGAGACCAAGCTCATCGTTGACCTCATCTACGAGGGCGGGCTCACCAACATGCGCAAGTACATCAGCAACACGGCGCAGTACGGCGACCTCACCCGCGGCCCGCGTGTCATCGGCCCCGAGGCGTACGAGGCAATGCAGGAGATCCTCGAAGAGATCCAGACCGGCCAGTTCGCCCGCGAGTGGATGCTTGAAAACATGGTCAACCGCCCCATGTTCAATGCCCTCACCAAGGCAGACGAAGAGCACCTCATCGAGGAAGTTGGGAAGGAAGTCCGGGGCATGATGCCCCAGTTCAAGAAATAACGCCTGATGGCGTTATTTCTTTCTCCCCTCGGAGACCGCTCACGCGGTCCCTCGGGGTTCAAGAAGTAAATCTCTCTCTTTTTTTAACACCATCCTATCGATGGTTTTTCCTTGTGACAGTCCTATACTATACTAATGAACGTCTGCATCATCTATCACAGCGAGAGCGGTAACACCCGCCACGTGGCCCAGCACATCGCGGAGGCGTGCCGGGGGCAACTGGTTGAGGTGACCGACAGGACGGAATATGGCCGGCTGACCGGGTTCCTGGTCCGGTGCAAGATGGCCCGCGGTGAAGAGATGACCGCCATCGAACCCGCTTCTATCGATGTCTCGGGCTATGACCAGCTGGTGTTCGGCTCGCCGGTCTGGGCGTTCAAGCCTACGCCCGCGATCCATGCCGCAATCGATGCGCTGAAGGGGTGCGAGGGTAAGCGCGCAACGGCGTTCTGCACCCACGGGGGAAAACCCGGGCAGACGGCCGAGGTCTTCCAGAAATGGATTGAGGCACACGGCATGAAATGCGTGGGGAACAGCGGCATCCACCAGAAGGATATCGAGAACGAGAAGAAGACCCGCGAACTGATCGAGACGCTGGTCAAGGACCTTCCCTCTGCCTGAGTTGCAGTCGTTCGATGCCGGCGCCCGGGACTGTGGGGGGTCCTTGCAGGCAAGCCGGCTGATCCTTTTCTCGTTGAGAAAGCCTTTTTGTCCGCCATCGCCTTTCTATATACACTATGACGGACCCGTACGAAAAACTCCTCAAAAAGGCATACTCCTCCATCACGGAGAAGACCGAGTCCTCGGAGCGGTTTGTTGTCCCCGAGGCAAAGGCCTACGTGGAAGGCAAGACGACCGTTCTTGAAAACTTCGCCGACATTGTCGGCAAGGTCCGACGGGACCCTGACCACCTGATGAAGTTTTTGCTCGGCGAACTGGGGACCAGCGGCAAGATTGACGGAAACCGTGCGATCTTCAACGGTAAGTTTGAGATCCAACTCATCAAGGCCATCTTCAAGAGTTATGTCGATGACTTCGTGATCTGTTCCGAATGCGGCAAGCCGGACACACGGCTTGTCAAGGACGACCGGGTCACACTCCTCCGGTGCGATGCCTGCGGGAGCCACCGCCCGATCCGGAAGCGGAAGGCCCGGACCGAGCCGGTCTCGGAGAACCTTGAGGAAGGACAGGTCATGGATGTCGAGATCCAGTCCGTCTCGAAGCGTGGCGACGGGGTTGTCAAGATGGGCCGCTACATCATGTACGTGGCAAATTCCAAACCCGGCCAGAAAGTGAAGATCAGGATCTCCCGTATCTCGGGGTCCATTGTCTTTACCGAACGGGCGGAATAAGCCTTCGGTCAATACCTTTTTTGCTGTTGTTTCTCTCCTGCCTGCCCGTGCCGCCTGGCAAGGCCATCCTAGGGAAGATAAAAAAAATCCGGAGAAAAAAAGTATTCAAAAAAAGACCTGGTATTATACCTTTGCCTTCTTGATGCCCTTGAGGAGCTCGTCGCAGTGGCCAGTGATCCGCTTGCAGGCCTTCTTGATGATGGGCAGGGGGTTCTTCTTGTTTTTCGTTGTGACGAGCAGTTCCGGGTCCGAGAACTGGAATTCGATATTATAGCGTGCGACATCGACATCGGGGTCGCCCAGGATCTCCTCGACAAGGGCGTTCATGAACGTGTGCCCCTCCCCCTGGATGATGAGCCGCACCTTGTCTTTCTCGAGCTCGAGTACTTTTACAATCATGCACCTATGTTTGGGCACCTGAAAACTATTAAGGTATGGGTCGGCGGATCGCCCTCGCGCAAGGCGGTTACAGGAGGGTGAAGGTGTCCCCGTCCTTTGCCGTGTGCGGGAGGTCCCAGGGAATATGGTGGCTTAAGTGCACGCACCGGTATTCTTGTGGGGCCAGTTCGCCGGCAAGCGTGCACGCATCGAGGTAGTTCATGTGCTTGCCGATGGTGAAGTTCGATGGGGCGAGGGCATCGAGAAGGAGGAGGTCAAGGCCGCGGAGAAGGCCGAGGCTCTTTTCCGGGATGTCCCGGTTGGTGTCCGATGTGAACCCGATCCTTGAAGTCCCGGTCTCAAAGAGGATACCGGTTGTGAAGGCCGGGGGGTGTTTGACTATGAAGGGGGTGATCGTGATCCCGAACAAGGTGAATGGGACGTACGGTTCTACTGGGACTGCCCGGAAATTCAGGAAGCGGAAGAACTCCGTGCAGTAGGAGAGGACCTGCGGTGCGGCAAATACAGGGGGGATGTTCTGGACACGATAGAACTCGCCAAAGCCCATGAAGTGGTCATAGTGCCCGTGGGTCCAGATGACCGCATCGATATGCGGCGAGCCGCAGCGCAGGAGCTGCTGTCGTAAGTCCGGCGAGGAGTCAATGAGGAGATGCTTTCCCTCGTTCTCGATCAACAGTGACGTGCGGAGGCGTGTCGCACCGGTTTGGTGCGCATGGGTGCACTGGGGGCAGTCGCACCCGATGCGCGGAGTGCCGACTGCGTCACCGGTGCCAAGAAGCGTGATCTTCATGTTATAACCAGTTCTGGTGCCGGATCGCCTCGCGGTTCCGGACCATGGCGATACCCTTCTCGATATCGTTCTCCCGGATATCGTTTCTCTTGTCCATGAGCGCCGAGAGGATTGCCTCCTTGACCATCATGCGGAGGTCTGAACCGGAGAACCCTTCGGTCTTCTTTGCAAGGGCCGCATAATTGACGGCACAATGGAGGGTTGCAGTGACCTTTTTCAAAATATTCTTCCGCATCTCCTCGTCGGGAAGGGCGAACTCAACTACCTCGTCGAAACGCCGCCAGGCTGCCTCGTCCAGCAGCTGGGGGTGGTTCGTTGCACCGATCAGGAGGACGCCATTCCGTATGAGGTTGATCCGGTCGATGTTCTTTAAGAGGGAATTGACCGCCCGCTTCATGGCGCCATGGTCGTCGGCGGTGCGGCTCTTTGCCACGAAGTCGAACTCGTCGACAAACAGGATCGCCGGGGAGAGTTGCTTTGCGAGGTCGAAGATGCGGTCGATGTTCTTCGAGGTCTCGCCAAGGTACTGCGATGTGACCATCGAGAGACGGACCTCAAGCACGGGCATGTGCATGGTGCGCGACATGGCAAGGGCAAGCGAGGTCTTGCCGGTGCCGGGCGGCCCGACAAAGAGGAGCTTGCCGATCTCGTAGATCCGGTGCCGGTGGAGGAAGTCGCGGTGGTCGAGGGCGTGCTGGATCTTTTTAATGATGGCGATCTGGTCCTCCGTGCAAACCAGGTCGTCGATATGCTGCTCGATCTCATCCGGGGCGCTGAGGATGACGAGGTCAAGCGCTCCCCGGAGTTTCTCGTCGTCGCTGATGAGCCGGGAGATCCGTGCGTCCAGGTGGGCTTTTGTGTCCTCGAACGAGGGATTTGCCTTCCGCACCTCCTTGTAGGACACCCCGTTGGACCCGCCGCTCTTCTCGAAATAGAAGGCAAGCGCCGGGTTCTTCTGGAGGAATGGCTTTCCCCCCTGTTTGAGGAACCACTGCCCGGCCGGTTCGAGGGCCGTGATCTTGAGCCGCTGGCCGAACTCCTCGTACGAAATGAAGGGATTTGCCACAAGTTTCGTGTGGGCGTCAGCAATGGAGAGGGCCCGCTTGATCAGCCCGTCGCTGACGTAGACCGGACGCTTGATCTCGGAACCGGTGGCACCAAAGACATCGCGGCAGAGAGGCGTGATGTCGTTGATGTCAAGTTCGGGGTTCTGGTTGAAGATCTCGGCGGTCAGCACGATCTCCATAATACGCAGGGTGTCAGATTCTCCGGACATGGCTGTAACCTTAATTAATCGGTCCCGGCATGCATAAGGTTTCTTGTCTTGTTCTCACCGGGTCGTGACAATGCAGCCATCACCGGTCACGATGACGGTGTGCTCGTGTTGGGAGACAAGGGAGCCGGGGATGTCGGCAAGGACCGGGTAGACATGGAGCGTCCCCGATCGCACAAGCGCGGGGAGGGCGAGGTCGAGTTTCTTCTCCCCAAGCCAGCGCCGGGAGAATGGGAGCCCCCTGCGGTCCCGGATCTTTTCCAGGATGGTGCGGCCTGCCGGAATGCGTACGGGGCGGCTTGAGATCTGGGAATAGATCTCCATCCGGGATTTCTCTCCCACGCGGCCGCTTCCCGTGGTGGCGAATGGTTCGATCGCAAAGACCATGCCCTCTTCAATCACGGTCCCCCCACCCGTACCGACATTGGGGATTGTCGGCGGACCGTGCTGGACGTACTGGCCCAGCCCGTGGCCGGTGAGATTGGAGACGGGGCGATACCCTCTTTTCTCGATCTCCAGCTGGATGGCGGCACCAAGGACACCTGCGGTAACACCTGGTTTCACGCAACGGATGGCGGATTCAAGCGCCTCCCTTGAAGCATCGACAAGAAGGGAGTTGTTCCCAAGGTCCACAGTCATCGCCGTGTCCGCGATATACCCGTCGATCTGCACCCCGAGGTCGAGTTTGGCAACGTCTCCCTTCCGGAAGACTCGTTCATCGCCTGGAGAGGCAGTGTCGTGTGCAGCGTCCTCGTTTAAGGAGAGGTTGAGGGGGAACGCAAGCGCTGCTCCCTCTTCTTTCACCCGTGCCTCCACGGATTCGACAAGATCGAGGTAGGATGCCCCGACACGAATCCCCTGCGCACCTTCGCGGAGGATCCGCGATGCAAGGGAACCGGCGGTCCGGTAGTTCTCCAGGATGTCGTCCTTCACAGGACCAGCTCCTCGGAGAAGTGCGTGAAGTTGGAGAAGCCCGTTGCAGTGACGGCTCCGATGTCCTCGAGCCGCACTCCCCCGGTGCCGGGATAGTACAGGCCCGGCTCGATGGTGATCACGTTGCCGGCACGCAGCTCCTTTCCTGCCGGTCCCACAGTCGGCAGCTCGTGCACCTGCAATCCCACGCCGTGACCGAGGTTGTGGGTGAATCCCCGGGTGTCGCTCTCGTACCCGTGGTCTTTGAAGTAGTCCACGACCGCCTGGTAGACTTCGGCTCCGGGAACGCCCGGGCGTATCATCGAAGTGGCGAGGTGTTTTGCTGCGCACAGTGCATCGTACATCTCCCGGATCTCGGTCGAGGGCTCGCCCCTGACGACCGTGCGGGTCATATCTGCGTAATAGCCGCTTGCCTCCTCGACCGGGAAGAGGTCGATGATGATCGGCTCATCCGCGTTGAGGGGGCCGGTGCCGGTTGCATGCGGGATTGCGGTATCCTCTCCGCACGCAACGATGGTGTCAACTGCAGCACAACCGCAGGACAGAAGATGGGTGTGCATGGCGAAGCGGATATCTTCCGAGGTGAGGGGCTTTCCCTTGCGGTAGAGGATGCCTTTCTTTACCGTGGATTTCCGGATCAGCTCAACGCCGAGCCCGAGCGCTGTCTCGGTTACTTTCTGGACGCGGCGCATTGCGGCAATCTCGGCCCGTGACTTCTCCGCCCGCATGGAGAGGACCGTTCCGGCATCTACGATCACGGTGCAGTAATTCTCCAGGGCACGGGCAAGCCCGACCGGGAACTGGGGGGGGACGAGGATCTTCTTTCCGGCCTGGCCGGCAATCATCTTCGCCGTTGCGCGGAGGGGGTCTTTCTCTTTTTTCAGGATCTCCGGCAGGTGTGCCTCGGCACGGGTCATCAGTGCCGCAGGCGATTCACGGGATGCGCGCCCGATCTCCATCTGCGAGATGATGATCGTGTCCCTTCCCCCGGCTTTCCGAAAAAAGACGAACGGGTCGCTTGTCACAAACTTCGTCATGTAGCGCATGTCCGCGTCGCGCGAGTTGGCATACATCACGTACGCATCCGCCCCGCTCTTCCTGATTGCCTCGGAAAGTGGATCCATCTGCCCGGAGTATGTGCGGTGAAACGTCAAGTACTTTTATTCCGGAAACACAATTGTTGCGATGGACCAGAATGCGAAAGACCAGTTCCGGTGGAAGTTCTATCACCTTGCCGTTGAGCTGAATATCATCATTCTCCTTGTCGCCGTATCCGTCCTCTTCTTCTTCCTCCTCCCGGAACGTCTTGAAACCTACCGCCTGCCCCTGATTGCAGTCATGCTGATCGTTGCGGCAATCCTCTCCGTGGATTTCCGGAAGCGGTACCAGCTGACGAAGGCATGGCTTCATCAGCAACCAGAGAAAAAGGAAGATGTGGATAAGCCGGAGTAAGCCGGACCATTGAGGATAGGTGAGGGAAGATGCTTGAGAAGATGAAGGACGAGGTCGAACTGATCAGCCGCCATCTTGAGGTTGCCCGCGCCGTGGCGGATCACCAGCCGATCGGGATCATGAAGCTATCCGAACTGCTAAAGGAACCTTCGCACCGTATCCGGTACTCCCTCCACGTGCTCGAACAACTGGGATATATCCGCGCATCTCCGGAAGGTGCTGTGGCAACGGCCCGGGCCGTTGAACTCTTTACCCACCTGAACGAGGACCTTGACGACCTGATCCGGCTGATCGAGTCGATGAAACGCGAGGAATAAGCCGGAGGGGAGCAACCTCTGGTATAGCCGTACCAGATTCCCGGCCCTACGACCTTATAGTTACCTTTAAAAGTACTCAGAAAGAATCTATTAGGACGCGAAGACGCGTGCCTCCCTAACTCAGTTGGTAGAGTGTCGGACTGTTAATCCGAATGTCACAGGTTCGAGCCCTGTGGGGGGCGCTTGGGGCCCGTAGCTCAGTCCGGTTAGAGCGCCCGGCTCATAACCGGGCGGTCATGGGTTCGAATCCCTTCGGGCCCACTGCCCGGTTTTTCCTGTTCTTGTCCAATGCGGTTGTTCGCTGACAGGTGTTTTTTTACGGAATACGATATGAAAACCTTTGTATTCCGGGACTTTGATAGAAAGCACCATGAAGTGTCCCGTGTGCGCAAGCGACTGCGTGAAGTCCGCGCGGGACATCCTTTCCACGCTACCTACGGTTTTTCTTCCCTGCGCGGAATGCAGCATGCGCATGCTGGACAAACGCCTCCCCCTGCCCACCATGGACTTTGGCGAACCCTGCTCCTGCGGGAAGCGGTTCATCGATGAGGTCTTTGCCCATATCTGGGTTGTCATGGTGGAGGAGGGAGATCTCAAACCCGCCGATCCGCTGATCGCGGCCGGGTCTCCCCTTATCCACCCGGGGTTTGCGATGGACCGGCCTCCGTTCCTTCCCGAGAAATCGCTAGTCCTCCTTTCCCCCCGCGTGACAAAGAAGACCGCGGAGCGGCTCATGCGGGAAGTTCCCGAGCTGCGCGGCGTTGTCAGGACCGGCGATTTTGTGCCGGGGCTTGCTTCCGCTGACGGGAACACGGTCCCCCGGGTCTACGAGCTGCTTGCGGGGTGCGATGTCCGGGCTGATGTCTTCCCCCTCCCAACGGGTCCGCTGGTGATGTACAAGCAGCAGTCGCTTGTCCATATTGAGTTCCCGCGGGCTGGTTACCCGAAGATCCGCTCCGTGCAGCAGCGCGTGGGGAGCCCGCCGGTGCCGTACTTCATCGATGCCTGTTCCGGTGTCGGCACCCTCGGCCTCACGGCAGCCTGCCTGGGCGTTCCCCGGGTGGTGATGAACGATGCCTGGTACGCGTCGGCGTTCTGGTCCGCGTTCAACCTCGAGGTGAACCGGGAGTACCTTTCTGTTGACCGTATCCGTATTTTTGAGCAGATCGAGGATATGGCAAAGCACCCGGTGGTGAAAGAGCCGGTGAAGATCGCCGAAACGGAAGGTGAGCAGATCATTGAAGTCTACCAGGGGGATTTCCGCGAGCTCCCGCGCATCCTCGCGCCCGGTCTTCTGCCCCTGACAGCATTAGATCTCTTCGAGAAGAAGGACGCGGCTGCAACCGCGAAGATCCAGAAGGAATGGCTGGACCGGGTCGGCGGTGAGGTCTTCATCCCGTGACGGGAAACCACGCCCCGTCACCCGCAAACCGCGTAAGGTAACAAGCCTTTATTGACCGGTGTACAAAAGTATATGGGGACTAGCCCGGGTGGCTCGGCGTCACTTGTTACCCGAAACCGTCGGTACGCGGGGGGCGAAGTTTGACCGAGGCTGCAACGGCCTGCGGGAGCCTGTGTGTTCTGACGTTGAAACCTCGTCCCATGAGGTCGATGGCCAGTGTTCAAAATTCCGGAGGGAATGGCGACCTGTTGCTGCGGGGACCGGTTCAGGCCCGGAAGGGAGCAGACTTACCGCAGACATCCGGCGCCCATGGGGTAACGGGGCGGAGGACGAATGCTTTGGTGAACGCAGAAACGTACAGTCGACCGAGAACATGTCCCCACTCTTACGATTATCATGGTTAAAGTGACCATTGTCGGCGCAACAGGCAACGTTGGGATGTTTGCAGCTCATGCCATATCATCGATCCCGCACATCGACGAGATCCTGCTCCAAGGCAGGGCCGGGCGCGAAGCCTTACTGACAGGGATAACGCAGGACCTGATGGACTCGTTTGCAGCACGGGGTACAGACGTCCGTGTCACCTGGACTACCGACCTTCACGACGCAGCCGGTTCGGATATTGTTGTAATCCTTGCCGGTGTCCCGCGGAAAGCGGGGCAGGACCGGCTCGATTTGGCGCTGGAAAATGCACGGATCGTAGCACCGATAGCAGAAACCATCGGGAAGGTCGCCCCTGACACTAAGCTCTTTGTGGTGACCAATCCGGTCGACGTGATGACCAGCGTTGCCCTGCGGTTTTCTAAGTTAAAACCCCACCAGGTCTTCGGTCTTGGCACCCACCTGGACTCGATGCGCTTAAAAGCCCTGATCGCGTCCTACTTCCACGTTCATGTCAGCGAGGTGCATACCCGTATCATCGGGGAGCACGGCGACAGCCTTGTCCCCCTCTGGTCTGCGACCACCATCGGTGGCATCAAGATCTCGAACCTGCCGGAGTTCTCTCACTTACCCGTCAAGGACTTTATCGAATCCGTGAAATGCAGCGGTCACCGTATTATTCAGAACAAGGGCTCAACGGTCTACGGCCCGGGGGAAGCGATCGCAACTCTCGTGCGGACAATCCTGCTTGACGAGAACAGGATCCTCACCGTCTCTGCCTTCATCCACCGGGAAGTCCATTGCATCGGCAACATCTGTATCGGGGTGCCTGCCCGTGTCAACCGTCAGGGTGTGTTTCCCATCACCATCCGGCTGGACGAATCGGAAGTGATCGCGTTCCGCGAATCTGTGGAAAAGATCCGCGCAAGTACCGATTCGGTTATTAAAACACTGGAGCACGAACGGCAGTAAAATGAAAAAAAGAACCCTTTGACGTGTTATGTCAGGGTTACTTCGATGATCTCTGCCCGTTCGACACCGGGAATTGAACCGATAGTCTTTTCGAGCATGTCTGTCTCGCCACCGGCATCGTTGACAATGGCGGCGAACTTGATGGCCTTCAAGCCAAAGCCGATGGGCTCTTCCTTGACATCCTGGATGCCGGGGAGCTTCTCCTTTAAGGCTTTCTTGAGCTCTTCGAGGTTGACCTCAGGGGACTCGGGCATAACCCGCATAATGACTGCGACACTGCCCATGACTTACGGTCCCCCGAATCCGCACTTGGGGCAGGTATAGGGGATGCTCTGCTCCCGGCACCGGTAGCACCGGCTGATCTCGACACCGCATGCGGGGCACCCGAACTCGGTTGCACCCTCTTCTGCAAGCGGAGCATTGCAGGACGTACACTTCTTATCTGACATTTTTGGCTCCTCCAGGGATTCCTATAGTATCTCTTTTGGAACCTTTAAAAGGTTGTACTGATCCGCGTGCCAGAGACCGGTTCTCCGCGGAGGTACGCTGCAAGGAGTTCCGGAACTTTCCCGTTAAGAATGAAGGAATCCACTCCGTTTTCCAGTACGAAGGGGATGAGTAGCGGGTCGACAACATCGGTCTCCACCACCGCGCTCACCCGATCGAGAATCCCGTGTTCTGCAGGGATACCATCCACGGATTTGAGGAGGAGGAGATCAAGGCCAAGCTCTGCGGCAACCCATGCGGCGATCGTATCCGAGGTTGCATCCCAGGAATGCGGAAGGGGATCGCGCTCCTTAAGGTAGCGCAGCGGAAGGAAGACCGTTGGCGTTTCTGGCAGGACGGGCTGTTCCGTGACGGGCAGGCCAAAGGACGCTATGTACTTCCCGTACTCGTTCATTGCAGCGATTGCCTCCCAGTGTGCTGTTTCATCGTCAAAGCCTGCCTGCCGCACGGCATTGGCAAAGGGTCCCCCTCCCGGGACAATGAGGAGCGGGCGCGGGGATGCGGAGAGCACGGGAACGAGCGATGGGACGCTGTCGTACAGGCTCCCCCCGAGTTTTACAACCAGCGGTCTTCTGCTCTCTCTTTTCGGTATAGGCATCATTTAACCATCCCAAATGAAAAATATTTCAAATAATATAAGTCGATTGAGACTCAATCCTTCACCTATGCGTTGTCTCCTCCTCCTCATGGTTCTTCTTGTCATTCCCCTGGCAGCCGGGGCTGCAGGGACAGTCATGATAACCGAGTTTTGCCCTGACCCCTACCTCGCGGGTGATCCCGACGAGTATCTTGTCCTCTCGGGAAACGGCCCGCTGGACGGGATCATCGTGTCCGATGGAAAGAGCGGTTTTTCCTTTCCCCCGGGCAGTTCCATCACCGGTACCCTGACCATTGCACGAAACGGGACGGCATTTCTCAAGAGCCACGGGAGGTTCCCTGATTTTGAGTGGCAGGACTCGTCAGATATGGTCCCGGACGTGATCAGCAGTAAATCCCTGCGCATGGCCAATGCCAACGACTCGCTCATGGTGTATGAAGGTGCACGGCTCGTCCAGAGTGTATCCTGGCCCCATGATGTTGCGGCACGCGAAGGGCAGGTGCATGTTCTTGAGGAGGGGATATGGGACCCGCGCCCGTTCATGCTTGGGCAGTCCCGCTTCCTCCCGGCTGAGTTCAAAGGGGTGACGGTAACCACATTCGTCTCCCCGGACAGTTCGGATGAGGTCTTCCTGTCGGTGATCGACAATGCATCACAGGAGATCCTGCTCAACGTGTACGAGTTTTCCAGCCCGGCCATGGTGGATGCGCTGGCCCGCGCCCGGGCGCGGGGCGTCACGGTAACGGTTCTTGTTGAGGGAGGCCCGGTCGGGGGCATTGGTGTAGAAGAGAAAGCCGCGCTATGGGACCTGAACCAGAGCGGGATCCCCGTGTACGCAATGGTTTCAACCGGGGCCGCACATGCCCCGTACCGGTACGACCATGCCAAGTATGTTGTCATTGACCGGACGACAGTCCTTGTCGTGAGCGAGAATTTCAAGTACAACGGGTTTGCACCGGAAGGGATCTCGGGCAACCGGGGCTGGGGTGTTGTCCTGTACGATCCTGCAACGGCGACATATTTCACCACAGTATTCCAGCAAGACCTGAGGAGCCCTTCTGTTGTCCCTTACTCCGGCGGGCCCGGACGGCGAGAAGTCGTTTCCAAAGATACGCACACGCCGGTATTTCACCCGCAGTCGTTTACCGGTGCAACCGTCCGCCCTGTCCTTGCGCCCGACACCAGCAGCCAGGTGACAACACTGATCGCGTCCGCAGAGAAGAGCATCGATATCGAGGAAGCCTATATCACCAACGAAACCCGGTTCACGTTGAACCCGTATCTCGCTACGGCAATCGATGCCGCGCGACGCGGGGTCCGTGTCCGGGTGCTCCTTGACTCCTATTGGTACAATACCGAAGGAAACAATGACAATGACGAGATGGTGGCAATCATCAACCGCATTGCCGCGGCTGAACACCTCCCACTCGAAGGCCGCCTGGCAGACCTTGAAACAAGCCGTCTTGCGAAGATCCACAACAAAGGGGTCATTGTCGATGGCAGGAAGGTGCTGGTCAGCAGCATCAACTGGAACAGCAACTCCCCGAATTTCAACCGGGAGGCAGGAGTGATCATCGACAATCCCGGTGTTGCAGGGTATTTCATGTCCGTCTTCGAGGATGACTGGAATCCCGGGGTACGGACCCCCGGTCCAGGAACCGATTATATGAAAATCGCGGCAGCGCTGCTGGTTGTCGCTACCCTGCTGGGATACGGGTACTATCGCAGGAGAAGGTAATCCAGGGTTGCCGGAGAACTATCCCGGAAACGGTTGATGAGAAAAGGTCAGAACGGGTTCTTCTTTTTGGCGCACTGGCATACATCACAGAGATTGATGTCGCTCTCCCCCGTGACCACTGCGAGCGCCCAGCGATCGATAATCAGGTCAAGTTCCGAAGAGAGCTCGACCTCTCCTGCACCCCGCTTCCTGCTCATGTACTGGGAGACTGCCGCTCTCGTGACGCCAAGTTTTTTTGCCGCGTCGCTCTGGCTCAGTCCCTGCTTCTGTACCAGGCGGAACACCATCTCGGCCCGCATGGGGGGCAGGAGGTTCCTGACCATGGTGTCGCAGTGCATCAGGGTACAGCAGTGCTTGGTCATGCAAATGCACTCTGGGGCTTTTCTACGTACGAAGACCTGTTCTGGTAGATGATCTGGCGGGCATCCCGGAAGTTGAACTTCTCAATGATGAGACCGCGCTCCTTGAGTTTCTTTAAGGCATAGCGGACGGTCCGCGGTGCAAGGCGGCTCTGCTGGACAATGTCCTTGTGGGTCATCGAGCCGCCGGCATCCAGGATCTGGAGCACCGTCTTTGAGGAAGGTGGTAGTGTTGCTGGTTGCATGCGAGTGATGTTAACACTGTTAACATATCAACTTGTCGGTTATTTATACAGTAATTTTTATACAATATCCTATGTTCATGCGCCAGGAACGCATCGCCCTCCTCCTCCTTGTGGGGGTGGCGGCAGTCGTCATCATGGCAAACAGTGCCCTGAACCTTATCGGTAAAGAGCCGTTCGCACGCCCGTTCTCCGAAAACTCGCCAGACGGCGAACTTGTTGTCATCGAAGGGACCGTCAGCAGGGTGAATGTTATCGAAAATGGCGGGCATCTCTCCCTTATCGTGGCAAATACCACGATCTTTGTTCCGGCACCTGCCACACAAGGGCACGTGATACACCGGAACGATACAATACGGGCATTCGGGATCGTAGAAACGTACCGGGGAAAAAAGGAGATCGTGATCAGCAATCCCGATGATCTCCGGATTACATCGATTCCCTGACAGAAATACAGCCTGTGGTTCGCTTCGTCCTGGTAAGATGATTATGATGGCGCCGGGGGCCCGGCCGGTTCTTCCGGTTCCGCGCTTATAGCCAGAAGCGCCTTGCGGGCTGCCTCGCGGACCGTTGCATCGGGATCATTGAGAGCTTCTTTCAGGCCGGGCTCTGCACGCTTGTCCCCGATTGCCCCGAGCGCCCATGCGGCCTCTTTCCGGACTTTAGCCTTCAGATCCTTGAGGAGGGCAAGCAGGCGGTCAACCGCCCTTAGGTCGTTGAGTTTCCCGAGGCCCCACGCGGCACCTGCCCTCAGCCATTTATCACCGGATGCCGATGCTTCCAGCAGGGGCTCAAGGGCGCGTTTGTCGCCGATCTGCCCCAGCGACTTTGCGGCAAGCCACTGGACATCGACATACGGGTCTTTCAGGGCTTCGATGAGCGGGCCGACCGCCTCCGGGTCGCGCTCGGGCCCAAGCATCTCCGCCGCGTTCCAGCGGTAATTCAGGTTGGGATCTTTGAGCAGGGCGATCAAGCCGCGGACGCGGTGCTTCCGCCGCTCTTCGATCACATCCGGGTCTTCCACACTGACCGGCTCTGCTGGTTCCGGTAATGTGGGTGCCGCTCCATTCTCCTGCATCGCTCCCTCAACAACCTCCCATTTGGGATGACCCCTGATAATGGTTTCTCCCCCGAATCTTGCGGGTGAAGGAATAAAAAGGGAAAAAATCGGTTCAGGTGGCGGTGACCGGCCGGATCTCTAGGCTGAAGGAGAAGTTCCGCACGCTGTGGGTGAGCGATCCCATGCTGATCACGTCCACGCCGCAAGCAGCATAGTCCGCCAGTGTCTCCGCATCAATTCCCCCGGAGATCTCGATGACGACGCGGTCTCGTATCCCGTTTTTCTTGAGCACTGCAAGCGTCTCCTGTACCTGCAACGGCGTCATGTTGTCGAGCATGATGATATCTGCGCCGGCCTGTGCAGCAAGGACTGCATCATTTGCCGACTCAACCTCGACCTCGATCTTCTTGTAGGCCGAGTGCGCCCGGGCCTTCCGGATGGCTTCTTCGAGCGGCACAATGGCAAGGTGGTTGTCCTTGATCAGGATCCCGTCACTCAGGTTCATCCGGTGGGGGTCTCCGCCACCGATCTGCACGGCTTTCTTGTCAAACCGCCGGAAGCCGGGGCAGGTCTTCCGGGTGCCGGCAACCCGGCATGTCGGGTTCTCGCGCCTCACGATTGCCGCCATGGCCGCCGTGCGGGTAGCAATACCGCTCATCCGCCCGAGGATGTTGAGCGCTGTCCGTTCGACAAGGAGGATGTTTTTCGCGGTTCCCGAAAGGATGAGAACGGATTCGTCCCTTCGTACCGTGTCACTATCGCGCTTTCCTCCCGTCACAGCTACCCCGAAGTGGGTGAAGAGGAGCGTCGCTTCTTCGATTCCGGCAAGGGTGCCGTCCTGTTCCGCGCGGACGGCGGCTGTGCAGGTGATGTCGGGAATAACCGCTTCCGATGTCACATCTCCCGCAGGGGTATCCTCTTTGAGGAAATCCAGCAATTCATCGAGAACTGTCATACCCCTCCCGCCCCCCATCATGTCCCGACAACGATAGGGTCGTCCATCTTTTCGAGGAGCGAGAGTACGGAGAGCGCGGCAAGGTAACTGGTCGCAGGATTGTCAGGGCTCGGCATGTTGGTAACACGGACATACGTCTCGCCAAAGTCCCCTTCAATGAAGAGTTCGTGGACATTCTGGTCCACCACGGGATCAACGTAGAGCTCGACATCGGCATCCATACCGGCAGCAAGGCTCATGGCAACCGATACGTTGACGTTTTTCGGGAAGGACTTGATACATTCGTTGGCCTTCCCGGCAAAGATCTGCCGGCGCTCGTCAGCCTCGATTCCCAGTGCTGCCGGGCTCTTGGTTGTCCGGAGCAGGAGCTTTCTGAGTGTCGATATCCTCCCGATCTTGAGGTTGTCGAGGCCGAAGATCGCCCCGCTGGGAATGTGGACTTTCCTCCCGTTCTCGCGGGCCTTTGCACGGATCAGGTTCCGGAAGCCCGGATCGGTCAGGGCACCGACGCTCATGATCACCATGTCTTTCCCATGAGCCAGCACATCCGGCGCATGCCGTTTGACCGCACTGACCGACGCTGCTTCGACCACGATATCAAAATCAGCCTGGATAAAGGAATCGAATTCCCGGTATGCTGTTGCACCGGAGATTGCCTCGATCTCCCGGGCGCGATCCGGGACCTGGTCAAACACTGCCACGATGGTGAACCGGCCTGCATGACGGGCAATGATATGCCCGATGTTGCCGCAGCCGAGCAGCCCGATTCGTAACATGGTAAACAGATTACGGGTGCAATCGGTTAAGTGTTGTGTCCGGAAATATCATATAGCGCAACGATGGCACCAGGTGAACAACAATCCGGTGACTATGAGAACCTGCCGCCCGGGCTCTGCAACCGGCGGGTCTGTATCGAGACCTACGGGTGCCGGTATAATTTCGGGGATTCCTCCAAACTTGCCGAAGTCCTGAAGCACTACGGGAGCGCGATCGTGGAATCAGCGGATGATGCTGATGTCGTCATCGTCAATACCTGCACGGTGGTCGGGCCGACAGAGCGGCGGATGCTTCGCAGGCTTTCGGTGCTGCGGGACCGGGAGCTCTATGTTACAGGCTGCATGCCGCAGGTCCAGAAGGAGGCTATCCTCTCTGTCTGCAATCCCGGTTTCATTACCCCCGATACAATACAGGAGTGGTACCGCGGGGTGGGCACGGTTGCCAAAGGGAGCGTAGGGATTGTGCAGCTTGCACAGGGGTGCAACGGTACTTGCACCTATTGTATCACCCGGCAGGCACGCGGCCCGCTCCGGAGTTTTCCCCCTGACGAGATCCGCAGGCAGGTGGCTGCATATGCCGCGTGTGGTGCAGCAGAGATCCAGCTGACAGCCCAGGATGTCAGTTCCTATGGAAAGGATATCGGCCTGACCCTTGCCGGCCTGTTAAACAGTATCGGCGATCCCCCGGGGAGCAGCCGCATCCGTGTCGGGATGATGAATCCTGCAACGGTCATTGACGATCTCGATGCGATTGTTGAGGCTTTCTCCGCAGAAAGGATCTTCCGGTTTGTCCACATTCCGGTACAGTCCGGCTCCGACATCATCCTGGAACGGATGGGCCGGCGCTACACTGTCGGGGACTTCTGCAGAATCATCGCCGCATTCCGGTTACGCTACCCTGAGATCACGGTGATGACCGACATGATCACCGGGTTCCCCGGGGAAACGGAGGAGGATTTCTCCGCTTCGATCGACCTCATCCGCCGCCTCCGACCCAACAAGGTGAACGTGACCCGGTACTCGAAACGGCCTTTCACGCCCCTCTCGCAGGAAAAGGATCTCCTGGATTCCGTTAAAAAGGACCGCTCTCGCATCCTGCTGTCATGTTCCGAACAGGTCTATACAGAGGTGAACCGGCCCTGGCTTGGGCGGGAGGTACCCTTCATTGTCACGGAAACGATACGCGAAGGTTCCGTCATGGCCCGGTCCCCCACCTACCAGGGTATCGTCATCAATGAAGACCTGCCGGCGGGATATGAAGGGCGTGCCGTGCTCAGGAAAGACCGGAAGTATTTTTTCATAGGCGAGCGGGTGACCTGACTGCTCCCCCGGTCGGAATGCACCAGTTCAGATCCGGTAATGATAGTAGAGAGCAGCGCAGCCAAGTACAAGGCAGCAGACGAGGATCGCGTATAGTAGTGGGTTGCCTTCAATGGCAATCGTGGCACCTCCGGCCTCCTCATGTCCTGCATCCCCCCCGTGCTCTTCGGGAGAGAGGCCGGCGGCCGAATGGAACCGCTCCTCGATGCCCTGCGGCCCGGCTGCCTGGAACGCCAGGATAGCTGCGGCAAGGAGGATGGCTGCGATCAGGCAGAAGAGGATCAGGCCCCGCTTTTCCCGAAGGTCTTTCATCGTCCCTGCTCCCCCAGGAGGTCCGGCCTGACTTTCCCGATATAGCGCACAATAAGTCCCGAGATGAGCGCCTCGATCACGGCAACTCCCATGTTCACAGCGACAATGAGGGAGAGGCCGGCAAGGACCTGTCCTGACGATTGGGTAACCCCCTGGACGCCGGAGAGCAAAATGATCCCGATCATAATGAGGTTGCCGCAGAAGAGGCCGGCGAATGTGGCAATCCCTGCCCGGGAGAAGAGGTCGGGAATGAACGTGCGGGATCCCCGGAAGACCGCCCATGCAATGAGAACCTCGGCAAGGTTCACGAGCACGTTTGCCCCGACAAGCCCCCATCCCCCGTGGCCGATGGCTGCCGAGAGGATATTGATGACCAGAATCACGAGGGAACCGAGCACCGGCCCGGCAAGGATGCCGACAAGGGGTGTCAGGTTCAGGTGAACCCCGCCAAAGAGCGGGATGTTGACCTGGAAGAGCGCAAACGCTGCTGCGGTCACAAACGCGGCAAGGGTGATCCTGCTGGTATTCTTTCGCCCCTGAGACCGTAAGATCCAGAGCGCGATCCCGATGCATACAAGGGCAAGGAGCCACCAGACAAGGACCCATGTGAGCGAAAACGCCCCGTCTTCGAGATGGATGTGTGCCATGGCTCTCTTTTCTCCCTTGTGAAGGTTACCTTCCTTGATCAACCATTATCCCGGGGAGCTTAAAAACCCGGGCAAAAGTTTGGTGTCACACCAAACTTTACGGCTCCTTTTTTACGGTTCCTTTGGTTCCATTCCCCTGCCGGAATGTGCCCCGAGCAACTGCACCAGCTCAGCCCTTGTCACGGGCCGCTCTTCCCGGGGCCCGCCGTGTGATCTGCAGTACTCAAGCCATGTCATGACCGTATCCGGCTGTTTCAGCCCCGCCTCACCGATAAGCGCGGAGTCATAGAAGGCCTCCCGCGGGCTCCCCTCGGCAAAGACCGCCCCGTCTTTCACAAGGCAGATCCGGTCTGCGATGCGGGCCGCGAGTTCGAGGTCGTGGGTGGCAATCACGACACTGATACCATACCGTGTTTTCAGCTCCACAATGAGACGTTCGATCCGGGCACTGTGGACAGGATCAAGGTCGGAGGTCGGCTCGTCCATGGCAATAATCCGCGGCTTCATGGCAAGGATCCCGGCAATCGAGACAAGCCTCTTCTGCCCGCCGCTCAGGTAATTGGGCAGTTTTCCCGCAAGCCCTGCGGCACCGACAGCCTCAAGCGCTTCGAGCGCTGCCGCCCTCGCTTCATCCGGCGTCATGCCGAGGTTCAACGGGCCGAACATGACATCGTCAAGCACGGTGGGCGCAAACAACTGCTCCTCGGAACGCTGGAAGATCACCCCGACTTCTTTCCAGAGGCCCTCGCGTTCCCCGCGGGCGACCGACCTGCCGTTGATCACGATATCTCCTTTTGTGGGGAGGAGCAGGCCGTTCAGGTGCTCGATGAGCGTGGACTTGCCCGAGCCGTTGGGGCCGCACAGGGCAACGATCTCGTCTTGTAAGACATGGAAGCACATCTCGTGGATCCCGACGCTCCCGTCAGGATACGTGTGGCTGGCGCAGTCAACGTGGATCAGTTCGCGCGAGGGATCGCCATGCTCGCAATGCAGGTGGTCGGGATCGTGGCGCATAATCGTCATGGTTTACCACCCCCCCGTTACGTTCGGGGAGATCCAGAGCAGCAGGAGTACCGCAGAACACCCTGCACAGATCAGGAAATACCCGGCAATCCCCGGTCGGGGGATTTTCGTGTGGGTGGAAAATGACCCGTTATACCCCCGTGCCACCATCGCTTTCTCGACGCGTTCAGCACGCTCGAAGGAACGGATGAAGACAAGGCCGAAGATACCGGCAAAGAGGCGCCCCTGGACCCGGATGGACCGGATGAGCCCCCCGCCCCGTGAGCGAACTGCCTTTAAGAGGGATGCGGCCATGGCAAGGGTCAGGAAGAGGAACCGGTAGGCAAGGAGGAAGACCTGGTCGAGCGGTGAAGGAAAGATGCGGGAAACCATGGCCGAGAAATGGGCATACTTCGTTGTCATGAGGAAGAAGAGCGAAAACGTGACCGAGATGAGCGCCTTCAAAAGCAGGGTAACGACAAGGATGATGCCCTGGTCGGTAAGCGTGAGAACAAACCCGCCGAGGGGGATGGAGAAGAGCGGGACGCCGGGCTCTGTCCACACCAGGATCCCCACAAGCGAGAGGACAAAGATCACGGGCATGGCATACCAGGCAATGATCTTCCTCATGGGGAGTCCGGCAGCCATACAGGATACGAGAATCACGGTATACAGGGTCGAAAGGATGAGGAGGTTGCTCGTGAGGGTGATTGTGAGGACGATCAGGACGAGCAGGATGAGCTTGGTCCAGGGACTTGCCCGGGAGAAGGCGGAATCCTGCCGCTCGGCGCAGCTGGTGATGAGGTCGAGGTCCGGGATGTGTTCTGCGATCATGGACGGGCTCACGAGCGCACGCTCCGTTTCTTCCCGTGTTCATGCCGTGCACTTTCAGCCATGCACCCGTCATCATGGGTGATCTCCCCGCAGGCGCCCTGCTGCGGGTGGCCCATGGCCCGGCACATGGTGTCGATGGCATGGCGGGAGATGAAACTCTCGAACCGTGAAACCTCCCGGCAGGCATCCTCGCAGGAGAGCCCGTTCCTGACAAGGAGAAGGCTCAGGATCCGGTGACGTTTCACTAAAAATCCCGCGTACTTCTTTCCCTCATCGGTGAGGCTGACGCCATAGTAGGGGGTATGGTGCAGGTATCCCGTCTCTGTCAGTTCTCCGATAGTCTTGGTAATCGTCGAGGGATCAACGCCGAAATGGGCGGCGATCTCCGTTGTTCGCGCACTGCCGCCCCGTTCTGAAAGATAGCGGAGAAATCCGACCTTCCGGGGCGCCAGTTCGAGCCCGTCGACCGGTGTCATCTATTGTTGGTTATCGGTGATCGCGGATAAATTTTGGGGGGATACCAAAATTTCCTTCGAGCGCCCTGTCACCGGTTCCTGCGGACTTCTGTTGTCATGGATATGATCAGGAACCGGAAAGGAGTCGTTTTATAGCCTGGGCATGAACATTTCTTATCTTCGATTCAGACAGTTACCCGGGGAGTTTTTGAGAATGGACGATATCGAGAAGGGATTTGATGCCCTCATGCAGAAGATTGAGGCACTGCAGGAGAACGAGAAGGCGCTTGCGGGGAAGGTGAAGGGGAACGAGGCGCGGCTCTTAAAAAAGATGGCAGCGTCGGCGGCACCGGTCGTGAAACAGGTCGGCCTCAATATGCTCAGGAGGGGCAAGCAGGACACCAAGGGAGAGATCTACGACCCCCAGTACTATCCCCAGAAGATGATTGTCCTCGGTAAGTCCGAACAGCCCTCCGCGTTCCGTCCCGACAATCCCTCAATGCCCGTTGTCGACCAGTTCTGTGTCCTTTCGGAGGACGGGGATTTCTTTGAACTGATGTACAGTTTTGACGGATTTTTAACAGACTCCTGCCTCAATCCCGTTACTCCGCAGAAGGCGCTGGGGCTTTACGGGTATGACATCATGTTCATGCTGTACCGCGCAATGCATGATTATCTCAAGAACGAGGAGGCGCTCCTTGCCTCGCTGGAGATTGTCATCGGGTACGTGTTCGGGAAGAAACAGCAGGATTGATCCTGCGCCCCCCTTTTTTAATTCTTATGAAAAAGACCATCAGGTCTCGTTGCTGTGAAGGTATTGTAAAAACAACAAAAACAATGAAAATGCGATGGGCCCGATGAGATTCGAACTCATGACCTCCCGGTTATCAGCCGGGCGCACCACCTGGCTATGCTACGGGCCCGATAGTTGGCTGGATTTTACCCTAATTACTACTCCACCGGAGTTTTTATAGGTTGTGAATCCACAAGCGCACGTAATGGATCTCTGTCCGGGATCTTTAGATAGGGATATGTGTAAAAAGACCACGGTAATTATACGGAATTGGGATCATGGAACGGAAGTATCTCCTCGGGAATGAAGCAATAGCGCATGCCTGTCTCGAAGCGGGCGTGGATTTTGTCTGCGGCTACCCCGGCACGCCGTCGTCCGAAGTGATCGATACGCTGCGGGCACAGCCGGAACGGCCGTATTACCTTGAATGGTCGGTGAACGAGAAGGTGGCGCTGGAGAACGCGCTTGCCGCTGCATGGTGCGGCGTCCGCGCCATCTGCACCATGAAACATGTGGGGCTGAACGTTGCTGCCGATCCGCTGATGACAAGCGCGTATACCGGAGTAACCGGGGGGCTTGTCATCATGAGCGCTGACGATCCGTTCGCCCACAGTTCCCAGAACGAGCAGGACACCCGGTGCTATGCGCACTTTGCGCGGGTACCCTGCCTCGACCCGGCAAGCGTGCAGGAAGCGCATGACATGATACCGGAGGCGTTCGCCCTTTCCGAGGAGTTCGGCCTGCCGGTCATCTTCCGCCCCACGACGCGCATCTGCCATTCGAAAGGCGATGTTGAACTGGGTGCCGTGGCAAAGAGCATCCGGAACGGTGATTTCAAAAAGGACCCGCGCCAGTATGTCGTGATCCCGGCACATACCCGCGTCCTCCACAAGAAACTCAACGAGAAGCAGCCCGCCATCCGGAAACGGCTTGTGGAGAAAGGCTTCAACCGGTACGAAGTGAAGGGGAAGACCGCGGTCATTGCAAGCGGGATCGGCGCAACGTACGTGCAGGAACTCCTGCCCGAGGGTGTGTCCTTCATGAAGATCGGGGCCTACCCGATCGATGAGGACTGGCTGGGGGAGTTCGTCAGGAAGCATGAAAAAGTCCTCGTGATTGAAGAACTCGCACCCGAAGTTGAGGAGGCTGTCCGGCAGGTGGCAGGCACAGTGCCGGTCTTCGGCAAGAAGAACGGCTATGCTCCCTGGGAAGGAGAGTTGTCCCCGCAGGGTGTTGCGGCCATCCTGGAGAAGGCCGGCATCCTCAATAAGGGCCCGTTTACTGCGTCCGCACCCATTACGGACCTGCCGGTCCGCCCCCCGATCCTCTGTGCGGGCTGCCTCCACCGCGGGGCCTTCTATGCAATAAAGAAGGTTTTCCGCGACGCAATCTACCCAAGCGACATCGGGTGCTATACACTCGGCCTCCAGCTTGGGGCCGTGGACACGACCATCTGCATGGGCGCGTCAATAACCGTTGGCAGCGGTATCGCCCACTCCGGTGAGACGCATGACGTGGTCTGTACGATCGGTGACTCCACGTTCCTGCATACTGGCATCCAGGGGCTGATGAACGCCGTCTACAATGGCGCGAACATGACTGTCGTTATTCTCGACAACCGCATCACGGCCATGACCGGCCACCAGCCGAATCCGAACACCGGCCTGACAGCGTGTGGCGTGGAGACCCCGGCCATCTCGCTCGATGCCGTCTGCCGGGCCTGCGGGGCAACCTTTGTCGAGACCGTTGACCCGTACGATGTCACCGGGATGGTGAATGTCCTTTCGGAGGCAAAGAAGAGGAAGGGCGTCAAGGTGATCATCGCCAAGCAGATGTGCGTCATCACTGCCCGCCGCATGGGAATAAAACGCGGGCGCTACGAGGTCGATGCCGAAGCCTGCACCGGGTGCGGGACCTGCGTCCGGTTCGGCTGCCCGGCGATCGAATTCACTCATGAGAAAGCGCGGATCAATGATCTCTGCATGGGATGTGCGGTTTGTGCCCAGCTCTGTCCTGTGGGGGCTATCTCAAAGGAGGGGAAGAAATGACCGGCAGTTACGACATCCTGATTGTCGGGATAGGCGGGCAGGGCACGATCCTTGCCTCTAACATCCTGGGGGAGGCGTGCCTTATCGAAGGACGGCACATCAAGGGGGCGGAGACCCACGGCATGGCCCAGCGTGGCGGATCCGTTGAGAGCCACATCCGCATCGACGGACAGTACGGCCCCCTGATTCCCCCGGGGCAGGCAGACCTCCTGATCTCGTTTGACCTCCTGGAGGCGCTGCGGTATTCCCATTACCTGAAAAAGGCGGGAACTGCGGTTGTGAGCAGGAACCTTGTCATACCGACGTCAGTCTATACCCAGAAACTTACTCCCCCGACCGAGGATGAGATTATCGTCGCACTCAAAAAACACGGCCTCTGCCTTGTCGAGGCAGACCGCATCGCAACCGAAGCGGGGAGCCCGCTCTCCCAGAACGTGGTGATGCTCGGGGCGGCATCACGATGGATCCCGCTGAAACCGGAGAGTCTGCTCGAAGCGGTGAAGCGACTGGTCCCGAAAAAGACGGTTGAGATTAATGCAAAGGCCTTCCAGATGGGGCGGGACGCCGGCGGGAAGAGTTGAATGAAGAAGAAGCCCGGTGCGTTCCGGCCGGATACCCTGCACCAGGGCGACGCGCTCGAACTTCTCCCCCGCATCCCGGATGGCACGGTCGATCTGATCGTCACCGACCCGCCGTTTGCGATCGACTTCCGGGCCCACCGGCTCAACTACAACAGGAAGAGGGCCAATGTTCTCGAAGGTTATCGCGAGGTGCCGGAAGAAGAGTACGGGGAGTTCACGCGCCAGTGGATCGCGGAGGCGGCCCGCGTGCTCTCCCCGACCGGCAGTATGTACATTTTTTCCGGGTGGAATCGGCTCCGGGACATCCTCGAAGGGATCGATGAAGCGAGACTGACCACGATCAACCACCTGATCTGGAAATATCAGTTCGGCGTTTTTACGAAGAAGAAATACGTGACCAGCCATTACCACATCCTCTTTGTGGCAAAGGACCCAAAACAGTACACGTTCAACAAGATCGACCATTATCCCGAGGATGTCTGGGTGATCAACCGCGAGTACTGGACGGGGAAGAAGAAGACGCCCACGAAGCTCCCCCGGGAACTGGTCCGGAAGATCCTGCAGTACTCGAGTAATCCCGGTGACCTCGTTCTCGATCCATTCCTCGGCTCCGGTACCGTGGCGCTGGTGGCACACCAGGAAGGCCGGCACTTCCTCGGATTCGAGATCGTGCCGGAGTATCTTGCCTTTGCCAGAAACTGCCTGGATGAGCAATAAACTCCCGGCAGGTTTATTGCCGGGCTCCGGGCCGGGAAAAATGAGGGAGGGGTAGCTACCCCTCCTCAGGACCCGGGCCGGATCCGGCAGCAGGGTCCCCCCCACCACATGAGGGACCCCTACCCACCCCCCTCAGCAGGGGAGGGGTAGCTACCCCTCCTCTTTCTTGGTTCCCGGTCTGGTTGAAAAACAGGGCTCCTTCGGCGAGTTCAGGTGAACAGGTTTCGCTGCCAGTGCAGGAAAGGGGGGGTAGGCACCCCTCCCTCAGTGGCAGGGGTGGGTAGGGGTCTTGTCCTGCAGGTTTGAAAATGGCATGGAGGGGGGTGGGTCCTGTTGGGTGAGGGGTAGCTACCCCCCCTAAAATATTTTTCATGGGGGGAGGTCTCCCGCATACCCCCCTACCCCCCAGGGCCCGGCCCAACCTGCCTGTCTACCCGTGTTTTCCGACGTAAAACAGTATCGGGACATCCGGCCCAATAGTTCCCTCACACGGTTTTTCCAGCCACTTAATGGGGGGGATCCGGTATACCCCCCACCATGCAGGGTGGGGGGTCTGATCGTTTTGAAAAGAGAAGGGGAGGGGGGTATACCGGATACCACCCCACTCAAAAATGGGATGTACGCAATACTGCACGGGTCTTCCCATGGAGCGCACAGGGAGAGGGCTGCCAGTCCGGCCGCACTCAAATCTGGTAAAGGGGGTCTGATCCGGTCAAAGGGGGGAGGGGTATCCCGGATACCCCCCCACCCCCATGCAGGGGGGGTATGCATGAATTTTTTCCGGAACGGTGGGGGGGTGTCCGGGATACCCCTTCATGCGAACCAGAAAAACAATGAAACGCTGAGGGGGGGAATTGAACCCCCGAGGCACTTTCGCACCACAGGCTTTCCAGGCCTGCGCCCTACCGCTAGACTACCTCAGCAAAAAGTGTATCCTATTTGTTAGCCGGGGCTTTTTTTAATGGTATCTCTTCTTTCGGCCCCGGTCATCCGGTTTCCGGGCAGGTCTTCCGAACGACTTCTTACCGGCCGGGCGCTCCGTTCTCCCGGCGGGACGCGGGGATTTCGGTTTTGCCGCTTTTCGTTTTGCCTTTTTCTCCGCCTTCGAGGGGTAGACCTTGTCGGACTTTGTCCAGGTCCGGGGATAGGTGCCAGGTTGCATGAAAACTGCTGTCGGCGCGATGACGAGGCCAGTGTCGCCAGGCTTGAACGAACCAGAGGGGACGAGCGCCTTCCCGAGGCAGACGAACTCCTTCTTCTCCGAGAGTACGGCAACGGTCTGGTCCTTTGCAAATTCCATGGTGCTAACGACGCCTACTGCCGCAAGCGAAGCACCGTGGCAGACTGCATCGATCGCCGCATCGCGGATCACAACAATCGGCAGCTCCGGGACTGCACCATCCACCGAAACCACCATGTTCTCAAGCGCCGTGCGATCGCCATTCCGTGCCGTGACGGCAGCGTCCTGGACATCGAACAGAGTATGCATTGAGTCTTCGCCAAACGTTCCCGAGCGCGTCCGGCGCAGCTCAACCATGTGGGCACCAACGCCCAGCACAAATCCCATGTGGTGGCAGAGTGAGCGGATATAGGTACCAGCATCGCAGTGCACCCGGAAGAGGACGAGGCGCCCGTCCACATCGAGGATATCCAGTTTGTGGACCTCGCGGATGCGGAGGTTCCGTTTCACGGCGCTCTTCCGGGGCGGTCGCTGGTAGAGACGGCCGGTGAACTCCTCTGCCAGTTTGTTGATCCGGTCGCGGTCAACGTCACCGTGCAACCGCATCAGGCAGATGTACTCCTTGTCGTGCTGGAGGAGGAGCGGGGCAAGGCGCACGGCATTGCCGAGCATGATGAGCAGCACGCCGGAAACCTGCGGATCGAGCGTGCCCGAGTGGCCCACCTGGCACCCCAGCATCTTTCCCACCCACGCAGCCACCTCGTGACTTGAGGGGCCACGGGGCTTATCGACAACGATGATGCCGGCCTTGTTCCAGAGATGGACCACCTCTGCGCCCGCTGGAGAGTGGGGGACTTCCATATCAGGTGCCTCCTTTCGTTTCCAAATACGTGTTCAATGCACTCAGGGAACCCTCGAGTGAACCGTCACCAATAACGGCTGGAACGGTCCCTCCGGTTTTCATGGCCGATGCCGTAATCTCCCCGATTGCCATCACGAGGAGCGTGTCCCGCGGTGTCCAGCGGGCTTTTACATACGACATGGCACTGGTGAAAAGGATCGCATCTGCGTTGTCAAGGGGGAGGTCCTCACCGGTTGGCTCAAGCCCGTAGCACCGGAACTCGCGGACGATCCCCCCTGCGTTTGTGATCGCGTCAAGGAGGTTCTGGTTCGGGACATCGGCCCGTGGGATGCCGATTCTCTTCCCCCGGATCCAGTCGCCCAGGTACGGCACAAAGTCCCGGGAATAGAAACTGGTGAGCGTTTCGCACTCGACATTGTATTCCCTGAGCTCGTTTGCCGTCTGGGGGCCAATGGCAATAACCCGTGCAGATGTCGAGAGGCGGGGGGCGATGATCTTCGCCGGCAGGGCGCTCGTAAAGAAGATACAGTCAAACTCACCGGAGGCAGCGGCAGCAATGAAGGCGGCAATCTCCGTCTCGCGCAGTTCTGACCTGAGCGGGTGGACGCTGAAGCATTCGTGGCCGTAGGCACGGCAGCGGGAAGCGTCGCTCTTCTCTTTTCCTTTCAGGCGGGTGACTGCGATCTTCATGGCGTATTGCTTTGGAGTAGTATTCGTGGGGAGATGATGGTATGCATTTCGGTTAATTTTTATTCATTACATCATATATATTAATGATGATTGAGATCCTGCTGGGTGTCCTCGCTGGGGTCATGCTGGGGACCATCAGCGGGATCATTCCCGGTGTTCATGCAAATACCCTTGCGGGCGTTCTCGTCGGGCTCCAGGCCGTGTTCCTCTCCCTTCTTGGGCCCGTTGCCCTTGCATGTACGCTTTTTTCCGCCCTCATCACCCATACCTTTGTCGACGCAATCCCGTCGACATTCCTCGGCATCCCGGATGCCGATACCGCGCTTGCCGTCCTCCCGGCGCACGCGCTCTGCCTTGAAGGCAATGGCGAGGAAGCGGTGCGGATCGCGGCACTCGGGAGTGCTTGTGCGATGGTCATTGCCGTGCCCCTGTCGATTGTCTGTTTTCTTCTCCTCCCGGCACTCCAGCCCTGGTTCGACTGGTGGATCGGGATATTACTGATAGCCGCGGTCGGCTGGATGCTGGTGACAAGCGACGCACCCCTGTGGGGGTTTGCGATCTTCCTTGTCTCGGGGATCCTTGGTATATTTGCCCTCCGGTATGCCTTCCTTGGCTGGCACACCCTTGCCGGGAGTAATGCCATCCTGATGCCGCTCCTCTGTGGCCTGTTTGGCATCTCCGTGCTCCTGACTGCATCGCGGGGAACGGTACCGGAACAACAGTTCCGGGGGATCCGGATACATGACCGGATGGTGGCAAGGTCATCCGTCCTCGGGACGGCAGCAGGGATTGCCGTTGGATGGCTCCCAGGGCTTTCCACAGCCTCCGCAAACGGCGTTCTTGCGTCCATCATCGGGTATGACAGGGACCGGAGGGCATACATCCTTGCCACCAATGCAGCAAACACCGCTAATGCGTTCATTGGGCTTGCTGCCCTTTTTGCGCTGGAGCGGATGAGGAATGGCGTGATAGCAGCCCTTGCCGAACTGCCCCTGCCTTCCATGGGCGATCTGATGGTAGCGGGAATTCTGGCAGCCTGCGCTGCGTACCTCATTACCGTATGGCTCTCCCGCTCTGCCCACAGGATTGGCAGGCTTGACAATCTGCTCCTCAACCGTGTGGTGATCGTCTTCGTAGTTGGCCTGAGCATCCTTCTCACCGGCCCGTTCGGTCTTCTCGTGCTCATCCTCGCAACGGCAGTAGGGCTCGTGCCGCGTTTCATAAACCTGCCGGCGGTTTATTGCATGGGATCGATCATGATTCCTGTTATATTGTGGTCGTTTGGAATTACATGGGCCTGACCTTCTGTTCAGCTGCAGGAATTAACGATCTTTATTGCCACTCGCATCCTTACTCTCCGGTATGCAGTCCTACTGGTTTGGAGATGCAGGAGATGGCAGGTGCCAGGCAGCTGACGGCAATCCCGTTGCCCTGGCGCAGCGTCTTGAAACACTCCAGACAACGATGGACGGTTTTATCCCACTCAGGTGGGAAGATGCCATAGCCTGCGGCATCTGCTCGGACCGGGCCGGATATCTCTCCCTGCTCCGCGAGGTCTGTTTTATCCGGGCAGAGCAGCGGATACGCGAGGAATATGCGGGAAAGGACACCGAACTCCTCCAGATGGTCCGGACTCTCGACGAAATGGACGAGGTGATCAACCTGCTCTCCGAGAGGGTGGCAGAGTGGCACCAGGTGAGGCACCCGACATTCTCCCGCAAGTACCGGAGAACACCGGCACATATCCAGATCCGGCGCATCTCAGAAAAAGGCCGGGGCGCTCTTGGAAAGGTCGCAGTCCAGGTGGAACAGTTGTCGGCTGCACGAACGGATCTGGCAAAAGAGGTCTCGCTGCGTGCTACCCGTGTGCTGCCCAATACCAGCGCACTTATCGGAGGGCTTGTTGCCGCCCGGCTCATGGCTCATGCAGGGGGCCTTCTCCCGCTCAGCCGGTTGCCGGCCAGTGCTATCCAGGTTCTTGGGGCAAGGACAGCGCTCTTTTCCCACCTGAGGACGAAGTCCCCGCCGCCCAAGCACGGTATCATCTTCCAGCACCGTCGTGTGCACAACGCCCCCAAGGACCTGCGGGGGAAGGTGGCACGGGTGCTCGCCGGGAAGCTTGCAATTGCAGCCCGGCTCGACTATTATCGCGGCGTTGCCGTCCCTGAATTCCTTGACCGTGCTCAGGAACGTATCGACCGAATTGGAGGAACGGAATCATGATTCGGATTGGCGACGTGCTGGTTTCCCGTGGCGAAGGCGGCGTGTACGGGGAACGGATGCTCGGTGGTGCCCGGGTCTGGGACCCCTTCCGGAGCAAGCTTGCAGCGCTCTATTATGCAGGCACCGGGATTGAACTGGCACCGGAGATGAAGGTGTTGTACCTTGGCGCCGCGAACGGCACCACCGTCTCCCATGTTGCCGATTACGTTGAGGTTGTGTACGCGGTTGAGTTTGCCCCGCGGCCGATGCAGGACCTCCTGGAAGTGGCACGGCGGCGTGACAACATCGTCCCCCTCATGGCCGATGCGTCCCGCCCGGAACAATATGCACCTGTCATGGAGGCAGTCGACCTGCTCTACCAGGACGTTGCGCAGCCAGATCAGGCAAAAATTCTCATCAGGAACTGCGTATTCCTCAAGCCTGATGGGAAGGTGATACTGATGCTCAAGACACGAAGTGTGGATATCCGGAAGAGCCCCGATGAGGTATTCCGAGAAACGATTGAACGACTGGCGGCTTTCGGACTTGAGGTCATCGAGAGTACCTGGCTCTCCCCCTATCACAAAGATCATGCAGCTATCGTCTGCAAAAAGCATTCGAAAGGGGTCGCTTGAATCATGAACGGCATTCGTGTGCACTCAGTCGGGCCCCTCTCGATCATCGCCCTGCTGCTGCTGATCGCACTTGTTATCCTGATTATCCCGCTCCTGTTCCTCGGGCTTGTCGGGGCAGCCTTCACCCGCCTTGGTTTCTCATGGATCGCGGCGCTTGCGGTTGTCCTCCTCATGCTTATGGGAAGTCTTGTGAACCTCCCCCTTTACCGGATCAAACGGGACATGGTCCGTGTCGATACCCTGGAAATGCCCTTGTTTGGAGCAGGAAATTCCTTTGCCCGCCAGCCGGTCTGGGAGACGGTGGTTTCGCTTAACTTGGGCGGCGCGGTGATCCCGCTTGCAGCATCGGCCTACCTCTTATACCGGGCATATGTTGTTGAAGGAAGTGGGATCCTTCAGCCAGTTGCAGCTGGCGTAATCATCGTTGCCATCGTTGCCTGGCTTGCAACGCGATATATTCCGGGCTACGGGCTCCGTGCCCCGCTCTTTATGCCCGGCCTTGTGGCAATCCTGTGCGGGCTTCTGCTCACAGGGGGAACAGGCCTTTTTGCCGCGGTGACGGCATTCGTGGCCGGGACTGCCGGGACGCTGCTTGGTGCAGGAATTGCCCAGTTGCCACGTATCCGGGATCAGGAAATACCGGAAGTTAACATCGGCGGGAGCGGGATGTTTGGTGCAATCTTCCTTGCCTGTATTCTTTCGGCGGTAATTGCCTGAAGGATCAACCGCATCAAACATGAAAATCGTACGAAAAGAAAATAGCCCGGAGCAGATTCGAACTGCTGTCAGAGGATCCAGAGTCCCCTATGATTGACCGCTACACTACCGGGCTGCTTGACCCATACTTTTTGCCGCTGTTGCCTAATTAAGGTGACGGACAGGCTGCCGGATCAGTGCCGCTCACATGCTCTTTGCCCGATCACAGCGCTGACAGGCCCGGCATACTTCCCCGATCGGCTGGATGAGTTTTCCTCTCCCGCAGAAGGGTTCGATGTCGTGCATGTCGCGGATGAAGTAGATGTGGGGGACAAGTGAGATGTGGGTATATGTCCCGCACGGCACACCCAGCTGGTCGGCAATGGACTTCTGGAGCTGGACGAGAGCGTACATGTTGGCGCCGGCGGCCGTGAGCATGTCATTGGACCGGAAGATCACCCGCATGTTGAGCTTACCGTTGCGGAGCACGCACTGGATGAGCTGGAGGCAGGGACAGTCATCGAGGCTTTCATCGATAATCGGGTTCCAGGTAATCGAGACTGCCCGCCGGGATACCGGTGATGACCGGAGTTTTTCGACTATGTAGGCGATCTGGTCGACATGAACCGCCTTCCCGTCAGTTGTCAGCCGTTCCCCCCAGTCGAAGAGCCTGCCGTGGTAGTCATATTCAAACGAAGCCTTCGATCCTTGGAGGAGATCCTTTGCGTACTGTTCGACAAACCTCTGCTGGAACCGGGAGTGCGGGCTCACCGTTGGCTCGGCAAGGGGAGTATCCACCTGCATGGCGATCTCTTCAAATTCGACCGTTGCCTCTTCATCTTCGGTCTGGAGCACCCGCCCCTTCTCCAGGATCATCTGGATGACCTGTTCGTGCGCCTTTCCTATGCTTGGTGCCCGGATCACTCGCATATCCAGATGTTTGTCATGGCAGGTAGTATAATTGTTGAATGGTGATTTTGGTTTGAGGCAAGGTGCTGAAAACTGTTATACTTGAATGTGCAAAATTTTAGTTAGAAGTGAATGGCTGGATGTCTTTTGACATACAATCTGGTTGGGCTATGGTGGAAAAAATGAGTGAACGAAATAAAGAACTTCTTTGTTTCCCATCAGAGGCCATCATATCATTGACTTTTTACTTCGAAATTCCAATGTCGAATTATATGCATCCAGGATCATCATTGGTTAAGCAATATCCAGATTCAGTGCGCGTAACATATGGTATTGGTAAATTATCCATTATATCGGGGCCTCAACAAACAGCTGTAAAATGTCTGGGAAAAAACTAAAATTTATAGCTCAAATTAAAAACCAGTCACATTAGGGGCTCCGATTGATTGGTAAAAACAACCACAAAGGATATATTGGCACTTTTACAAATACTGTTTCATATTCCGTCTAAACGGAGTATGGGGCTCGCAGAATCGTTATTCGGCATTTGTCGAACACGGTTCGCGGCTTGAATTGTATGATGTAAACTTTGGAGGAATTGAACACATGACTAAGCGATTAACTATTGCACTGGTTGCAGTAGCCCTGTTCGTTCTGATCGCAGTGATGCCGGCATCGGCTGCCTTTTTGGCGAACGGTGCTTCGAACCTCACTGAGATCAACAGGACTGCAACTATCTTTATTGGTGAGCAGGGTCTCAACATGACCTATGCATTGAACCAGGCACAAAATGTAGCTGAAAGCTCAACGGCTTTTAATGCCGACAACATGCCTCGCAACTTCACCGTTGGCTGGTGGGCATCGGCAGCAGATATTAAAACAACCTCCCCGTCAAAATCGGTCGACATGAATCTCACTTTCAAATCGTTCACCGTTGACCAGCAGTCATTTGTCGGATACACCGAAAACTGGTACCTGATCGACGCGAATACGGGAAAGGCAGCATTAGCAACAGTTGGTGCTGGTACTGAACCGGTTTTAGTCTTCAAGGTAGCAGACCCCCGGCTTGAAATTGCCGTCTGGGACTTTGAACAGGCAAAAGATGTGACCGGCAAGTCTGTCACGCAGGGCCAGAAACTTGGTTTCTCAATCAAGACCAACATGGTCTTAAGCCCGACCGACGGCACGCGTAATACCTCCATAACGGGGGCCATTAACAGGACTGTTGATGGTGCTGGTGTCAAAGTCTCCAATTATGGTGAATACATCGATGGGTTTATCACCATCAAGGTGAAGGACGAGTCCGGCGCGACACTGACCAAACTTGTCAATAATGGAACTAGGGACCTGACGATGATCCCGCTTACCAAGCAGTTCATCAACACGCAGCCCTGGTACTGGCCCTACAACAACGGTTCTGCTTTTGCCCCAGTGTTTGATTACTGGAATACCGATGCAACGGACTACAACAACCAGTATTATTACCCGATTGGAACCTACACGGTATGGGCAGAGTCCGTGCTCAACAACATGAAGGACAACTACAAGAACGCAGGCGCTGACTACACCGGCAGGACTGTGTCCGCCACGGGAACCATCACCCTGGTCTCCGACACGGTCAAGATCGAGGCCAACAAGGACTCGGTTGTCCGCTCCAAGTCGTTCGCTGTCACCGTTACCGGTAAGCCCAACACGGTTTACTGGATCTGGGTAAAGAACACCAAGTCCATGGCAGGTGGTTACGATGACCAGCCCCCGATGATTGCATTTAACCAGGAAAACGTCCGTATGGACCCGACTGGTGCAAATGTTGAAACCGCGCTAATCGGTAATTTCACGTATGAGAATTCTGCTGGTGAGACCGTCTTTGGAAATGTTGCTAAGGGAGACAACCAGACCAGGCACTATGGAAACTTAACCACATCAGTATCAGGTACCAGGACCGTTGAGTTCATTACTACCAACTGGACCAAGGCCCAGAAATACACCATCCGTGTTGAGACGATGAACGCCGCCGGTGTGCACAAGAGCGACGAAGTTGATATCAACGTCGAGAAGGGCGCAGTCACCATCGTTGCAGCAGGCGACCAGTCCTACTACCTTGGCGAGGAGATCAAGTTCTCCGGTACCAACACCGAGACGTACAAGACCTACCTGTTCCTGGTCGGGCCCAACCTTCCGGAACGGGGTGCAATAATTGATGATCAAGATCCGAGGAACGCAGAAGGCTCAGATGGCACGCTTGGTGTTGCTAACGGCGCGGTAGCTGACTTTAAGTCTGTTGACGTCAACGGTGACAACACCTGGTCCTGGAAGTGGGGAACCGCTAACTACGCACTTGATGCAGGTACCTATACCATCTACGCAGTGAGCACGCCCAACAACAAGGCAGGAACCAATCTTGCCAACTCAGCATACGGCACGGTCTCTATCATCATCAAGAAGCCGTTCGTTTCCGCAACTGCATCGCAGTCTACCGTAGCAAAGGGCGACAAGCTCTTCATCACCGGTACCGCCGAAGGCGACCCGAGCACGGTTGCCATCTGGATTATGGGCAAGAACTACGCGACCAGGGAAACCACCTCAGTGAACTCCGACTCGTCGTTCAAGTACGAGGTCAAGCAGGAGGATACCAGATCTCTTACCGCAGGCCAGTACTTCGTCGTTGTCCAGCACCCGATGCAGAACAAGGAATTCGATGTTGCTCTCTACTCCTTAGATGCTACTGTGAATGCAAATGACCGAGGCTTTGTCTACAACAGAATGCTCCAGGGAGCTACAACTACCACTGCAACCAAGATCTTCAAGCTCCTCGGCGCCGGCAGCCTGCAGGGTTCCGATGCAGCTGAAGCACTTGCAGAAGGCATCAACGACGCAAACGTCGATGATACCTACACCAAGCTCCAGTTCCTTGTCGAAGTACCCACCATCACCATCGACACCATTGGCGACAAGCACGTTGGTGACAAGTTCACCATCACTGCAAAGACCAACCTTGCCGTTGACGATGAAATCCTCGTACAGGTCTACTCATCATCATTCAAGCCGACCATGAAGAGCCAGAGCGGCGAGTTCAGTGGCGCCTCGGGAACCGTCAAGGTTACCAAGGGCGACAGCGGCTACAACAAGATCTCGTTCGATGTTGATTCCTCAACATTCAAGCCGGACGAGTACATTGTGACCGAGGACGCAGTTCTTCAGGAAGCAACCGGCACGGCACTGTTCAACGT
>Ga0302252_1000181_pt1 | contig 75144 bp, 95 predicted proteins | sample AAG_RA_Leu_MG_FD_193511 | JGI IMG/M metagenome (GOLD analysis project Ga0302252, IMG submission 193511) | Enriched activated sludge microbial communities from anaerobic digester in WTTP, New Holstein, Wisconsin, United States - AAG_RA_Leu | ecosystem: Engineered > Bioreactor > Anaerobic >... | reverse complement strand
CAGACCTTGCCTGTTTTTCTTGTATTTACACGCCCAAGGGATACAGTTCAATCTAAAGCAATACATACTGAGTCGGTTTATATAGCCCGGCTTTTTTTATTTGGATGAATCTTTCAAAACGTCAAGCTGCTCGAAGTGCCGCAAAGGATAAAAAGAGTTACGCAGTTGGGGTGGGGGAAGGGGAAACCAGCGCACATAACTGCGTGGCTCATCCTATGGCTGCGTGGCTCTGCAATGATAAATCAGGGCGCCTTTATGAGGCTTTGTGGATTTCCCATCGAAATGCAGCTACGGATCCGGCAAAAAAGCTTTGACTGTCTGAGCGCAGCGAGTTTCAAAGCTGCCGGAGTAGAGGCGGCATGAGATGAAAGGAAAGCCCAAAGCTGAGTCGGCGCCCCTTTATCATGCAGAGTCAGAAGCAGAGCAAGAAGGCATAAGCGATAGCAGAGTATTCAAAGCTGCCGAAGCAGAGGTGATCGTTTATCAGGAAGAGTTAATAGGTATATGTAGTATATGACTTAGAAGATAAAGGGAAGGGGGTGGATGTATGTCTGAAAATGTAAAGCTTAGTGACAATTTTCTGAAAAAATACGCGGAGGGTGAATCTCCTTTGGACAGCCTTGGACGCTTCATATTCTACAGGACATATTCAAGGTGGATTGAAGAGGAAGGTCGAATGGAGCGCTGGTGGGAGTGTGTAAGGCGCGCCGTTGAATACAACTGCAGCCTTGTCGAGACTAGCGAGGAAGAGGCGCAGCAGCTCTTTGAGAATATGTACAGCCTGAGGCAGTTTGTAGCTGGGCGTACGCTTTGGATAGGCGGGACGGAAATGGCCAGGAGGTATCCTCTGTCCAACTATAACTGTGCTTTCATAGTAATGGATGACATAGACTGCTTCAGGGAGATTTTCTACATGCTTATGCTCGGCTGCGGTGTGGGAATTAGGCTACTCAAAAGAGATGTGGCTAAGCTGCCAAAATTCAGGAATGATTTTGAGGTGAGCCACAAGCAATACATTCCTGTTGAAGCGGATAGAAGGCAGGATAACACCTCATTTGAATTCGCGGGGAATGATGCCGTGATCATAAGAATTGGCGACAGCAGAGAGGGCTGGGCTGGTGCGCTGGATGCCTTCATAAGGCTCTGTACGCAGAATGAATATAGGAGCGTAAGGCAGATAGTATTTGACTATAATAGCATAAGGAGAAAGGGGGAGCGACTGAGGACTTTTGGGGGTGTTGCAAGTGGGCATGAATCACTCCTGGAAATGCTCGTAAAGATTGAGGCTGTCATTAAAGGTGGAGCAAAGAATGAAACTGAAGCAAGATACCTAAGGCCTGTCGAACTGCTCGACATGCTCAATGTCATAGGAGAGAATGTATCTGTGGGCGGCGTAAGAAGGGCAGCCCAGATGATAATGTTTGACAGCGACGACAACGAATGTGTTGAGGCAAAATCCGGACTTTATAGCATGAAAAGCGGAGAGTGGGAGCTAAAAGCTGATATAGCCCATAGGAGAATGAGCAACAACTCCATTTTTTATGAACACAGACCTTCGGATAAAGAGCTTGACAGGCACTTTGAAATGATAAGGCTATCTGGCGAGCCGGGTTTTGTGAATGCTCAGGCTGCAAGGATAAGGCGCAAGAATTTCCAGGGACTGAATCCGTGCGGCGAGGTGCTACTCAATTCAAGAGGGGTGTGCAATCTTACGACGGTGAACGTATATGCATTTGTAAATGCGTATGGCCGATTGGACGAGGAAGCTCTTGAAAAGGCCCAGCGGCTTTCTGTGCGCGCTGCCTGCCGTATGGCAAATGTGCAGCTTGAGCTTTCAAGGTGGGACTATATCAGCCGCAGGGATAGGCTTGTGGGATGCTCGCTTACAGGCTGGCAGGATATGGTCAATGCAGCGTCTTTAAGCCGGGAGGAGCAGGAGAGGCTTCTTAAGAGGCTGAGAAGGGCTGCTCACAGCGAGGTCGCAGAGTACTCAAAGTGCCTTGGAAAGAAAGCGCCTTTGCTTGTGACTACCGTGAAGCCTGAAGGCACTCTCAGCCAGATGGCGGGGGTGTCATCGGGTGTACATTATGCTCATTCTCAGTATTTTATTCGCAGGATAAGGATAAGCAGGGATGACCCGATGGTCAGCCTCTACAGGAATGCAGGGTATGCAGTATCGGACGATGACACCCAGGGGCTGAGCTGCGTGGAGTTTCCGGTCAGCTCACAGCAAGGGAAAGCAAAATTGGATGTAAGCGCGATAGAACAACTTGAGAATTACAGACTTTTCATGAAAAATTATGTCGATCACAACACTTCCATAACTGTTCATGTGAGGAAGGAAGAGTGGGACGGCGTTAAGGAATGGATAAAGAGCAACTGGAATGAAGTGGTGGCACTCTCGTTCATGCCGTTGGAGGAGGAGCTATATCCGCTGATGCCATATGAAGCTATATCTGGAGAGGAGTATGAGGAGAGGATCTTTGGAATAGATGAGGTGAGCGAGAAGGAACTTGAAGAGCTTGAAAGGTTCAAGACTATTACAATGGAATGTTGCAGCATAGAATAGGGGCGTGATTGTACGCCCCTTTCGCTATCTGTTTAGTATTTTGGAGTCGAGTTCCTCTAGCTTTATTCCGACTCTTCCGAAGAAGTCAAAATCGCTGTCCCTTCCGTGAAAATCAGAGCCGCCGGTTATGCAAAGCCCCAGCCTGCGTGCCATGTATATGTATCTTTTCTCATTCGAGTTCGAGTGCGAGGAATGATAGGCTTCAAGCCCGTCAATACCCATGGCGGCAAGTGCATCTATGCAGGACTGGTTTTTAATGAGATATGGGTGGGCTATGACACTGACCCCACCGGCCTCATGTATTAGCCTTATTGCATCCTGCGCCAGGAGCCTGTAACGTTCTACATATGCAGGCATTCCCTGGGAGAGGTACTTTTCGAAAGTTTCCTGTATCGAGCGAGCGTATCCTTTCTCTACAAGAGCCTGGCCTATATGGGGTCTGCCGATGGACGTGAGGCTCTGCTTTTCCAAGTCGTCAAAGCTGATTTCAAACCCCATGCTGTTGAGATTCTGAATCATCTTCAAAGCTCTCTCGAGTCTGGCATTTCGAAGCCGATTCGTAATGTCAAGCAAAGAAGGGCATTTATGGTCTATGTTGTAACCAAGTATGTGTATCTCCTCGTCACCATAAAAACAGCTGAATTCTATGCCCGGCACGAAAATTATGTTCTTGTATTTTGCATATTCTATAGCCTCTTCGATTCCGTCCACGCAGTCGTGGTCTGTAATGGAAAGACCATAAAGCCCTTTCCGTAGGGCCAAATCAACAATGGCAGAAGGGGCGTATGTTCCGTCAGAATAGCTTGAATGGGTGTGCAAATCCAGTAGCTTCATAAAATCACATCCTTTGCAGTGTATGAATATATATTGTATATACCAAAGTGCAAGCCATATGAAACGCTTTGCTCGGTACGTTAAGATTAAGTAAAAAAAAAGTGGGTATAAAAAAATAGACGCTGTTGTGAGGAAGTATTTTGTTTTGTATCAAAATAAAAAATATATTTATAATGAAGGGGAGATGGTGTTATGAAAGTTTATGAAGCGGACAAGATTAGAAATGTCGTTTTTCTGGGACACAGCGGTTCGGGAAAATCAAACCTTGCAGAGGCCATACTCTATACAAACAAGGTGCTAAGTAGAATATCCAGGCCTGAAGACCAGTCCCATATGAGTTCGACACTCAACCTTATTCCGGTTGAATGGAATGGTCATAAGTACAATTTCATAGATACCCCGGGATATTATGACTTTCATGGTGAGCTGATTTCTGCTATGAAGGCTGCATCAGGAGCCATAATAGTAGTGGATGGCACTACTGACCTTCAGGTGGGAACAGACAATGCGCTTGAGATAACGGACGAACACAATACCCCAAGATTTATATTTGTAAATAAAATAGACAGCGACAAGGCGGATTATGACAAGATACTAGAGCAGTTAAGGGCCAGATACGGCAAGAAAATCGCACCTTTCCACGTTCCCATGGGAAAAGACATGGACTTCAAAGGTTTTGTAAACGTGGTTGACTTGTTTGCAAGGGAATACAATGGAGTTGATTGTGATACCGTACCAATACCTGATTACATGCAGGACAGCGTGATGCCAGTAAGGGATATGCTTCTTGAATCTGTGGCTGAAAGTGACGAAGACCTGCTTGAAAAGTATTTTGCGGGCGAAGAGTTTACTATGGATGAAATACAAAAGGGTCTTAGAAAGGGTGTACTTTCGGGAGACATAATACCTGTTCTTTGCGGTTCTACTGCAAAGAACATAGGAATACACACGCTTTTAGACATGGTGTGGGATTTCCTGCCATCACCTGTAGATATGGGCTTTGAGAACAATGGTGCCAAGTTTGCGGGACAGGTTTTCAAGACGATAGTGGATCCATTCATAGGTAGGATGTCATTTGTCAACGTATGCGAGGGGGAGCTGTCTCCGGACAGCGAGGTGTACAATACAAGCAAGGGAACAAAGGAGCGAGTAGGCCATATATATACCATCATAAACGGACAGCAGGTTGACATAGACAAGGCAAGCACAGGCGATATAGTTGTATTCCTGAAGCTTTCAGACACGCAAACAGGAGATACGCTTTCGCTTGACCCAAACAAGGAGCCGTACGGAAGGATTGAATTCCCTAAACCACAGATATTCTTTGCGGTTCAGGCACTTAAAAAGGGTGAGGAAGACAAGATAAGCGCCGGCCTTCACAGAATAATGGAGGAAGACCCTTCTATACAGTGGTACAGAGACGGTGAGACAAAGCAGACGCTTCTAGGTGGCCAGGGAGAAATTCAGATAAATGCCATTAAGGAGCAGCTTAAGAAGAAATTCGGAGTGGAAGTAGAGCTCTTAGATCCGAAGGTTCCATACAGAGAAACCATAAAGGGCAGGGCAGACGTTCAGGGCAAGCACAAGAAGCAATCAGGAGGTCACGGCCAATACGGAGATGTCAAAATCAAATTCGAGCCTTGCGAAGAGGACTTCATATTTGAGGAAAAGGTTGTCGGCGGTGCGGTGCCAAAGAGCTATATTCCTGCGGTTGAAAAGGGACTTCGCGAGGCGCTTCAGACTGGCGTACTTGCAGGATACCCTGTAACTCAGATAAAGGCGACGCTTTATGATGGTTCATACCATGATGTGGATTCGTCGGAAATGGCATTCAAGCTTGCTGCAAACATGGCATTTAAAAAGGGCATGGAGACAGCAAATCCGGTTCTGCTAGAGCCTGTGATGAAACTCAAGATAGTTGTGCCCGAGGACTATATGGGAGATGTAATAGGAGATATCAACAAGAGAAGAGGGAGAATACTTGGAATGGAGCCCGGATCAAGCGGCAAGCAGGTGATACTTGCTGAGGCGCCTCAGGCTGAGACTTTCAGGTATGCGATAGACTTAAGGTCAATGACACAGGGCAGGGGATTCTTTGAGATAGAGTTTGAAAGATACGAAGAAGTTCCATCGCATCTTAGCGAAAAGATAGTAAGCCAGGCTAAAAATGAAAAGCCAGTGCTAGTATAGTGACAGCAGCCTGCCGGACTTACGGCAGGCTGTTTTCAATTAAAATTTTTTTGAAAAGTGTTGAAAAAAATTTGCGGATGGGTATAATGATGCCTATAAAGGTCAAAGAAAGTCAAAGTCAAAGAGGTGGATTTTATGAGGCTGTCCGACATGATTGAAGAGTTCATAAAGCAGATGCTGAATGAGAGTAAAACTATAGAGATAAAAAGAAACGAGCTTGCCAGCAGATTCGAATGTGCGCCCTCACAGATCAACTATGTGTTGTCCACAAGATTTGGAAGCGACAAGGGATACTATGTCGAGAGCAAAAGGGGCGGAGGAGGCGGCATAAGGATAATACGGATTGTGCCGGATTCCAACGAATATGTGAGGAACCTTATACTAGGCAGCATAGGAGATGCGCTCACTTTCAGCGCGGCTCAAAAAATAGTTAAAAGTCTCAGGGAAAGGGAAATAATAACAAGTAGAGAAGAAAAAATAATAATGGCTGCTACAAACGAGAGGGCGCTTGTGCTGCTCTCGGAGCGTGACAGGAATATTATAAGAGCGCTAATGTTGAAAAATATACTCATAAATATAATATAGCACAGGGGGTGTAGCTATGATTTGTGAAAAATGCAAGCAACGGGATGCCACAGTGCATTTCAAGGAGATAAAAAACGGAATAAAGAGCGAAAAGCATCTTTGTGAGGAGTGCGCAAAGGGCGAACAAAGCATAAAGGTTGATTTCAACATACCATTTTCGGTAAAGGATATATTCTCAAGTATAATGGATGTGGACATGGACAATGTGTTTACAAAACAGTCAGAAGAGATTTGTCCAAACTGCAAAAGCACATACAACAGGTTCAAGAATGTAGGAAGGCTTGGGTGTCATGTGTGCTATGAGGCATTCAGGGAGCAGTTGTTCCCTCTGATAAAGAGAATTCAGGGCGCTACCCAGCACACGGGTAAGGTTCCAAAGCGTGCAGGCGCCAGCATCAGGATAAAAAACGAGATCGGGGAGCTTAAGGAAAAGCTTAACGAGGCGGTTACAAAAGAGGATTTTGAAAGTGCAGCCAGAATACGCGACGAGATAAAAAGGCTTGAAAAAGACATATAGGGGGGATAGAGGTGATAAAATGGCTTGAAATAGACGGTGCTGAATCGAAAGTGGTGATAAGCTCCAGGATAAGGCTTGCCAGGAATTTCAGTGGCTACAACTTCACTAACAAGCTTAAACCTGATGAAGCGGAGCGGATAATCAAGGAGGTTGAAAATGCCATAATTCACGGAACCAGCGCTATAAGGAATGACTTCAAGAGCCTCAGAATGGCGGAGCTGGACAAGCTGGAAAAAGGGATACTTCTTGAAAAACATCTGATAAGCAAGGATATAGCAAGAAGTGACCTCAGCGCGGCGCTTGTAAAGGATGACGAGACTGTCAGCATAATGGTCAATGAGGAGGACCACCTCAGAATACAGGCGCTCTTCCCCGGATTTAGGCTGGATGATGCCTGGGACATAGCTGACAAGATAGATGACCTTCTTGAGGAGAGCATAGGGTATGCATTCGATGAAAGGCTCGGCTACTTGACTGCGTGTCCGACAAATGTGGGCACAGGCATGAGAGCCTCGATAATGGTCCACCTGCCAGCGCTTGTGGAGCTTGGATATATAGACGGGGTGCTCAAGGCGGCCAACCAGATAGGGCTTGCTGTAAGGGGCATATACGGAGAAGGTTCACAGGCCAAGGGCAGCATATTCCAGATATCCAACCAGCTCACGCTCGGAAGGAAGGAAGAGGAGATACTGGGCAACATAAAGGGTCTCTCGAAGCAGCTTATATCCAAGGAACTTGAAGCGAGAAATTTTCTTTACAAGAACCAAGGCATGAAATTCGAGGACAAGATATACAGGGCGCTTGGAATACTGAGCAGCGCAAGACTTGTCGACTCGAATGAAGCCATGAACCTGCTTTCAAATGTGAAACTCGGCATAGAGATGGGACTTATAGACAACATGAAATCCAGGGATATAGACAAGCTTTTTATCGAGATACAGCCTTCGCACCAGCAGATGATGTCAGGGCAGAGCAAGGCCCAGGAGCGGGACATAAAGAGAGCGGAATATCTAAGAAAAGAGCTTTCAAAAAAATCATATGAAAACAAGGAGGAGTAGAACATGTTCAGCAATTTCACTCAAAGAGCAAAGGCCGTGCTTGAACTTGCGGGAAAAGAAGCCAGCAGCCTGGGACATAACTTCGTCGGAAGCGAGCATATCCTGCTTGGAATACTAGCGGAAAACAGGAGCGTTGCAGCCCAGATACTCCAGAAGCTAGGTGTGATGCACGATCAGGTAAGCGCAAGGGTAGAAGAGATAGAAGGCAAAGGAGCGAGCGGAGTTCAGGTTGTAGGTTTCACTCCAAGAACAAAGAGGATTTTTGAGCTGAGCCTTATCGAGGCTCAGAAGATGGGTCACAACTATGTGGGCACAGAGCATCTTCTGCTGGGTCTTATTAAAGAGGGCGAGGGGATAGGCTCAAGGATACTAAGCGAAATGGGAATAAATCTCAATATGCTTGTAATGGACATACAAAATGCCCTGGGCTCGGGGCCTATTCCGAAGGAGCCGCAGAGCCAGTATACAAGGCCAATGGTTAACACGCCGACTCTGGACAAATATGGCAGAGATCTTACTGTTCAGGCGTCTGAAGGCAAACTTGATCCGGTAATAGGAAGAGATTCCGAAATAGAAAGGGTAATACAGATACTAAGCAGAAGGACAAAGAACAATCCGGTGCTAATAGGTGATCCCGGCGTTGGAAAGACAGCTGCAGTTGAGGGATTGGCGGAAAAGATTGTCATTGGAGATGTGCCAGAGATACTCAGGAACAAAAGAATTGTCACCCTGGATATGGCCTCGATGATAGCAGGTGCGAAATACAGGGGCGAATTTGAGGAAAGACTCAAAAAGATAATGGAAGAGCTAGAAAAGGCAAGAGAGGTAATACTCTTTATTGACGAGTTCCACACTATAGTGGGAGCCGGAGGCGCAGAAGGCGCAATAGATGCATCCAACATACTCAAGCCGTCTCTTGCCAGGGGAGAAATACAAGTCATAGGGGCCACCACGATAGACGAGTATAGAAAGCATGTCGAAAAGGACCCTGCACTTGAGCGAAGGTTCCAGCCGGTAATGATAGACGAACCGACCGAAGAGGACTCCATAAGGATACTCATGGGACTTCGGGACAAGTATGAGGCTCACCATAAGGTAAAGATAACTGATGAGGCTATAAAGGCCGCAGTGGAGCTCTCACACAGGTATATAACTGACAGGTTCCTTCCAGACAAGGCAATAGACCTTGTGGACGAGGCGGCATCGAGGGTAAGGCTGAGAAAACATACTGCTCCCAGCGAAATAAAAGATCTTGAGGAGAAGCTCAAGCGGATAGCCCAGGAAAAGGAAGAGGCCATAAGCATACAGGACTTTGAAAAAGCCGCCGGAATAAGAGATGAGGAAAGAAAGCTTAGGGAAGAGCTCGATGGCATAACCGACTCGTGGAAGAAGAAGAGCCAAGGCTCTGACGAAAATGTTACAGCCGAGGACATAGCTTCTGTTGTTTCACTCTGGACATCCATCCCTGTAACAAAGCTGCAGGAGGAGGAGTCGCAGAGACTTCTAAAACTTGAAGAAATTCTTCATAAGAGGGTCATAGGGCAGGAAGAGGCCGTTGACGCAGTGGCAAAGGCCATAAGAAGAGCCAGGGTTGGACTCAAGGATCCAAACAGACCTATAGGTTCATTCATATTCCTAGGGCCTACGGGAGTAGGAAAGACAGAGCTCTCGAAGGCTCTCGCGGAAGTCATGTTCGGGGATGAAGACCTTATGATAAGAATAGACATGTCCGAATACATGGAAAAGCATTCCGTATCCAAGCTCATAGGCTCGCCGCCGGGGTACGTTGGCTATGACGAGGGCGGACAGCTGACAGAAAAGGTTAGAAGAAAGCCTTATTCGGTGGTCCTATTTGACGAGATAGAGAAAGCCCATCCGGACGTATTCAACGCCCTTCTCCAGATACTAGACGATGGAAGACTCACAGATTCTAAGGGCAGAGTCGTGGACTTCAAAAACACAGTCATAATAATGACGTCAAACGTCGGAGCAGGCACTATAGGCAGACAAAAATCACTGGGATTTGCAGCCGGGCTAGATAAGAGGGAAGTCGAGAAAAATGAATATGAGAAGATGAGGGAGAATGTGACAAGAGAGCTCAGACAGAAATTCAGGCCTGAATTTATAAACAGGATAGACGACATAATAGTATTCCACCCTCTTGCCGAGGATGACATGGGCAGGATAGTGGATATAATGGTTGAAAAGCTAATACACAGACTTTCTGAGCTTGACATTCAAATGGAGCTTACTGAAGATGCGAAAAAGTTTATAGCAAGCAAAGGTTATGACCCTGAATTCGGAGCAAGACCGCTGAAAAGGGCTATTCAAAAGCATCTCGAGGACAGAATATCAGAGGAAATGCTAAGAGGCAACATACGGAAGGGAGAGCATGTTGTTGTGAGAGAAGATGGCGGAGCGCTAAGATTTGAAGCAAAGGTGCTCAGCTGACTTAAGGGGGGTGAAATCCCCCTTTTTTCATGCAAATCCAGACGCCTTTTATGATATCCTATAGTATAGAACAAAAGTGAAATATTAGGCAAAGGGTGAGCTTTATGGCTAAAATAAAAAGTAAGTTCATATGCAAAGCATGCGGCTGCGAGAGCCCGAAATGGATGGGAAAATGTCCGGATTGCGGAGACTGGAATACATTTGAAGAGATTGAGGTTCAAAAGGGCAAGCAGGCAGGAGCACGTAAATCTGTCGGCGTACCGGCGCTTAGGCTTGCAGAAGTGCAAAGCAGCAAAAGCGACAGGATTGTAACCAATATAAACGAATTCAACCGGGTGATGGGTGGAGGAATTGTAAAGGATTCGCTGACTATAATAACATCAAGGCCAGGCGGAGGCAAATCGACACTTACTCTGGCCGTATCAAGCGATGTTGCAGCTCAAGGTTACAAGGTTTTGTATGCATCGGGAGAGGAGAGCGAAAGCCAGATAAAAAACAGAGCTGACAGAATACTAAGCAGAATACACGACAACATATGGATAGTATCAGACACTAGCATGGACAACGTGTTAATGCATATAGAGGAGATAGATCCAGAGCTTATTGTAATAGACAGCATACAGACGTTTGCGTTCGAAGGACTAGATTCGCGACCTGGGTCTCCTACTCAGACAATGGAGTGCGCCAATGCACTCCTAAGGGCGGCAAAGAGCGAAAAGAAGCCAAGGGCAGTGATTATGATTGGACAGATGACCAAAGAAGATGAGCTCGCCGGCCTTAGGGCGCTTGAGCACCTTGTGGATACGGTGCTTATAATAGACAGTGACCGGGGCGAAGAGCTGCGAGGTATATACTGCTCGAAAAACAGATTCGGAAGCACGGGCGAGATGGGCTTTTTCTCGATGACAGACAAGGGTATGGTGTCAATAGACAACCCCTCGGAGTTTTTCATGACCAGAAGGCAGTCAGGCGAGACGGTTTCGGGAAGCGCGCTGACGGTGGTTAAGGAAGGCTCAAGGCCCATAATAGTTGAAGTTGAGAGTCTGGTTTCAAAGTCATTCACTCCGTACCCATCAAGAACGGGGGAATGTATCAAGCGCGATCAGCTCAATACGCTGATATCGATACTTGAGCAAAGGGGAAGTCTTTCGCTTTTTGACAAGAACGTAGTTATAAAGACAACGGGCGGACTAAAGCTCAAGGAGCACTCGGCGAACCTGGCAATAATAATGAGTATAGTTTCATCGGCATACAACAGGGGCATACAGGATGACACCGTATTCATAGCGGATGTAGGTCTTACGGGCGAACTCAAAAAGGTTCCGTCGATTGAGCTCAGGGTAAGGGAGCTTGACCGGATGGGCTTCAAAAGAGTTTTTGTAGCTCCAAATTCAGCCGGGGGAATAAAAACAGAAAACATAAGAGTAATTGAAGCGAAGAATCTGAAAGAGGTAATAAGTCAGGTGTTCGGAGCTGGAAATCTCAATGCAGAATAGCAGGAGTCTGCAAAATATTGGATATACAAACAATGGGGAATAGTGTAATATAAATAAAAAATGAAACATACTCAGCTATTTGGGTAAAAACATAAAAAAGCCATCTAGGAGTGTTGGGGGGACCGCGCAATGCACAACATTTTTTTAAAGGATAAGGAAAAGTTAAAATCGCTCAAGATGATAGCGCCGGGTACGCCCCTTAGGGAGGGCCTTGAGAGCATACTCAGGGCTAAGACGGGAGCGCTTATAGTGGTTGGAGACGGAGAGGACATACTCCAAATAGTCGAAGGCGGATTCAACATCAACGCCGAATTTTCGCCTGCCTATGTGTACGAGCTTGCCAAGATGGACGGAGCAATAATCCTCTCTAGTGACGGAAAAAGAATTCTCTATGCAAACACTCAGCTCATTCCTGATCCTTCGATATCTTCAAAGGAAACCGGTATAAGACACAGGACCGCCGAGCGGGTTGCAAGGCAGACAGGCGGCATGGTTATCTCCATATCGCAAAGACGAAACATTATAACGCTCTACCAGGGCTATGCAAAATATGTAGTGAGGGAAACCTCGGAGCTTCTGGCAAAGGCAAACCAGGCAATTCAGACGCTGGACAAATACAAGTCGGTGCTGGATCAGGGCATGATAAATCTTAGTGCACTTGAATTTGAAGACATAGTGACGCTCTACGACGTGGTGACTGTAATTCAGAGGAATGAAATGGTAATGAGGATAGTCACAGAAGTGGAGAAGTATATAATCGAGCTTGGAGATGAAGGAAGGCTTGTGAGCATGCAGCTGGACGAGCTTGTAGGTAACGTCAAGGAAGACGGCAAGTTCCTCTTCAAGGATTACAACATAAAGCCCGGCATGAACTACAATGATTTCAAGAAGGAGATGAGGAGCTTCTCATCCGAGGAGCTGTTAGACTTGTCGAACATAGTAAAGCTTCTTGGATACTCCCAGATAACCTCGGATCTTGATATTTGCGTATATCCCAAAGGATACAGGATATTAAACAGGATACCAAGGTTGCCGGCTAGCGTAATAGAAAACCTCGTCTCTGATTTTATGAATTTCCAAGCTGTATTGCGTGCAAGCATAGAGCAGCTTGACGAAGTTGAGGGCATAGGAGAGGTAAGGGCGCAGTCCATAAGAAACGGACTAAGGCGCATACAGGAGCAGGTGCTCGTAGACAGGCATATTTAGAGCAAAAATAAAAGGACATCTGAGCCACATTCGGCATAGATGTCCTTGATTTTACTTTATAGAAGAGAATATTTGCCCAGTGCGCCTATCTTGTCATACTCTTTCTTGAGCATTGTCTCAAAATCAATATCGAGCAGGTTGCACAAAGATGTAACATAGAAAAGATGGTTTCCAAGCTCTGACTCAATTACATCTTTGCAATTATCGCACAGCGCGCCTTCGACCTGGCTGTTAAGATAAGCCGAGAGCTCACTGTATGTAATGTCGCTGGGGACATTTTGCTTCCTTGCGGTTATTTCTATGCAGCCGCAGTCTGTTGCTGACTTTACAATAGCCCTGTTGACCTTGGAAGCACTTTCTTGAAGCTTGGTAATAACGTCAAGTATGCTCTTGTGCCTGATCAGAGATTCGCTGACTCTGGATTCAAATGTGCTGAAGTTGAAATCTGACATAATATGACTCACCCCTAAAAATAAAATGTTTTTTATAATGATATCTTGGCTGTATATATAAAATTATAATATTAAAGCTATAATAGGTCAAACCTTGTTGAAAAAAACTGATAGTTACCAAGCTGGCAGGGTATATATACCCTGTTGAGTCGGGTTTGAAAACATTTTTGTAATACAGCATGGAAATTATATAATTTTGACAAAAATGCCGGCTTGTTATAAAATTACTATATTTGCAAGATATATATAGGGAGGTGAAAACTTGATAGGAAGGATAATAAGAGGACTTGCGGCGCTGATCGGGATAACTGTAGGAGTAGCTTTGTATTTTTACATTGTGAAATTTTTTCCTGCACTCATAAAAGATTCACAAGTATACAAGATGCTTGGAGCAGCAATTTCAGGCGTTATAATGGGAATCATATTTTTTGTAGTGTCTCCGTGGCTTATAAAAGAAGGCAAAGACATGGCAAACTGGGTTGAGGCAGAAATGTCGAAACTTCCGCCAATGGAGATAATAATAGGCTCGATAGGACTTATAATAGGACTTCTGATAGCTTATCTCATAAGCCAGCTTCTCATACAGATATCCGTCCCGGTTATAGGAACGACACTGGCTGCGGCAGTATACATATTCATGGGATATGTAGGTATGAATTTTGGAAGAAGAATGGTCAACAAGAACAAGGAGGAGCTTTTCAATCTGGCAAGGGTACTAAGCAAGCTTAGCGCCAAGGAGAAAGAGGCTAAGGATAAGGAGAAGACGGTATCCGGAGCAACTCCCAAAATACTCGATACAAGCGTCATAATAGACGGAAGAATACTCGACATTTGCAAGACGGGTTTCATAGAGGGCAAGCTCATAGTGCCGGTATGCGTTTTGGAGGAGCTAAGGCATATTGCCGATTCTTCGGATGATCTAAAGCGCGTAAGGGGCAGAAGAGGCCTGGATATACTAAACAGTCTTCAAAAGGAGACTGACATAGAAGTTGAGATATTCGAAAAGGACTTTGAGGATTCCATGGAAGTAGACAGCAGGCTTCTCAAGGTTACGGAGCTCCTTGGCGGAAAGGTTCTTACAAACGACTACAACCTCAACAAGGTGGCACAGTTCCAGGGCGTCAAGGTGCTCAACATAAACGAGCTGGCAAATGCAGTAAAGCCTGTGGCAATCCCGGGTGAGCAAATGACGGTGCAGATTGTGAAGGAAGGCAAGGAGACAGGCCAGGGAGTGGCTTATCTTGACGATGGAACTATGATAGTAGTCGAGGGCGGCAAAAAATATATGTCCAAGACTATAGTTGTAATTGTAACCTCAGTGCTGCAGACTGCGGCGGGCAGGATGATATTTGCAAGGCCCAATGAATAATAAAATTTTGAAGGCACGTCATACGGGACGTGTCTTTTTCTATCAGAGACGATGAATTGAGCAGCCGTGCAGAATTTGCATTTAGATGTTATAATTAAATACTGTGCAGCAAAATGAAATTACAGGTGGAGGTTTTATTAGATATGGAGTTGTTGGCAATAGCAATATCACTGGCTCTCTCGTTCATACTGGGCTCGATACCAAGCGGTTATTTGATAGTTAAAAAGTTCAAGGGAATTGACATAAGAAAGGTGGGCAGCGGCAACATAGGTTCTACAAACGTAAAGCGAGGCGCAGGAAAAGGCTTTTCGATTGCAACTCAGGCTGCTGACGTTGTCAAGGGAGCGGCTGCCGTTCTTGTGGCCATGGGTATTTATAAGTTTTTCGATATCAGTTTGGACAGGAATTTTTTCCTGGCCATGAACGCATTCGTAGCAATACTAGGACATGATTACACGCCTTTTTTGGGATTCAACGGGGGCAAGGGCGTGAACACTACACTGGGCGCATTTGTCCTCATAGAGCCAATAGCGGTATTTACAGGTGTTGCACTTTATTTTGTGCTTGCTAAGGTGACAAAGATAGTGTCAATCAGATCTATGAGCCTTGGGGTGACTCTGTTTCTTGTGACTCTTGTAAAGGGCAGCCCTTTCGGGAGCGTAATATTCACGCTGCTTGCGGCTCTGCTTATGCTCTACAGGCATGAGGAAAACATAAAGAGGCTAATTAGGGGAGAAGAAAAGTAAACGGGAGTGGTTGCGCCATGAACAGCGCTGTTATAGTATGCGCGGGCAAGGGAAAGAGAATGAAAAGCGACATCAACAAGGTTTATATGAGTGTGGGGGGCAAGGCTGTGCTGCAGCTCACCATGGAAAAATTCATTTCGCTGGATGAAATAGACGAACTTGTTGTTGTAATTTCAAGGGACGATGAGGAGCTCTTTGCAGAAATCAAAAAACACACAGACTCTTCAAAGCCCATCAAGGTTGCATGCGGCGGGGAGGAGAGGCGCGACTCTGTATATAACGGCCTTAAGCTAGTTGACCCCGCGTGCGGCATAGTGCTAATACACGACGGGGCAAGGCCTTTTGTAGATAAGTCAGATATAATAAAGAGCATAGAATGCGCCAAGGAGAGCGGGGCGTGCGCGCTTGCAGTTCGAGTCAAGGACACAATAAAGATAGCAGACGACGAAGGGTTTGTGGAATCGACCCCTGAGCGAGATAAGCTTTGGGCCGTGCAGACACCCCAGACCTTCAGCTACAAGCTCATAATGGAAGCGTATTCAGGAGCCGTCGACAAAGGGCTGGTATCAACAGACGACTGCATGGTGGCTGAGTGTGCGGGCCATAGGGTGAGGCTTGTGGAAGGCTCATATGAGAACATAAAGCTTACAACACCGGAAGATATGCTTTTTGCAAAGGAGATACTCAAAAAAAGGATGTGATTTTGTGAGAATAGGCATAGGCTATGATGTGCACATACTTACAGAGGGAAGAAAGCTGATAATCGGAGGCGAGGAGATAGAGTTTGAAAAAGGGCTGCTCGGGCATTCGGATGCGGATGTGCTTTTGCATGCGATTATAGACGCATTGCTTGGAGCGGCGGCTCTGGGCGACATAGGAAGCCATTTCCCGGATTCCGACACGGCCTACAAGGGCATAAGCAGCATGGAGCTTCTAAGACACGTCGCCCGCACGATATCAGATGCCGGATACGCTGTTCAAAATGTAGATTCGACTGTGGTGGCCCAAAGGCCAAAGCTTAGACCCTATATAGACAGCATGAGAAAAAACATTGCAGCCGCGCTATCTATAGATGAGGGCAGGGTGAGCGTCAAGGCTACCACTTCGGAGGGCCTTGGCTTTGAAGGCAGGCAGGAGGGTATATCGGCTCAGGCGGTGGCGCTGTTGACACACAGAAATTTTTAATGTATAATTAAGCATCAAAAGCACTGAAGGGGAATAGTACAAAGGCAGAGCTTTAAAGAGAGAAGGCCGCTTGGTGAAAGGCTTTCAGGAGTGCTCCTTTCGAACCCGCCCCGGAGCTGGATTGCTGAAAGCAGTAGGCAATTCCGTGGAAGACGCGTTAAGTCGAAAAAGAGGGTGCAGCTTTGGCTGCGCCAATTAGAGTGGTACCGCGAACCGGGCTGTTCGTCTCTATTTTTTGAGATGGGCAGCTTTTATTATGCCCATAAATCAACTGAACGGCCAGAAAACACGAATTTTTTTGAGGAGGATTATATATGAGCAAGAAGAATGAAAAGCAGTTTGTTGAAGACATAACACCTATGGAGGTCGATTTTCCAAGGTGGTACACTGACGTCATAACAAAGACTGACCTGGTAGACTATTCGCCGGTGAAGGGCTTCATGGTAATAAAGCCATACGGCTACGCCCTTTGGGAAGGTATACAGCAGTATGCGGACAGAAGATTCAAGGAGACGGGTCACAAGAACTGCTACTTCCCGCTGCTTATACCAGAGAGCCTTCTGAAGAAGGAGGAGGAGCACGTTGAGGGCTTCGCTCCCGAGGTTGCATGGGTTACTCACGGCGGAGAAGAGGAGCTTGGCGAGAGGCTTTGTGTAAGGCCTACGTCCGAGACTATAATATGCCACATGTATGCCAAGTGGCTCAACTCCTACAGAGATCTGCCATACCTTTACAACCAGTGGTGCTCCGTTGTAAGATGGGAAAAAAGCACAAGGCCGTTCCTCAGGACTTCTGAATTCCTCTGGCAGGAAGGCCACACGCTCCACGAAACCTATGAAGAGGCTCAGCAGGAAACCCTTCAGATGCTTGGGATATACAAGGAGCTTTGTGAGGAGCTTCTCGCAATACCTGTAGTATGCGGAAGAAAAAGCGACAAGGAAAAGTTTGCAGGAGCCGAGGCAACGTACACAATAGAGGCTCTGATGCATGACGGAAAGGCTCTTCAGTCCGGAACAAGCCACTTCCTTGGACAGCACTTCTCAAAGGCTTTTGAAATACAGTATTCGGACAGGGACGGCAATCTTGCCAATCCATACCACACATCATGGGGGATATCGACAAGGCTAATAGGCGGGGTCATAATGGTTCACGGCGACAACAGGGGACTAGTGCTGCCTCCGAGACTGGCTCCTATACAGGTTGTTATAGTGCCAATAGCTGCCCACAAGGGCAATGTAATGGAGACCGTAGACCACGTGTTTGACGAGCTTAAGGCTGCGGGAATCAGAGTGCAGGTTGACGACAGAGCCAACTACAGCCCTGGTTGGAAATTCAACGAGTGGGAAATGAAAGGTGTGCCTGTAAGACTGGAGATTGGACCTAAGGACATAGAAAAGGGCCAGGCCACAGTGTGCAGAAGGGACAACCTTGAAAAGAGCCAGCTTGCGCTTGAGAATATAACTGAAAGCATAAAAGGTCTGCTTGACGATGTACATGCTAGCATGCTTGCAAATGCCCTTAAGATGAGAGAAGAAAAGACAAGCGTGGCAAACGATATGGATGAACTCAAGAAGGTGCTTGAGGAAAAACCGGGCTTTGTTAAGGCAATGTGGTGCGGCGACAGAGCATGCGAAGACAAGATAAAGGAAGAGACGGGAGCCACGATTAGATGCATGCCTTTCGAGCAGGAGCAACTATCCGACAGATGCATATGCTGCGGAGAAAAAGCTGACAAAATGGTATACCTGGCAAAGGCATACTAATAAAATCGTAGGCGGCAATTCGCCGACCTTATGACCATGAGGGGTGATTTTATGAGGCTGGGCAGTTTTTACACAAAGACATACAAGAGCATGCCATACGACGTTCAGTTCAATTCGACGCAGTTGCTCTATAGAAGTGGGCTTGTAAAGCTCTCTGAAGAGGGGAATATGTGCTACTCGCCAATGGGCGCATTATATGCAAAGAAGCTTCAGGACTCGATAACAGAGCGCATGGGCGATTTTATGGAGTTCAAGGCGGTTGGCGGAGAAAGGGAATGCATGGCGATGTACCAGCAGGAGCTCAAATCCTACAAACAGCTGCCACTCAAGCTCTTTCATGCGGCCGCTTCTGGAAATGATGACTACAAGTTCAAGGAGGGTCTTTTCAACCCAAGGCGGCTCACGAATCTTGTTTTCACTGCATTTGCAGAAGAGCAGTCCGCAACGCAGATAAGGCGCAAGCTGGCCGAAGTCCTGCTGGGACTTGGCAGAGAGCTTGGCATAAGGCTGCAGCCGCTGGATTCCGAAAACGTAACGAGCCTTGTATGGGAATCAAAGCTTCCACTGAAGCAGTTTCTAAAGTGCGATAGCTGTGGCTTTGGGGGCGATGCCGCATATATAAAATCTGGTGCGCAACAATATGACGGGAGCGAGGAGCTCCTGGCGATGGAGTATATCCACACTCCGTCTGTCGGCACCATTGCGCAGCTTGAAGAGTTCTTCGGAGCCTCCGCGAAGAGCTTTATAAAGACGCTCATATTCGAGGCTGAAGAAAAGATAGTTGCAGTGCTTCTTAGAGGGGACAGAAACATAAGCACTGGGCTGCTTGCTCAGCATCTTGGAATGGAAGAGTTTCAAATCAAGATGGCAAGCGAAGAGACGGTAGAGAAGGCCACGGGGGCCGGCGTGGGCTTTGCGGGGCCAATAGACCTGAAGGCGGATTTGCTGCTTTGCGACGAAGAGGTTCTTCACATGAAAAATGCAGTATGCGGAGCCAACAGAACAGACTACCACATAAAAAATGTCGCCTTTGGCAGAGATTTCAAGTCGGACGCTGTAGGCGTATTCAAAGAGGCAAGGCCCGGTGACGCATGTCCTGCAGATGCAGGTACGCTCGAAGCGCTAAATGGAAGCGAGATAGCAAGCATAGAAATAAAGGAGCTTAAAGGCACTTACCTTGATGAGAATTCAAGGGAAAAAAGGCTGTGGAGCGTGAGCGCCAGTATATGCATGGAGAGGCTCATTTCGGCCATAGCCGAAGAAAATATGGACGAGTCGGGGGCGATAGTATGGCCGGCGGCATTCTCGCCGTTTGAATACTATGTAATAGCGGGCAACGTCAAAAAACCTGAGGAGCTGCAGCTTGCCGAGGCCGCATATAGGCTAATCGTTGAAAGTGGCAGGAGCGCACTGCTTGACGACAGAAGCGAGCGCATAGGCTCCAAGTTCATTGATTGCGAGCTTTTGGGGATAAGGGGCGTAGTTGTTGCAGGGAAGCTGGCAAGCCAGGGACTTGTCGAAGTGAGAGACAGGAAAAGCGGCGGGTCGTGTGAAGCGGCGCTGGAGGAGCTTTTAGACAAGCTATATTAGAAGAGTTTGCGGATTGAACTGATTATGCATTTATAATATATTTGATATGGAAAACATGGAAATTCCATATGGATTCTAGGAGGATAAAGAATGAGTGTTAGAGTTAGATTTGCGCCAAGTCCTACGGGATTTGTACACATAGGAAGCCTAAGAACGGCCCTTTACAACTATCTATTCGCCAAAAAGCACGGCGGAGAGTATATACTCAGGGTCGAGGATACAGACAGAACCAGATATGTAGAGGGAGCTATAGAGGGCATGCTCAGCGCAATGAGCTGGGCCGGCATAGAGCATGATGAAGGAGTTTGCCTTGATGAGAACGGAAAGCTTTCACAAAAGGGCGAATACGGCCCGTACATGCAGTCGGAGAGGCTGGACATATACAAAAAATACGTGGACGAGCTGCTTGACAAGGGACATGCATATTACTGCTTCTGCTCGAAGGACAGGCTAGACACACTAAGAGAGATTCAAAGGGCTGAAGGCAAGATCCCAAGATACGACGGATACTGCAGAGGACTCTCGCGCGAGGAGGCTGAAAAGAGGATAGCCGCAGGCGAGGACTATGTTATAAGGCTCAAGTTCCCTGCCAATCACGAGATAGTTTTCGACGACATGGTAAGGGGCAGGGTGAGCATGAACACTGCAGACCTTGATGACCAGGTGCTAATAAAAAGCGACGGCTTCCCGACATATCACTTTGCCGTTGTTGTAGACGACCACCTTATGAAGATAACGCACGTAATAAGAGGCGAAGAGTGGATTGCTTCAACGCCTAAGCACGTATACATGTATGAGGTTTTTGGTTGGGAGGCGCCTACTTTTGTACACCTTCCAAATATCCTAAACTCAGAAAAGAAAAAGCTCAGCAAGAGACAGGGCGATGTTGCTGTAGAGGACTTTGAAAAAAAGGGATACTTGCCTCAGGGGCTTGTGAACTACATTGCGCTTGTGGGATGGTCGCCTGAAGACAACAGGGAGATTTTCTCGATGCAGGAGCTAATAGAAGCGTTCTCGGTTGAGAGGGTTTCAAGAAGCGGCGGAGTGTTCGACACAAGCAAGCTCAACTGGATCAACCAGCACTACATGAAGGAAGCGGATGACGAATATCTGGCTGACTTGGCAGTGCCGTTCCTTGAGGATGCGGGCATACTAAACGGGGAAGAGCTCGACAGGGACAAGCTTGTAAAGATAATCTCAATTGTGAAGGAAGGTCTGCAGTATATGGCGCAGCTTCCTGAAAAAATTGCAATATTCTTCGGAGATGAAATAAAGCCTGAAGGCGAAGAGGTTCAAGAGTTTTTGAAGCTGGAGCACATGCCGGCTCTGATTGGGGCGCTAGAGGAAAAGATAAAAGCGGCCGATGAAGTGAGCAGCGATTTTGTCAGCGCCATGTTCAAGGAGATTCAAAAGGAATACGGCATAAAGGGCAAGAACCTTTTCATGGGAACAAGGGTAGTGCTTACAGGACAAATGCACGGACCTGAGATTCCTCACGTTGTCGAGATACTCGGCAAGGAGAGGGTTCTAAAGAGAATAGAATACGCAAAGAAAAATCTCATATAAACCATACGCCTCTTGGGACTGTCTGTTCCAGGAGGCTTTGCTTTGTTTGCTTAAATGCTGTAGAAAAAAATAACAAAAGGATGTAAAATGATGTTATATGATTTACAGCTGTCTGGCTAATATAAAACGAGGTGATGGGCATATGAAGCTTTACAATACACTCACAAGGCAAAAAGAGGAATTCATTCCACTGGAAGAGGGCAAGGTCAAGATGTACTCGTGCGGGCCTACTGTATACAACTTTTTCCACATAGGCAACGCAAGACCTTTTATAATGTTCGACGTGCTAAGAAGATACCTGGAATACCTGGGCTACGATGTCAAGTTTGTGCAAAACTTCACTGACGTGGACGACAAGATAATACAAAGGGCCAACGAAGAGGGCATATCTCCATTCGAGCTGGCTCAAAAATATATTGATGAATACTTCATAGATGCTGACGGACTTGGAATAAAAAGAGCAGACGTACATCCAAGAGTTACAGAGACTATAGACGATATAATAGAATTTGTAAAAGGATTGATTGAAAAAGGCTTCGCTTATGAAGTCGACGGCGATGTATACTACGATTCCCATAAGTTCGGAGATTACGGCAAGCTTTCGGGCCAGAATCTCGAAGAACTAGAGCTTGGAGCCAGAATCGACATAAACGAAAAGAAAAGGCATCCGGGTGATTTCGTGCTCTGGAAAGCCAAAAAGGAGGGCGAACCTGGGTGGGCAAGTCCGTGGGGTGAGGGCAGGCCAGGCTGGCACATAGAGTGCTCCGTAATGTCTAAAAAGCACCTTGGGGAGACTATAGACATACATTCGGGCGGCCAGGATCTTATATTCCCTCACCATGAGAATGAGATTGCGCAAAGTGAGGCGTTCAGCGGAAAGCCTTTTGCAAGATACTGGGTTCACAATGGCTATATAAACATAAACAACGAAAAGATGTCAAAGTCAAAGGGCAATTTCTTTACAGTAAGAGACATATCTAATCAAATAGACCTTGAAATTGTAAGGTTCTTCATGCTTTCGGCCCACTACAGAAGTCCGATAAACTACAGTGAAGAACTGCTGATGCAGGCAAAGGCCGGCCTGGAGAGACTCTACAATACAAAGGAAAAGCTGCAGTTCATGCTGGAAAGCGCCGATGCTGTTTCGAACATAGCTGGCGAAGAGTTTGTTTCAGAGCTTGAGGGCTTCAGGGAAAGATTCAAGCAGCATATGGATGACGATTTAAACACTGCAGATGCGATAAGTGTAATATTCGAGCTTTCAAGATTCATAAACACCAAGCTTGACGAAACTGCAAACCATGAATTCATGGAAAAATCCATGGAGCTTTTCAAGGAGCTCACAGGAGTGCTCAGCATAGTAGGCAAGGAGAGCCAGAGCGAGCTGCTAGACGAAGAGATTGAAGCGCTAATACAAGAGAGACTGGACGCCAGGAAAAACAAGGACTTCAAAAGGTCGGACGAAATAAGGGATATGCTAAAGGAAAAAGGCATAATACTTGAAGATACAAGGCAGGGTACGAAATGGAAAAGAGCCTAGAAGCGAATGTGGCGCCAAATGCAGTGCTTTCGCCGCTGATGCTGGCATACATGGGAGACTGCGTGTTTGAAATCCATGTGCGCAAATACCTCATAGACAAGTATGGGGATATAAAAGTGAATGATATACACAAGAAGGCCACCGGTTTTGTAAGGGCAAAGGCTCAGGCTATGGCGGTGCTGGCCCTGAAGGATGAGCTGAGCGACCAGGAGTGGGGCATAGTCAAGAGAGGCAGAAACCAAAAGAGCGCTACAATGCCCAAGAATGCGGATGCCACAGAGTACAGATATGCTACTGGGTTCGAGGCTCTTATCGGATATCTTTATCTTAATGGGCTTACTGAAAAGCTTGAGGAAGTAATTAAAAAGAGCATAGAGCTTATTGAAATGCAAATTTCACAATAAAAAACACAAGAAGCAGGCAGGCCGCAGCTTGCCTGCGTGTTGTGTTTGTCAGAACTGCATGGGCAGAAAAAGGAAGTGGGGAATATGAACGTAAGGCTCATTGAACATACGCCAAATCCCGACAAGGTGGTGGCTGTAGCTGCAAAGCTGTGCTACTCGAGAGCGGGAGTCGACGATATAGAAAAAAAGCTCACCGATGAGGAAACTGAAAAATTTGTACAGATGCTTGTGGACATGAGGCATGAATCACCGCTTGAGCATGTAAGCTTTACGTTTGCGGCTGAGGGTATATCAAGGGCCTGCACACATCAGCTGGTAAGGCACAGGATAGCGAGCTACTCACAGCAGAGCCAGAGATATGTAAAGCTTGAGCAGTTTGAATATATAGTGCCTCCGAATATAAGTGCAGTTCCCGAGGCGGAGAAAAAATTCAAGGAGGCCATGGAAGCTGACCAGCGCACATACAACGAGATAGCAGACATACTATTTCAAAAGCACTATGATGAGATGGTATCCGGTGGAATGGACGATAAAAAGGCAAAAAGCGCGGCAGAGAAAAAGGCGATAGAGGATGCCAGGTATGTATTCCCGAATGCGTGCGAGACAAAGATTGTACTTACAATGAACGCGAGGACGCTGCTTCACTTTTTCAACAAGAGGTGCTGCGAAAGAGCCCAGTGGGAGATAAGGGATATGGCGGATCTCATGCTTGCAGAGGCCAAGAAGGCGGCTCCTTTCATATTCAAGAATGCGGGACCGGGCTGCGTTTGCGGACCATGCCCGGAAGGTGCAATGAGCTGCGGCAAGGCTGCGCTCATTAGAGAAAAGTATAGAAATTTATAATCAGTGCGCGCCGGCTATTGTGGCGTGGAAGGAGAAAAGCTTTGGGTAAAATAGAAGGTAGGAATCCTGTAATAGAGGCCATAAGGGCAGAACATGAAATTGACAGCATAGTTATAGCCAATGGTGCGCAGGGCTCTGTCAAAAAGATTGTTGCGATGGCAAAGGAAAAGGGTATATTAGTCAAGTACGTCGACAAGAAAAAGCTGGATGAGCTTGCGCCAGGAGAAAATCATCAAGGCGTCATTGCGTTCGTATCAGAATACGGCTACAGCGAGCTTGAAGATGTGCTTTCGAAGGTTGAAAAGGAAGGCAGATCACCTTTCATAATAATACTTGACGGCATAACAGACCCTCACAACCTAGGCGCGATAATAAGGACTGCAGATGCATCCGGTGCAGACGCTATAGTAATACCAAAGAGAAGAAGTGTTGGAATAACATCGACTGTGGTTAAGTCATCGGCCGGTGCTGTGGAATACGTACCGGTATGCCGCGTTACCAATCTGGTCAGCACCATAAAAATGCTAAAGGAAAACGGAGTGTGGGTTGCGGCTCTAGATATGGGAGGACAGCACCTCCATAAGTCTAACCTGCAAGGCTCTATAGCGCTTGTTGTAGGAAGCGAGGGTGAGGGTGTATCCAGGCTTGTCAAGGAGAATTGTGATTTTACGGTGAGCATACCTATGAAGGGAAGGGTGTCATCTTTAAATGCTTCTGTGGCTGCGGGCGTTGTCATGTATGAGGTTTTAAGACAAAGAGGCGATAGCGAGGGATAAAGTTGAAGGAGTATCTTGTCATAGACGGGTATAACATAATAAATGCATGGCAGGAACTCAAGGCCATATCCAGGACAGACCTTGAGGGGGCGCGGGATCGGCTGGTTGAAATAATGCTTGAATACTCCGCCTTTAGCGGAGTTGAAGTCATAATAGTATTCGATGCCTACAGAGTAAAGGGTGGCAGCGAAGTCGAGATAAAGCATCCCAGGGTCACGGTCGTATACACAAAGGAGAATCAGACTGCCGATTCGTATATTGAGAAAGTTATAGGGGAATTGGGCAGATATTCGCTTATACGTGTTGCAACGAACGACGGCGCGCAGCAGCAGATAGTGCTTGGCAGAGGCAGTGCCAGGCTTACAGCCCGCGAGCTCGAAATACACATACAAAATTCCAAGGGCAACATAAAAAAAAGAACCAGGGATCCGGTGACAAAGATGACGCTTGCAGATCGCCTGAAAGACTTTGATGAGGAAGCGTTCCTCAAGCTCGAGAACATGAGAAAAAAAGGATGACTTCAAAGTATTGACTTTATAAGGAGCCAATAGTAAAATATTAGAGATAGTGCGCCCACGTGGCTCAGTCGGTAGAGCGTCGCCTTGGTAAGGCGGAGGTCGGCGGTTCGAGTCCGCTCGTGGGCTCCAAAAAAGAAAGTCATAAAATATTGAGCGCATGAAGCGGTTTTAATAAGAAGGAGGAAAAATAAAATGGCAAAAGCTAAATTTGAAAGAAGCAAACCACACGTTAACATCGGAACAATAGGACACGTTGACCACGGTAAAACAACACTAACAGCAGCAATAACATACACACTGCACTCAAGATACGGAACAGGTGAAGCGGTAGACTTTGCAAACATAGACAAGGCACCAGAGGAAAGAGAAAGAGGAATCACAATATCAACATCGCACGTAGAGTATGAGACACCAAACAGACACTACGCACACGTTGACTGCCCAGGACACGCCGACTACGTTAAGAACATGATAACAGGAGCGGCGCAAATGGACGGAGCGATACTAGTTGTATCAGCAGCAGACGGTCCAATGCCACAAACAAGAGAGCACATACTACTATCAAGACAGGTTGGAGTACCATACATCGTGGTATTCATGAACAAGTGCGACATGGTAGATGACGAAGAGCTTCTTGAGCTAGTAGAGATGGAAATAAGAGACCTGCTAAGCGAGTATGACTTCCCAGGAGATGACACACCAATAATAAAAGGATCAGCGCTAAGAGCACTAGAAGATCCAAGCAGCAAGTGGGGAGATGCAATAATAGAGCTGTTCGAAGCTATAGACAGCTACATTCCACAGCCAGAAAGAGCAATAGATAAGCCATTCCTAATGCCAGTAGAGGACGTATTCTCTATAACAGGAAGAGGAACAGTTGCAACAGGAAGAGTGGAAAGAGGAATAGTAAAAGTACAAGACGAAGTAGAAATAGTTGGACTATCAGAAGAGCCAAGAAAAGTAATAGTAACAGGCGTAGAGATGTTCAGAAAGCTTCTTGACGAGGCACAAGCAGGAGACAACATAGGAGTGCTTCTAAGAGGAGTACAAAGAGACGAGATAGAAAGAGGCCAGGTACTAGCTAAGCCAGGCACAATAAAGCCGCACACAAAATTCACATCAGAGGTATACGTACTTAAGAAGGAAGAGGGCGGAAGACACACTCCATTCTTCAACGGATACAGACCTCAGTTCTACTTCAGAACAACAGACATAACAGGATCAATCGGACTACCAGAAGGCGTAGAGATGGTAATGCCAGGAGACAACATAGCTATGGAAGTTGAGCTAATAGCTCCAATAGCAATAGAAGAGGGACTAAGATTCGCGATAAGAGAAGGCGGAAGAACAGTAGGAGCAGGAGTAGTTGCTGCTATAATAGAGTAATAAATTCTCATAAGAAGGCATGAAAGAGAAGGAATACTTTTCCTTCTCTTTTTTAACTTATAAAAAAATCAAACGAAATATCAAGGAAATAGGTACTTTGAGATTTGAATGCCAAAAATAATCAAAGCTAAAGATTGACACAAGGTTAAAAATATGGTAGATTTTATGGGTAGCGTTTTATAATGGCATATATAGTGGTCAGAAAAAAATAGATACTAGACAAACAAAATAGGTTTTAGCGGCAGAAAGTTAGGAGGTGCTTTACATGAGAGTTAAAATAACTTTAGCTTGTACTGAGTGCAAGCAGAGAAACTATAACACTACAAAGAACAAAAAGAACAATCCAGACAGAATGGAAATGAGCAAGTACTGCAAATTCTGCAGGAAGCATACTCTTCACAAAGAAACAAAATAAGGATGTGAACAATATGGCAGCCCAGGTTAAAGCTGGCAACAATGAGTCCGGAGCTGGATTTTTGAAGGAAGTAAGAGCTGAGCTGAGTAGAGTTCACTGGCCAAATAAAAGGGAACTTACCAGGTATACTACTATAGTATTGCTAGTAAGTGCATTCATAAGCCTTGTCGTTTGGTTGCTCGACTCGGGATTGGGCTTTTTATTGAAATTCATAGTGAAGCAATAGTAACTAAAAGGAAAGAAGTCGCCTTTTAGGAGAAAGGATGACTAGTATTATGCCTAATAATGAGGAAAAAGCTAAATGGTATGTCGTGCACACATATTCTGGGCATGAAAACAAGGTAAAGGCAACCATAGAAAAAACAGTAAGGACCAGAGGTATGGAGGACTACATACACGATGTGGTCGTACCTACTGAAGAGGTTGTAGAGATAAAGGATGGCAAAAAGAAGGTCAAGTCCAAGAAGAAATTTCCTGGATATGTGATGGTCAAGATGCTTATCACCGACGAATCTTGGTATATAGTAAGAAACACAAAGGGCGTGACGGGTTTTGTCGGCCCGGGTTCCAAGCCTGTGCCTCTTTCTGATGAAGAAGTGGCGGCCATGGGTGTGGAGAAAATTGTGCCAAAGATAGACGTTGAAGTGGGAGATGTCATATCCGTCAAAAGCGGACCTTTTGAAGGCTTTATGGGCAACATTCAAGAGATAAATCTTGAAAAGCATGCAGTTAAAGTCCTTATCTCAATGTTTGGAAGAGAAACTCCGGTAGAACTGGGGTTTGACCAAATAGAAAAAATGTAGGCAATAATTAAATAATTAATAATTTGATACAGGGAGGTGTACTAAATGGCTAAAAAAGTTATTGGTCAGATAAAATTGCAAATACCTGCAGGCAAAGCGACTCCAGCACCACCAGTTGGTCCAGCTCTAGGACAGCATGGTGTTAACATAATGCAGTTCACAAAAGAGTTCAATGCCAAGACTGCAGATCAGGCTGGTCTTATAATTCCGGTTGTAATATCAGTTTATCAAGACAGATCATTCACTTTCATAACAAAGACTCCGCCAGCAGCAGTACTTATAAAGAAGGCGTGCAAGATAGAGTCTGGTTCAGGTGAGCCTAACAAGAAAAAAGTTGCAAAGATAACAAAGGCACAAATAAGAGAAATAGCTGAGCTGAAAATGCCTGACCTTAATGCTACAGACGTAGAGGCAGCTATGAGCATGATAGCTGGAACTGCAAGAAGCATGGGCGTTGAAGTTATAGACTAGTTGTATCTATAATGTGGGAGGCAAAAAACCGTTAAAACCACAAGGAGGAATATGTAATGGCTAAAAAAGGCAAGAAATATGTAGAAGCGCTTAAAAAGTTTGACAGAAACACTTACCATGAGGCTTCTGAAGCTCTTCAGGTAGTGCTCGACTGCGCTAGCGCTAAATTTGACGAAACTGTAGAAGTTCACCTTAAGCTTGGTGTAGACTCAAGACACGCAGACCAGCAGGTTAGAGGTGCTGTAGTGCTTCCTCACGGAACAGGTAGAGTTAAGAAGGTGCTTGTATTTGCAAAGGGAGAAAAGGCGAAGGAAGCCGAAGCTGCCGGAGCAGACTATGTAGGAGAAATGGACCTTGTAAGCAAGATACAAGGCGAAAACTGGTTCGACTTTGATGTTGTAGTTGCAACTCCTGACATGATGGGTCTTGTAGGTAGACTTGGTAGAGTTCTTGGACCAAAAGGACTTATGCCAAACCCAAAATCAGGCACAGTTACATTCGACGTTGCAGCTGCTGTTAATGACATCAAGGCTGGTAAGGTTGAATATAGATTGGATAAGACTAACATAATCCACGTTCCAATAGGAAAGATTTCATTCGGCAAGGAAAAACTGTTCGAGAACTTTGAAGTTCTTACTGAGGCAGTTGTAAAAGCCAAGCCGTCTGCTGCAAAGGGACAGTACATGAGATCAGTTACTGTGTCTAGCACAATGGGACCTGGAGTAAGAATAAATCCAAATAAAATAGCAGAATAATTGTTGACAACTGGAAAGTATTGTAGTATAATTCATTTGTTAAACAGTTAAAAATTATAAATATATATACAAATGCCGCAGACAGCAGGTGCATAAGCTTAAATATGCCTGCCGAGGATAATAGTTTTGATACTAGATATTGAAATTATAGCCCTTGTTTGTCTGTGAGCATGCAAGGGCTTTTATAATTTAAACGGCAAAGCAAGCTTTGCCGGAGTAGCCAAAAGGAGGTGGACGGTTAGTGTCTAAATCAGCAGTGGAAATCAAACAACAAGTAGTAAACGAAATAACAGAGAAATTCAAAAACGCATCTTCACTAGTAGTAGTTGACTATAGAGGTCTTAAGGTTGAAGAGGCTAATGAACTAAGAGCCAAATTCAAGGAAGCTGGATGCGACTACAAGGTTTACAAGAATACTCTTGTAAGGAGAGCTGCAAAAGAGCTTGGATATGACCAACTTGATGAGGTGAATCTAGTGGGTCCAAATGCTATAGCTTTCGGCTATGCAGATCCAGTTGCGCCTGCAAGAATACTAAGCGACTTCATGAAAACTCATCCTGCGATAGAACTTAAAATGGGTATAGTTGAAGGCGAATTCTACGATGCGGCAAAAGTTAAAGCCCTATCAGAAGTACCTTCAAGAGAAGTGCTTATTGCAAAACTTCTTGGAAGCTTCAAGGCTCCGCTATCAAACTTTGCATACCTTTTGGATGCAGTTGCAAAGCAAAAGGCGGAAGCAGGCGAGCAATAATCGCCGCTTGAGATTCATAAATGCATTACAAAACTAAAAAAATCAAACGAAAATTAAATCGGAGGTGTCTTTAAATGACTATAGAACAAATACTAGAAGCTATAGAGAACATGAAAGTACTTGAGCTTAACGAGCTAGTTAAGGCTGCAGAAGAGAAATTCGGTGTGTCTGCTGCTGCTCCAGTGGCTGTTGTAGGCGCTGTTGCTGCTGAAGCTGCTGAAGAGAAGACAGAATTTGATGTAGTACTTGCTGATGCTGGTGCTCAAAAGGTTAAAGTTATAAAGGTTGTTAGAGAGCTTACTGGCCTTGGACTAAAAGAAGCTAAGGATCTTGTAGACGGAGCTCCAAAGGCAGTTAAAGAAGGAGCTTCTAAAGAAGAGGCTGAAGACATGAAAGCTAAGCTTGAAGAAGTAGGAGCTAAAGTAGAAGTTAAGTAGTAAATTAAAAAGGTGCCTTAACACTGTAAAGGCACCTTTTTTTATTCCAGCAAAATTCAAAGTGCGTCTCTAATTGCAAATGCTTTATGGAGACGCACTTTGAATTTTGTTGGAAAATAAAATGATTAAAATGTGTTGACTTGTTGACTGTGATGTGATAACATGTTTTAATGCGTACAATGGATATTTCTGTCGTAAAACATGCATGCAAAATATTAACATAGATTTTTTTCTTAGGAGAGGTGAAAAATTGATGCCATTTCCACATCCTGTAAACAATGGAAGAAGGGCTAGGATGAGTTTTTCAAGGATACCAGAGGTAGCAGAGCTGCCAAACCTTGTGGAAATCCAGCTTGATTCCTACAAATGGTTTTTGGAGGAAGGTCTCAGAGAGGTATTCGAGGATGTCTCGCCAATTGAAGATTATACTGGAAACCTTTCACTTCATTTTGTTGACTACTCCATAGGTGAAGCAAAATATGACGTTGAAGAGTCAAAAGAAAGAGACGTTACTTTTTCAGCACCGCTGAAGGTCAAGGTGAGGCTTGAAAACAAGAACACTGGTGAAATAAAAGAACCTGGAAAAGATGTATTCATGGGAGATTTCCCTCTGATGACTGAAAAGGGAACTTTCATAATAAACGGCGCAGAAAGGGTAATAGTCAGCCAGCTTGTAAGATCTCCCGGAGTATATTACAGCGAAGAAAGAGACAAGGCGGGCAAGAAGCTTGTTTCATCCACTGTTATTCCAAACAGAGGAGCATGGCTTGAATATGAAACGGATTCAAACGACATAGTGTCTGTAAGGGTCGACAGAACCAGGAAACAGCCTATAACAGTGCTTTTGAGGGCGTTTGGATTTGCAAGCGACATTGAGATAATAGAGCTGATAGGAGAAGATGAAAGACTCCTGTCTACGCTTGAAAAAGACAACACAAAAAATAGGGAAGAAGCGCTGCTTGAAATATACAAGAAGCTAAGACCAGGCGAACCGCCTACGGTTGAGAGTGCGACGTCTTTAATCAACGCATTGTTTTTCGATCCCAAAAGATATGACCTCGCAAAGGTTGGAAGATACAAATTCAACAAGAAGCTTTCAGTAGCCCACAGGATTAAAGGCAGAGTTGCGGCGGAAGACGTTGTTTCTTCAGAAACAGGAGAAGTTTTTGTTGCCAAAGGCGAAAAGATATCGCTTGAAAAGGCGTTCGAGATACAAAATTCCGGAATAAACGTCGTCAAGGTATACGGTGAAGAGGGCAAGGAAATAAAAGTAGTAGGCAATAACTTTGTCGACATGAGGGCCTTTGTGGACTTTGAAATAGAAGGCTTCAACCCAAAGGTCAAGGTTCACTATCCAACACTCAAGGAGATACTCGATGAGTGTTCAAGCAATGAAGAAATAGCGGAGGCCTTTAAGAAAAACAAGAGAAGGCTCGTGCCAAAGCATATAATACTAGACGATATCATAGCTTCTGTAAGCTACCAGTTCAACCTGTTCCACGGAATAGGAAATATTGACGACATAGACCACCTGGGCAACAGGAGGGTAAGGTCAGTGGGCGAGCTTTTGCAGAACCAATTCAGAATAGGCCTTTCAAGAATGGAAAGAGTAGTAAGGGAAAGAATGACAATTCAGGACACTGAAAACACTTCTCCTGAGGCTCTGATAAACATAAGACCAGTTGCAGCCGCAATAAAAGAATTCTTCGGAAGCTCCCAGCTTTCACAATTCATGGACCAGACAAACCCACTATCGGAGCTTACACACAAAAGAAGGCTTTCAGCTCTTGGACCAGGCGGCCTTTCGCGAGAGAGAGCAGGCTTTGAGGTAAGGGACGTCCACCACTCACACTACGGCAGAATGTGTCCTATAGAGACTCCTGAGGGTCCTAACATAGGCCTAATAAACTCGCTGAGTACATTTGCAAAAATAAACGAGTATGGATTCATAGAGTCTCCGTACAGGAAGATAGACAAGCAAAGAGGCGTAGTTACATCAACTATAGATTACCTGACGGCAGACGAAGAGGACCTTTACGTAAGAGCCCAGGCAAATGAGCCGCTCGACGAGGAAGGCAGATTCGTCAATGAGAGGGTAACTGCAAGAACTATAAATGGTGAAGCGGAGCTTGTGAAGCCTGAAAGCGTAGATTACATGGACGTATCTCCAAAGCAGGTTGTATCCATAGCTACGGCTATAATACCATTCCTTGAGAACGACGACGCCAACCGTGCCCTTATGGGATCGAACATGCAGCGTCAGGCGGTACCTCTTATAAGAAGGGAAGCGCCTGTTATAGGCACAGGAATGGAAGGCAAAGCCGCCATAGATTCCGGTGTATGCGTAATGGCTAGAAATTCAGGAGTGGCTGAGAAGGTAACTGCAAATGAAATAGTCATTAAAAGAGAAGGCGGCCAAAGAGACAGATACAAGCTGCTCAAGTTTAAAAGGTCAAACCAGGGTACTTGCGTCAACCAGTCTCCTATAATAAACAGCGGTGACATAATAAAAGCCGGCGATGTAATAGCAGATGGACCGTCCACAGACATGGGTGAACTTGCACTAGGCAGAAACTGCAGGGTTGCATTCATGACATGGGAAGGCTACAACTACGAGGACGCAATACTTCTCAATGAAAGACTTGTAAGGGAAGACAGGCTTTCTACAATACACATAGAAGAATATGAGGCTGAAGCCAGAGATACGAAGCTAGGGCCTGAAGAAATAACAAGGGACATTCCTAATGTCGGTGAAGATGCAATCAAGAATCTCGATGACAGAGGAATAATAAGAATTGGAGCAGAGGTCCAGTCGGGAGACATACTTGTCGGCAAGGTAACTCCAAAGGGAGAGACTGAACTCACAGCTGAAGAAAGGCTGCTAAGGGCCATATTCGGCGAAAAAGCAAGAGAGGTAAGGGATACATCCCTCAAGGTACCTCACGGAGAAAGCGGAATAATAGTAGATGTAAGAGTGTTTACAAGGAAAAACGGCGACGAGCTTCCTCCGGGAGTAAACGAGCTTGTAAGAGTTTATATAGCAACAAAGAGAAAGATAAACGTTGGAGACAAGATGGCAGGACGTCACGGAAATAAGGGTGTAATCTCAAGGATACTTCCGGAAGAGGATATGCCTTTCATGGAAGACGGCACACCTGTTGAGATAGTTCTAAACCCTCTGGGCGTTCCATCACGTATGAATATAGGACAGGTACTCGAAGTCCACCTTGGGCTTGCGGCCAAGAAACTGGGATGGCACGTGGCAACTCCTGTATTTGACGGAGCAAACGAGAGGGATATAGAAATAGCGCTTGGACAGGCTGGATATCCGCAGGATGGAAAGCTTACGCTTAGGGACGGCCGTACAGGCGAGCCTTTCGACAACAGGGTAACGGTAGGATACATGTACATGCTAAAACTGCACCACCTTGTAGACGACAAGATACACGCCAGATCGACGGGACCTTATTCTCTAGTAACCCAGCAGCCGCTTGGCGGAAAGGCGCAGTTCGGAGGACAAAGATTCGGAGAGATGGAGGTTTGGGCTCTTGAGGCATATGGAGCTGCCCACACTCTTCAGGAAATACTAACAGTCAAGTCGGACGACGTCGTGGGACGTGTTAAGACATATGAATCCATAGTCAAAGGGGAGAACATCCCTGAACCTGGAATCCCTGAATCGTTTAAGGTTCTGATAAAAGAGCTTCAGAGTCTTTGCCTTGATGTAAAGGTGCTTGAGGCCGATCAGGAGATAGAAATAAAAGAGTCTATAGACGACGAAGAAATCACCATGGAAGGCGATTTTGAATATGTGCGTGATGTTGATCTTGAAGAGGGTATGGTAATAGAAGAAGGCGAAATGGACGAAGACTTAGAAGAAGAAACTGACGAATTTGAAGATGATGACATGGACCAAGAATTTTTCAAGGATGACATTGAAGAAGACGATGACGAGTTTTAAATAGCCAGGGCCTGCAGCTATGCAGACCCCTGGGATTCACCTTGGGCAAGTCAATCTATCATAGAAGGGAGAGAACTCCTTGTTTGAATTAGGTAATTTCGAGTCAATGAAAATAGGTTTAGCTTCGCCGGAAAAGATAAGGCAATGGTCTAGAGGAGAAGTTAAGAAACCTGAAACCATAAACTACAGGACTCTCAAGCCTGAAAGGGACGGTCTTTTCTGCGAAAGGATATTCGGACCGCAAAAGGACTGGGAGTGTCACTGCGGAAAATACAAGAGAGTAAGATATAAAGGAGTCGTTTGTGACAGATGCGGCGTTGAGGTCACAAAGGCCAAAGTAAGGCGTGAGAGGATGGGCCACATAGAACTTGCGGCGCCAGTGTCTCACATATGGTATTTCAAGGGGATACCATCCAGGATGGGACTGCTGCTTGACATGTCTCCGCGTTCTCTCGAAAAGGTTCTGTATTTTGCATCATATATAGTTACAGAGCCGGGCAGCACTTCACTCAGTGAAAAGCAGCTGCTTACTGAAAAAGAGTATAGAGACGCAGTAGAAAAACATGGAAATACATTCAAGGCAGGGATGGGAGCAGAGGCTGTAATGGCACTGCTTGAAAAGATAGATCTGGAGATGCTCTCAAAAGAGCTAAGAGGCAAGCTGAAGGACAGTACAGGTCAAAAAAGAGTCAGGACGATAAGAAGGCTGGAGGTTGTCGAGGCGTTCAAAAAATCCGGAAACAGGCCTGAATGGATGATACTAGATGCCATACCAGTTATACCTCCTGATCTTAGACCTATGGTTCAGCTTGACGGAGGAAGGTTTGCAACGTCAGACCTTAACGATCTTTACAGAAGAGTTATAAACAGAAACAACAGACTAAAAAGGCTGCTTGAGCTTGGAGCGCCTGACATAATAGTTCGTAACGAAAAAAGAATGCTTCAGGAAGCAGTCGACGCCCTAATAGACAACGGAAGAAGAGGAAGACCTGTTACCGGACCTGGAAACAGACCTCTTAAGTCACTTTCAGACATGCTAAAGGGTAAGCAGGGACGTTTCCGTCAGAACCTGCTTGGAAAGCGTGTTGACTACTCTGGACGTTCGGTTATAGTCGTTGGACCTGAGCTTAAATTCTACCAGTGTGGACTTCCAAAGAAGATGGCGCTGGAGCTTTTCAAACCATTTGTAATGAATGCCCTTGTTGAAAAGGGTCATGCCCACAATATAAAGAGCGCCAAGAGAATGGTCGAAAAGGTAAAGCCAGAGGTTTGGGACGTGCTTGAAGACGTCATAAAAGGCCACCCGGTACTCTTAAACCGTGCGCCGACTCTTCACAGGCTGGGAATACAGGCGTTCGAGCCGGTGCTTGTTGAAGGAAAGGCAATAAAGCTGCATCCGCTCGTATGTACGGCATATAACGCCGACTTCGACGGCGACCAGATGGCTGTTCACCTTCCGCTTTCTGTAGAGGCACAGGCTGAATGCAGATTCCTGATGCTTTCGGTGAACAACATATTGGCTCCAAAAGACGGATCTTCAATAACAACGCCAAGCCAGGACATGGTACTTGGAAGCTACTATCTTACGATAGAAATACCTGGGGTAAAGGGCGAAGGCATGGTATTCAAGGACTACAATGAAATGCTCCTTGCGTATACAAACCAGGCCGTAGATCTTCATGCGAGGGTTAAAGTCAAAAAAGTGCTATCCGACGGAGCTATAGTTTTTGTTGAAAGCACAGTGGGCAGATTCATATTCAACGAAAATCTACCGCAGGACATGGGATTTGTCGATAGAAAGGAAGACCCACATTCGCTTGAAGTAGATTTCCTTGTAGACAAGAAGAAGCTGGGCCAGATTATAGACAAGTGTTTCAGAAAGCACGGCAACACGATAACAGCCATCATGCTCGACACTATAAAGGAGCTGGGATTCAAATTCTCCACAAGAGGAGCAATAACAGTTTCAATAGCCGACATGGAAATACCACAGGAAAAATACAAGCTTATAGCTGATGCAGAGACAAAGGTTGCAAAATATGAAAAGGCGTTCAGAAGAGGTCTTATCTCGAATGAAGAGAGAAAAGAAAGAGTTATAGACACATGGACTGAAACGACTGAAAAGGTTACAGATGCTCTTATGAGCAACCTTGGAAGACTTAACAACATATTCATAATGGCGCACTCGGGAGCAAGGGGAAGTAAAAACCAGATAAGACAGCTTGCGGGAATGCGTGGACTGATGGCTGATGCAACAGGTGAAACAGTAGAACTCCCAGTTAAGTCCAACTTCCGTGAAGGTCTTTCGGTACTCGAGTACTTCATATCTTCACACGGAGCCAGAAAAGGACTTGCAGATACGGCCCTTCGTACAGCGGACTCGGGATACCTTACAAGAAGACTTGTTGACGTATCTCAGGACGTAATAATAAGGGAGGATGACTGCGGAACTACTGATGGAATAGAAGTAAAGGCATTCAAAGACGGCAATGAAGTCATAGAGGAGCTCTATGACAGAATAGTCGGAAGGTATATATCAAGCGACATAGTGCATCCGGAAACGGGAGAACTGATACTTTCTGCAAATGACTTAATTACCGAAGAGAAGGCAGAAGAAATTGTCTCAGCAGGAGTGAAGAAAGTCTATATCAGATCGGCGCTTAGCTGCAGAACTCAGCATGGTGTATGCGCCAAGTGCTACGGCAGAGACCTGGCAACAGGCAAGAATGTAAACGTGGGCGAAGCTGTCGGAATAATAGCGGCGCAGTCTATAGGCGAGCCGGGAACACAGCTTACGATGCGTACATTCCACACCGGAGGAGTTGCGGGCGGCGACATAACACAGGGTCTTCCAAGGGTCGAGGAGCTTTTCGAGGCTAGAAAGCCTAAGGGACTTGCGATAATAAGCGAAACAGACGGTTCGGTTCACATAAAGGAAAGCGGCAACAAGAGAGAAATAATAATAACAGGCGAGACTGGCGAAGCCAAGACATACCTGATACCTTACGGCTCAAGGATAAAGGCGAAGGAAGGTCAGTTTGTCGAGGCTGGAGATCCTATAACAGAAGGTTCAATAAACCCTCACGACATATTAAGAGTCAAGGATGTAGTCGGAGTTCAAAACTACATTGTACAAGAAGTTCAAAGAGTTTACAGAATGCAGGGTGTTGACATAAACGACAAGCACATAGAAATAATAGTAAGGCAGATGCTTTCGAAGGTAAGAGTTGAGGAAGAGGGAGATACTGAATTCCTTCCAGGAGGACTTGTAGATATACTGGAATTCGATGACGAAAATGAAAGGGTTGCAGCTGAAAGCGGCGAAATGGCGACTTCAAAGAGAGTGCTGCTTGGAATAACAAAAGCTTCTCTTGCAACAGAATCGTTCCTTTCTGCGGCATCATTCCAGGAGACAACAAGAGTTCTTACCGAGGCTGCGATAAAAGGAAAAGAAGACAAGCTGATAGGTCTTAAGGAAAATGTAATAATAGGAAAGCTAATACCAGCTGGTACTGGTATGAAAAGATACAAGGACATAGCAATCCAAAGACCAGATCAAGATAATTAAAATTTGATTTAAAAACGTTAAACATCTAAATTCTATTGACACTAAATGTTGTGTAGTGATAAAATGTTTGAGTGTGTAAAATAGAAAGTGGACTTTTTGGTATCTGGCAATTGTTGGATATTTAAAAGGGAGGAAACTTTTATGAAAATTGAAGAAATAAAAAATCTCGACAAAGTAATAGGAACTAAGCAGACAATAAGAGCGCTCAAAGAAGACAAGATTAGGCTTGTTCTCATTGCAAAAGATGCAGATGAACACATAATAAAGAATACACAAGAAATTGCTGCGCAGAAAAATGTTGAGATAAATTACGTTGAGTCCATGCAGCAGCTCGGAATCGCCTGTGGTATACAGGTGGGAGCGGCTACAGTTGGGATATTAAAATAAGTTTAAATATTTGGAAGGAGGTGCACTTTATGCCAACTATAAACCAGCTAGTGCGTAAAGGAAGAGCAAAGATTGAAAAGAAATCTACTGCTCCAGCTTTGCAAAGAAGCTTCAACACTCTTAGAAAAGAGGCAGTAGGAATGAGCTCGCCACAAAAAAGAGGAGTTTGTACGTCTGTTAAGACTGTAACTCCAAAGAAGCCGAACTCGGCTCTTAGAAAAGTTGCGAGGGTAAGACTTACTAATGGAATAGAGGTTACATCATATATTCCAGGAGAAGGCCACAATCTTCAGGAGCACAGCGTTGTGCTTATAAGAGGAGGAAGGGTTAAAGACCTTCCGGGAGTTAGATACCACATAGTAAGGGGAACTCTTGATACGGCTGGAGTTGAAAAGAGAGCTCAAAGTAGATCTAAGTACGGTACTAAGAGACCTAAGGCGGCTAAGAAGTAACATACTAATGTGTACGGTCCTTTAACATAGATTTTAAAGGCACCCACGGCAGTAGAGAGTCTGTCGAGTACCTATGAGTTACAATTTAATAAGGAGGGAAGCACAGTGCCAAGAAAAGGTAATGTTCCAAAAAGAATTATAACTCCGGATCCTTTATACAACAGCCAGCTTGTATCAAAGCTTATAAACAGCATAATGGTAGATGGCAAGAAAGGTAAGGCGCAAAACATAGTATATGGAGCGCTTGAAATGATAAAGGAAAAAACAGGAGAAGAACCAATAGAAGTATTTGAAAAGGCTATGAACAACATAATGCCAGTTCTAGAAGTAAAGGCAAGACGTGTGGGTGGAGCTAACTATCAGGTTCCAGTTGAAGTAAGACCTGAAAGAAGAGTTACACTTGGACTAAGATGGCTTGTTGGATATACTAGAGCCCGTGGCGAAAAAGGCATGGCTGAAAAGCTTGCAAAAGAAATAATGGATGCTGCAAACAGCTCAGGAGCTGCAGTCAAGAAGAAAGAAGATACTCACAAGATGGCTGAAGCCAACAAGGCGTTCGCACATTACAGATGGTAAAATTGAATTAGAAACAATAGTCCACCTCGCCCCTTTGCAGGGGCGAGGATTAATTAATTAAATATTGGAATGGAGGCACAAAATAGTGGCTAGACAGTTTCCATTGGAAAGAACTAGAAACATAGGCATAATGGCTCACATAGATGCCGGTAAAACAACCACTACGGAGCGTATACTATACTATACAGGACGTATCCACAAGATAGGCGAAACTCACGAGGGTGGAGCTCAGATGGACTGGATGGAGCAAGAGAAGGAGAGAGGTATAACAATAACTTCTGCCGCAACTACTGCTCAGTGGAACGACAATAGAATAAACATAATCGACACGCCTGGACACGTAGACTTCACAGTTGAAGTTGAAAGATCGCTTCGTGTGCTTGACGGAGCTGTGGCAGTATTCTGCGCAAAGGGCGGAGTTGAGCCTCAGTCTGAAAACGTATGGAGACAGGCTAACAAATACAACGTTCCAAGGATAGCATTTGTAAACAAAATGGACATAACAGGAGCCAACTTCCTTCGTGTTGTTGACATGATGAAAGACAGACTAGCTGCTAATGCTGTTGCAATGCAGCTTCCAATAGGTGCAGAAGACACTTTCAAGGGTATAATAGACCTTCTTGAAATGAAAGCCATTATGTATATGGACGACCTTGGAAAAGAAACAGAGATAGTAGACATACCAGAAGATATGATGGCTCTAGCAGAAGAGCGCAGAGAGATGCTTGTAGAGGCGGCTGCAGAGGCTGACGAAGAGCTTATGATGAAGTATCTTGAAGGCGAAGAGCTTACTCTAGAAGAAATAAAATCGGGAATCAGAACAGGTGTTATAGCATGTACTCTTAATCCTGTATTCTGCGGCTCGGCTTACAAGAACAAAGGTGTACCGCTACTTCTTGATGCAGTAGTTGAATACATGCCATCTCCGCTCGACGTACCTGCTATACAAGGCGTTACAATGGATGGAGAAGAAGACCAAAGACCTTCTTCAGATGAAGAGCCTTTTGCAGCTCTTGCATTCAAGATAATGACAGACCCATTCGTAGGAAAGCTTGCTTTCTTCAGGGTTTACTCGGGAGTGCTTGAGTCAGGTTCGTACGTTCTAAACTCTACAAAAGACAAGAAAGAGAGAATCGGACGTATACTTCAGATGCACGCCAACTCAAGAGAAGAGATAACTCACGTTTACTCGGGAGATATAGCTGCTGCGGTTGGACTAAAGAACACTACTACAGGTGACACTCTGTGCGACATGGACAAACCGATAATACTCGAGTCTATGGAGTTCCCAGAGCCTGTTATACACGTTGCAATAGAGCCAAAATCAAAGGCTGCCCAGGAAAAAATGGGTGTTGCACTTCAAAAGCTTGCAGAAGAGGATCCTACATTCAGAGTAAGAACTGACGAAGAGACTGGACAAACTATAATCGGCGGTATGGGTGAGCTTCACCTTGAGATAATAGTAGACAGACTTCTAAGAGAATTCAAAGTAGAAGCCAACGTTGGAGCTCCACAGGTTGCTTACAGAGAGACTATAACACAGTCTGCAGACATAGATAACAAATATGCGAAGCAGTCGGGTGGTAGAGGACAATACGGTCACGTTAAGATCAGAATGATCCCTAACGAACCTGGAAAAGGTTATGAGTTCAAGAATCAAACTGTCGGCGGATCTATTCCAAGAGAATTCATCGGACCAGTTGATGCAGGTCTTCAATCTGCTATGGAAGCAGGTATTGTTGCAGGATACCCTGTTGTTGACGTAATAGTAGAACTTTACGATGGATCTTACCACGAGGTAGACTCTTCGGAAATGGCGTTTAAGGTTGCAGCGTCTATGGCCTTCAAGGAAGGTATGAAAAAAGGAAACGCAGTTCTTCTTGAGCCATACTTCAAGGTTGAAGTAGTAACTCCAGAGGATTACATGGGAGACGTTATGGGAGACCTTAACTCTAGACGTGGAAGAATAGAGGGAATGGAAGCTCAAAACGGAGCCCAGGCTATAAGAGCTATGGTTCCGCTTTCAGAAATGTTTGGCTATTCAACGCAGCTTAGATCTATGTCTCAGGGAAGAGCGACATACACAATGATATTCGATCACTATGAGCAAGTTCCTGCAAGCGTAGCTAAGAAGATAATGGAGCAAGGCAGATAATAACTGATGTAAATATAAGAGGGCGGCACGGCTGCCCTCTAAAATAAAATTGCGGCATAAGTGAAGGAGGAAAAATAAAATGGCAAAAGCTAAATTTGAAAGAAGCAAACCACACGTTAACATCGGAACAATAGGACACGTTGACCACGGTAAAACAACACTAACAGCAGCAATAACATACACACTGCACTCAAGATACGGAACAGGTGAAGCGGTAGACTTTGCAAACATAGACAAGGCACCAGAGGAAAGAGAAAGAGGAATCACAATATCAACATCGCACGTAGAGTATGAGACACCAAACAGACACTACGCACACGTTGACTGCCCAGGACACGCCGACTACGTTAAGAACATGATAACAGGAGCGGCGCAAATGGACGGAGCGATACTAGTTGTATCAGCAGCAGACGGTCCAATGCCACAAACAAGAGAGCACATACTACTATCAAGACAGGTTGGAGTACCATACATCGTGGTATTCATGAACAAGTGCGACATGGTAGATGACGAAGAGCTTCTTGAGCTAGTAGAGATGGAAATAAGAGACCTGCTAAGCGAGTATGACTTCCCAGGAGATGACACACCAATAATAAAAGGATCAGCGCTAAGAGCACTAGAAGATCCAAGCAGCAAGTGGGGAGATGCAATAATAGAGCTGTTCGAAGCTATAGACAGCTACATTCCACAGCCAGAAAGAGCAATAGATAAGCCATTCCTAATGCCAGTAGAGGACGTATTCTCTATAACAGGAAGAGGAACAGTTGCAACAGGAAGAGTGGAAAGAGGAATAGTAAAAGTACAAGACGAAGTAGAAATAGTTGGACTATCAGAAGAGCCAAGAAAAGTAATAGTAACAGGCGTAGAGATGTTCAGAAAGCTTCTTGACGAGGCACAAGCAGGAGACAACATAGGAGTGCTTCTAAGAGGAGTACAAAGAGACGAGATAGAAAGAGGCCAGGTACTAGCTAAGCCAGGCACAATAAAGCCGCACACAAAATTCACATCAGAGGTATACGTACTTAAGAAGGAAGAGGGCGGAAGACACACTCCATTCTTCAACGGATACAGACCTCAGTTCTACTTCAGAACAACAGACATAACAGGATCAATCGGACTACCAGAAGGCGTAGAGATGGTAATGCCAGGAGACAACATAGCTATGGAAGTTGAGCTAATAGCTCCAATAGCAATAGAAGAGGGACTAAGATTCGCGATAAGAGAAGGCGGAAGAACAGTAGGAGCAGGAGTAGTTGCTGCTATAATAGAGTAATAAATTCTCATAAGAAGGCATGAAAGAGAAGGAATACTTTTCCTTCTCTTTTAGTCTTGAATGGTCTCGTGTTAAGACCACTATTATAAAGTTCATAGATTAATAAAAAAATAAATAAAAAAGCTTGTAAAACAGACACTAGTGTTATAAAATATATTAGTGTGCTTTTTGAATGCGATGAAGCAAGAGGTTGCTGGCGGCCTTAAAACACAAGGCTTTTCAGGTAATTCTGGCTGAGTATGTCTCGATCTATGAATCGGGCGACTAGATGTCGTGAAAAAGCTGTTTCCTTGACGCAAAATGCAACACGCCTGGAGCAGTGTATCGATGTCGAGTCGCGCGTAGAAAAACTAAAAACGTGCGATTAAGGAGGTAAAACACATGTCAAACCAAAAAATAAGAATAAGACTTAAGTCTTACGATCACAAGATTCTCGATCAATCAGCTCAAAAAATAGTTGAAACTGCGAAGAAAACTAACGCCACAGTATCGGGTCCGGTTCCTCTTCCAACAGAAAAGCAGATAATAACTATACTAAGGGCGGTTCACAAATATAAGGACTCTAGAGAGCAGTTTGAAATAAGAACTCACAAGAGACTTATAGACATATCAAACCCAACACCAAAAACAGTAGACTCTCTAATGAGACTTGACCTGCCAGCTGGTGTTGATATAGAAATAAAACTGTAAAAAATTCGAAAGCTAAGCTAGGGACATAGATGTACCTTATCTTAGTATGATTGCGGCGAGAGCTGTAATCCGCTGTAAGATTATGGGAGGTGTAGTTATGAAAGGAATACTAGGAACAAAACTAGGAATGACTCAGGTGTTTACAGAAACAGGTGCTGTTGTTCCGGTAACAGTAGTGCAGGCTGGACCTGTATACGTTACTCAAATCAAGACTGTTGAAAAAGATGGCTACAATGCGCTTCAGGTTGCATTTGCAGACAAGAAGGAAAACAGAGTAAACAAGCCGCTTAAAGGACATTTTGAAAAAGCTGGCGTTTCTTGCAAGAGACATATAGCTGAGTTCAGAATGGACAGTGTTGAAGGCTTCGAGCTTGGACAAGAGATAAAAGCTGATGTCTTTGCTGCAGGCGAGAAGGTTGACGTATCTGCAACATCTAAAGGTAAGGGATTCCAAGGTGTTATTAAAAGACACGGACAGAGCAGAGGGCCTGAGGCTCACGGTTCTAGATATCACAGAAGACCTGGTTCTATGGGTGCTTGTTCGTCTCCTTCGAGAGTATTCAAAGGCAAGAATCTTCCGGGACACATGGGTAGCGTTAGCGTTACAATACAGAACCTTGAGGTAGTTAAAGTAGATACAGAAAAGAACATACTACTCATAAAAGGTGCGGTTCCAGGGCCTAAGAAGGGGCTAGTTGAAATAAATGCGGCGGTAAAGGCTGCTAGATAATGATTTTCATCAGGAAGGAGGAAGTTAAATGCCAAAAATAGACGTTTTAAATATAAAAGGTGAAAAGATTGAAGAGATAACTCTTTCAGATAACGTATTCGGCGTGGAAGTCAACGAGCACGTTCTATACGAAGTAGTAAAAAATCATCTTGCCAACAGAAGACAGGGAACTCAGTCTGCAAAGACAAGAGCCGAAGTAAGAGGCGGAGGAAGAAAGCCTTGGAAACAAAAAGGAACTGGTAGAGCAAGACAGGGAAGCATAAGATCTCCTCAGTGGATAGGCGGTGGAGTTGTATTCGCTCCGAAGCCAAGAGACTACAGCTACAGCCTTCCTAAGAAGGTAAAAAGACTTGCTATGAAGAGCGCTCTTACTTCAAAGCTTCAGAATGGAGAAATAATAGTGCTTGACAGCCTTGTGATGGAAATGCCAAAGACTAAGGAGTTCCAAACTATAGTAAGCAACCTTAAGCTTGAGAAGAAGGCACTTTTCGTAATGGCTGAGAAAAACGACAATGTTGTTAAGTCGGCAAGAAACATACCAGGAGTTAAGACTGCGCTAGTTAACACTCTTAATGTATATGACATACTGAATCATAATGCTTTCGTAATAACGAAGGCCGCAGTTGAGAAAGTAGAGGAGGTGTACGAATAATGACTAATGCACATGATATAATAATAAAGCCGATAGTTACTGAAAAAAGCATGAGCGAAATGTCTGACAAAAAGTACACATTTGTAGTGGCTAAAAACACAAACAAGACCGAGATAAAAAAAGCCGTTGAAAGCATATTCGGAGTTAAGGTTGATAAAGTAAACACTGTAAACTACGACGGCAAGAAAAAGAGAATGGGCAAGCACGAAGGAATGACAGCAAGCTATTCAAAAGCCATAGTGAAACTTACTGCGGACAGCAAGGAAATAGAATTCTTTGCAGGAGTATAGTTAAAAAGCAATAAAGAAGGAGGGAAAACAGATGGCTATAAAAAAGTTTAAACCAACATCTCCAGGTATGAGACACGTAACAGTGCTTGTATCTGATGAGATAACAAAGCATGAGCCTGAAAAATCGCTTCTAGTCCCACTTAAAAAGAACGCCGGAAGAAACTCTCAAGGCAAAATAACTATTCGTCACAGAGGCGGCGGGGCAAGAAGAAAATATAGACTTATCGACTTCAAGAGAAACAAGGATGGTATACCAGCAAAGGTTGCAGGCATAGAGTACGATCCAAACAGAACGTCAAACATAGCACTTCTTGTGTATGCAGATGGTGAGAAGAGATATATACTTTCACCTGTTGGACTAAAGGTTGGAGACGCTATAATGTCTGGAGAAACTGCAGATATTAAGGTAGGAAACGCTCTTAAGCTTAAGGATATGCCTGTTGGTACAACAGTACACAACATAGAGCTTAAAACTGGCAAAGGCGGACAGCTTGTAAGATCGGCAGGCGCTGGCGCTCAGCTTATGGCTAAAGAAGGAAAGAATGCGCTTCTTAGACTTCCATCGGGAGAAATGAGATACGTAAACATAGAGTGCAAGGCTACGGTTGGACAAGTTGGAAACCTTGAGCATTTCAACGTTACAATAGGTAAGGCCGGAAGAAAGAGACACATGGGCATAAGACCAACAGTAAGAGGATCTGTAATGAACCCATGCGATCACCCACACGGTGGAGGAGAAGGTAGAGCTCCAATAGGTAGATCTGGACCAGTTACTCCATGGGGTAAACCTGCACTAGGATACAAGACTCGTAAGAAAAACAAGGCTTCTGACAAGCTGATAGTTTCTAAGAGGAAAAAATAACGGTTGATATATATTTAGAAGCTTTCGAAAGGAGGAAAGTAAATGTCAAGATCAACTAAAAAAGGACCTTTTATACACAAAGGGCTTCTTTCAAAGATAGAGGCAATGAATGAAAAGAATGAGAAGAAGGTTATAAAAACCTGGTCAAGATCATCGACTATATACCCTCAATTGATAGGACATACGCTAGCTGTGCATGACGGAAGAAAGCACGTGCCTGTATATGTGACTGAAGATATGGTTGGACACAAACTGGGTGAATTCGTACTAACTAGAACATTCAAAGGACACAAAGGCGAAGATAGAACTTCTAAGAAAAAATAAAGAGTCCTTTAAGCGGAAGGAGGTAATTTAAGTGCAAGCAAAAGCAATCGCGAAATTTGTTCGTGTAAGTCCAAGAAAAGCAGGCCAGGTAGCTGGTCTTGTAAGAGGAAAAAAGGTGAATGAGGCTTTGGCAATACTAAAGTATACTCCTCAAAAGCCTGCTAGCATACTAGCGAAGGTTATAGAGTCTGCTATAGCAAATGCAGAAAACAACCACGAAATGGACAAAGAAAAGCTATACGTAGCTGAAATATATGCAAACCAAGGACCAACAATTAAAAGGTTCAGACCAAGAGCGATGGGAAGAGCCACTTCTATAAGAAAGAGAACAAGCCATATAGGAGTTGTTCTTAAAGAAAAATAGGACAAGGAGGGACATTATGGGACAGAAGGTTAATCCTCACGGACTAAGAGTCGGTATAATAAAAGACTGGGATTCAAGATGGTATGCCAACAAAAAGGATTTCTCGGAACTTCTTCATGAAGACTTCATAATTCGTAAGCATCTTAAGAAAAAGCTTTATATAGCTGGCGTTTCTAAGATAGAAATAGAAAGAGCCGCAAAAAAGATAAAGCTTAACATATTTGCAGCGAAGCCTGGAATAGTAATAGGCAGAGGTGGAGCTGGAATTGAAGAAATAAAAGCTGAAATAGAAAAAATGACTCAAAAGAGCGTTATGATAAATATAGTTGAAGTAAAGAGACCGGAGAAGGACGCTCAGCTTATAGCTGAAAACATAGCTCAGGCTATCGAAAGAAGGGTAGCTTTCAGAAGAGCTATGAAGCAAGCTATACAAAGAGCAATGAAGTCTGGCGTTAAGGGTATTAAAGTACTTGCAGCAGGCAGACTTGGCGGCGCGGAGATGGCAAGAGACGAAGGCTACAGCGAAGGCAACGTTCCTCTATCAACTCTAAGAGCTGACATCAATTTCGGATTTGCTGAAGCTGACACTACTTACGGCAAGATAGGAATAAAAGTATGGGTAAACCATGGCGAAGTACTTCCTACTAGCAGAAGAGCCGGAGCAGAGGTAGTAGAAGAAAAGAAAGACTTCAACAAGGATTTCAAAAAAAGAGACAAAAAATTCGACAATAAAAAAGGCTATAGAAAACCAGATAGCAGAAGATCGGATAGAGGCGAAAATTAATAAGCAGCACACCGGGAAGGAGGAAATAAGATATGTTAATGCCTAAAAGAGTTAAACGTCGTAGAGTTCATAGATGCAGATTTAAAGGCAAAGCTCAAAAAGGAAACACTGTGACTTACGGAGATTACGGTCTAGTAGCTCTTGAGCCTAGCAGGATCACAGCTAATCAGATAGAGGCTGCCAGGATAGCAATAAACAGATACATCAGAAGAGGCGGTAAAGTGTGGATAAAAATATTCCCACACATGCCAATAACTAAAAAACCTGCAGAAACTCGTATGGGAGCCGGAAAAGGTTCACCAGAATACTGGGTAGCAATAGTTAAGCCTGGAAGAGTAATGTTCGAACTTTCGGGAGTTAACGAAGAAGTGGCAAGAGAAGCAATGAGACTTGCTGCCAACAAACTGCCTGTAAAATGCAAGTTTGTAAAGAAAGAGGATTTTGAAGTAAAGGGTGGTGAAGCTAGTGAAAGCTAAAGATTTGAAAGAAATGACAACCCAAGAACTTAGTGGAAAGCTTAACGAATTAAAAGGTGAGCTATTTAACATAAGATTTCAACTAGCTACTGGACAGCTTGAAAACCCTATGAAAATAAAGTTTGTTAAAAAAGACATAGCAAGAGTACAAACTGTCATTAGGGAAAGAGAAATAAACGAAGCTAGAGCTTAATGAGAAAGGAGGCCAAAGGCACAATGGAAAGAGGAAGCAGAAAAGTCAGAATAGGTCGTGTAGTAAGCGACAAGATGGACAAGACGATAACTGTTGCTGTTGAAGAGTTCGTACGCCACCCTCTATACGGGAAGGCTGTTAAGAGAACTAAAAAATTCAAAGCGCATGACGAAGAAAATACGTGCAAAATTGGCGATAAAGTTAAAATAATGGAAACCAGACCTTTGTCAAAAGACAAGAGATGGAGACTTGTGGATATAGTAGAGAAGGCTAAGTAAAGCTAAAAGGAATTGAAAGGAGGTTCTGCAAATGATACAACAGGAAACTCGTTTAAAGGTTGCAGATAATACAGGTGCTAAAGAACTGCTTTGCATCCGTGTTCTAGGCGGCAGCGGAAGAAAGTATGCCAATATCGGAGATGTAATAATTGCCAGTGTTAAAAGCGCAACACCAGGAGGCGTTGTTAAAAAGGGCAAGGTTGTTAAGGCTGTAGTAGTTAGAACTACACAAGGTATCAGACGTAAAGACGGCAGCTACCTAAAATTCGATGAAAATGCTGCAGTTATAATAAAGGATGACAAGACTCCTACGGGAACTCGTATATTCGGACCGGTAGCTAGAGAACTAAGAGATAAGCAATACATGAAGATTATCTCACTAGCCCCAGAAGTTTTATAAGGAGGTGGAAGTGAATGAGACATGTTAAAAAAGGAGACACGGTTGTAGTTATAACTGGTAAAGATAAAGGCAAAAAGGGAACGATACTTCAAGTTATGCCTGAGGCGAACAGAGTCCTAGTTGAAGGTGTCAACATGGTTACTAAGCACAAAAAACCAACTCCTCAAGTACAGCAGGGCGGAATAATCCACCAGGAAGCTCCTATTCACATATCAAATGTAATGCTGTTTGATGCAAAAGCAGGAAAAGGAGTAAGAGTTGGATTCAAGACTCTTGACAACGGCAAAAAAGTAAGAGTATCGAAAAAATCAGGCGAACAAATATAACTTGAGAAAGGAGGCCGAGCAAAGTGGCATCTAGATTAAAAGATAAATACCAAAGTGAAATAGTTAAAGCTCTTGTAGAAAAGTTCGAATATAAGAATATAATGCAAGTGCCAAAACTTGAAAAAGTAGTAATAAACATGGGTATCGGCGATGCAAGAGAGAACCCAAAAGGACTTGAAAAAGCTGTTGAAGAACTTACTATGATAGCCGGACAAAAGCCTGTAATAACTAAAGCTAAAAAATCGGTTGCTAACTTCAAGCTAAGAGAAGGCATGTCAATAGGTGCAAAGGTTACACTTAGAGGCGATGCAATGTATCACTTTGTCGACAAGCTTGTTAATATATCTCTTCCAAGGGTAAGGGATTTCGCTGGAGTTAATCCTAACTCATTCGACGGAAGAGGCAACTATGCCCTAGGAGTAAAAGAGCAGCTAATATTCCCTGAAATCGAATACGATAAGATAGACAAGATAAGAGGAATGGACATAATATTCGTTACTACGGCAAAGTCTGATGAGGAGTCTCGTGAACTGCTAAGGCTTATGGGCATGCCGTTTAGAAAGTAAAAAGGAGGCGATTGGTCAGATGGCTAAAAAATCAATGGTAGTTAAGCAACAGAGAGGACACAAGTATAGCAGCAGAGAGTACACAAGATGCAGCATATGCGGAAGGCCACACTCAGTGCTTAAAAAATTTGGTATATGCCGTATTTGTTTTAGAGAACTGGCTTACAAAGGTCAAATACCTGGTGTAAGAAAAGCCAGCTGGTAAGAGAGCTAAATAGCGGAAGGAGGTTTACGCCACATGACAATGACAGATCCAATAGCAGATATGCTGACACGTGTGAGAAATGCCAATTCAATAAAGCGTGATACTGTTGACATACCTGCTTCAAATATAAAGAAAGAAATAGCAAGAATCCTTCTTGAGGAAGGGTTTGTAAAAGGCTATGATGTAATCGAGGACGGAAAGCAAGGAATAATAAGAATACAGCTTAAATACTCAGTGGACGGAAGCAGAGTAATGAGCGGAATAAAGAGAATATCAAAGCCGGGAATGAGAGTGTATGCTGGAAAGTATGACATTCCAAAGGTGCTTAACGGACTAGGAATATCTATAATATCCACATCAAAAGGAATACTGACTGACAAGCAAGCAAGAAACGAGGGCGTTGGTGGAGAAGTTATCTGCTACGTTTGGTAATTAAGGCGTATAAGGAGGTGCAAAAATGTCAAGAATAGGTTTCAAACCAATAGATGTGCCAGCAGGCGTTGAAATAAACATCGATGAAAACAACGTTGTAACTGTCAAAGGACCTAAAGGACAACTGTCTGAAGCGATTGACAGCTCAATGAAAATAGTTGTGAATGAAAACACACTAACAGTTGAAAGACCTACTGAAAACAAGAAGCACAAATCTCTTCACGGACTTTCAAGAACTCTTATATCAAACATGGTAGAAGGCGTTACTAAAGGATATGAGAAAAAGCTTGAAATAGTTGGTGTTGGTTACAGGGTTCAAAAGCAAGGCAAGAAGCTTGTCCTAACACTTGGCTTCTCTCACCCAGTTGAAATGGAAGATCCAGCTGGAATAGAAACAGAAGCTCCAACTCAAACAGAGATAATAGTAAGAGGCATAAACAAGCAGGTTGTAGGAAACTATGCTGCAAAGATAAGAGACTGGAGAAGACCTGAGCCATACAAAGGCAAAGGAATCAGATACTCAGGCGAGAATGTAAGACGTAAAGAAGGTAAAACAGGTAAATAGGTGAAAGGAGGAGTTTAGGTGTTTAAAAAGGCAAGCAAAAATGAAGCTAGGCTAAAAAGACACAAAAGAGTTCGTGCAAAAGTAGCTGGAACTCCTGAAAGACCTAGACTAAGCGTATTTAGAAGTCTTAATAACATATATGTTCAAATCATAGATGACGTAGCTGGAAACACTCTAGTATCAGCTTCTTCTCTTGATAAAGAAATTAAAGACAGCGCTGAGTCAACAGGCAACAAGGCAGCAGCTAAGCTTGTTGGACAACTAGCGGCCAAGAAAGCTCTAGAGAAGGGCATACAAGAAGTTGTATTTGACCGCGGCGGATATATATATCACGGAAGAGTTCAAGAAGTAGCAGAGGGAGCAAGAGAAGGCGGCCTCAAGTTTTAATAAGAAGGAGGGGAAAAAATGGCTCGCAACTTTATAGATGCAAGACAGCTTGACATGAAGGAAAGAGTAATCGAAATAAGACGTGTTACTAAAGTTGTTAAAGGCGGTAGAAACTTTAGATTCGCTGCTCTTGTAGTAGTAGGAGACGAAAACGGAAAAGTTGGAATGGGTACTGGAAAAGCAATGGAAGTGCCTGAAGCAATAAGAAAAGCAATAGAGGATGCAAAGAGAAACCTTATTGAAGTGCCAATAGTTGGAACTACAATCCCTCACGATGTTGTAGGTCACTTCGGCGCAGGAAAGGTTCTTATAATGCCAGCTAAAGAAGGTACAGGAGTTATATCTGGAGGACCTGTTCGTGCGGTACTCGAGCTTGCAGGACTTAAAGACGTTAGAGCAAAATCACTTGGATCGAACAACTCTAGAAACATGGTAAATGCAACCATGGACGGACTTAAGCAGCTAAAGACTGTTGAGCAGATAGCTACGCTTAGGGGCAAAAAGGTTGAAGATCTTCTAGGATAGGAGTGAAGATTATGGCTAACTTGAATATAAAACTAGTTAAAAGTGCAATAGGATGCAAACCTAATCAGAGAAAAACAATAGAAGCTCTTGGATTCAAAAAGAGAGAACAAGTTGTTGTAAAGCCTGATAACGCACAAATAAGAGGAATGATAAACGTAGTTAAGCATTTAGTTGAAGTTACAGAAGCATAAGTTAACGTAAGGAGGTGTAACTATGAAACTACATGAACTCAAGCCGGCGGAAGGCGCAGTAAAGAGCAAGAAAAGAGTTGGTAGAGGTACTGGTTCTGGAATGGGTAAGACAGCTACTCGTGGTCAGAAAGGACAAAACTCACGTTCAGGCGGAGGGGTAAGACCAGGATTCGAGGGAGGTCAGATGCCTCTTTTCAGAAGACTTCCAAAGCGTGGATTCAACAACAGCGTGTTCGAAAAAGTATACTCAATAATTAATGTTGATAAACTAAACGGATTTGAAGACGGAACTGAAGTTACTCCAGCGCTGCTTGTAGAGAGCGGAGTAATAAGAAAGCTTGAAAAAGACGGTGTTAAAATACTAGGCAACGGAAAGCTTGAAAAAAAGATAAGCGTGAAAGCTAGTAAATTCACTAAGTCTGCTGTTGAGAAAATAGAAGCGGCTGGTGGAAAAGCTGAGGTGATCTAATTGCTTTCTACCTTGAAAAATGCGTGGAAGATTCCTGACTTGAGAAAGAGATTGCTTTACACTTTGATGATGATAGTAATTTTCAGGATAGGAGCTTCAATACCAGTGCCGGGCATAAACATAGATTATGTAAGGCAGGTAGTTGAAAATGCCGGCATACTTTCGTTCTATGATCTGGTTGCCGGTGGAGCATTCTCGAACTTTACGATATTCGCACTCGGTGTAACGCCATACATCACGGCGTCCATCATAATGCAGCTGCTTACAATCGCCCTTCCTAGCGTGGAAGAAATGGCTAAGTCAGGCGAAGAAGGCAGAAAGAAGATGGCGCAGTTCACAAGATACGGTACAATAGTGCTTGCCCTAATGCAATCCATAGGCATAAGCATTGGACTTTTCAGAAACGCGCTTATAAGCCCGGATTTTTTCTCGACACTTGTTGTAATAATAACTCTTACAGCAGGAACAGCCTTCCTTATGTGGCTGGGAGAAAAAGTTACTGAAAATGGAATCGGAAACGGCATGTCTTTGATAATATTCATAGGTATAATTTCCAGAGCTCCAGGCGCTATACTTAACAGCTTCCAGCTGGTTAAAAGCGGAGAGCTCAATCCAATAAAACTAGTAGTATTTGCAGTTATGGCATTGGCTATTATAGTTTCTGTAATAGCTATACAGCAGGGACAGCGAAGAATTCCTGTTCAATATGCAAAAAGAGTCGTAGGAAGAAAAATGTACGGCGGACAAAGCACACACATACCTATAAAGGTAAACCAGGCGGGTGTTATACCGGTAATATTCGCAGTGTCTGTACTTTATTTTCCGCAGACTATAGCCTTGTTTGTTAAGGGCGGATTCCAGGAATTCATAACAAAATGGTTCTCGCCTGCAGCGAGTCCTGGAGTTTGGATATACATTTCATTTGAAGCATTGCTAATAATATTCTTTACGTATTTCTATACGACTATAATGTTTAACCCGGTAGATGTTGCAAATAACATGAAAAATAACGGAGGATTCATTCCGGGCATAAGGCCAGGAAAGCCGACTGCGGACTTCCTGCAAAATGTATCAAGCAGACTTACTTTTGCAGGTGCGATATTCCTGGCGCTTGTTGCGGCTCTGCCTTCGATTATGATACAGTTTGGAAACCTCCCATTCAGGTTCGGAGGAACATCGCTTCTGATAGTAGTCGGAGTTGCGCTTGAGACAATGAAGCAGGTTGAACAGCAGATGCTTATGAGACACTATCAGGGATTCTTGAAATAACAAACATAATACTGCTGAAGGGGATTTTTATCCCCTTACAGTCAAAACACTTAGGGAGATGATGGAATGAGGTTGGTACTTCTAGGACCTCCGGGTGCAGGTAAGGGTACACAAGCTTTAAGCATAGTTCAAAAATATGACATTCCTCATATTTCAACAGGCGATATATTTAGAAAGAATATAAAAGAAGGAACTGAACTTGGAAGACAGGCGAAAGATTACATGGACAAGGGACTTCTGGTTCCAGATGAACTTGTAGTTGAAATCGTCAAGTCAAGACTTATGGAGGACGACTGCAAGGCCGGATTCCTGCTTGACGGGTTCCCAAGGACAGTAAACCAGGCCGACGAGCTGGACAAGGTTCTAGGCGAAATGAACATGAATCTCGACAAGGTAGTCAACATAGAAGTTGACAAGAGCATATTGATAGGCAGAGCTGTGGGAAGAAGAATGTGCAGAAATTGCGGAGCGGCTTACCACATAGAGTTCAATCCTTCAAAAGAAGCCGACAAGTGTGACCACTGCGGCGGAGAGCTTTACCAGAGAGATGACGATAACGAAGAAACAGTGACAAAGAGGATAGAGGTTTATCTGGATCAGACCACGCCTCTTGTAGAATACTATACTCAAAAGGGAATACTAGTCAACATAGACGGACAGCAGTCTATAGGCAAGGTGCTTGAAGATATAGTTAAGGCTTTAGGAAGTGAAGCTTAATGATTGTAATAAAGTCGCCAAATGAAATAGAGCTCATGGCAGATGCAGGCAAGATTGTGGCAGAAGTGCACGAGCTTTTGAGAGAACGCATAAAGCCTGGAATAACCACAATTGAACTTGATGAGATTGCGGAAAGACATATAAAAGTCTCCGGAGCAGAACCGTCCTTCAAGGGATACGGAGGATTTCCCTCTAGCATATGCGCATCTGTGAATGAGCAGGTGGTTCACGGATTCCCAAGTACAAGAGCACTTGAGGAGGGCGATATAATAAGCCTGGACATAGGAGCTTACTACAAGGGTTATCATGGCGATGCGGCAAAGACACACGGCGTCGGAAATATAAGCGCTGAAGACAAAAGGCTTATCGAGGTCACAAGACAAAGCTTTTACGAAGGCTTGAAATTTGCAAAAGTCGGATTCAGACTTTCGGACATGTCTCATGCAGTTCAGGCATATGTGGAAGAAAACGGATTTTCAGTTGTCAGAGATTTTGTAGGACACGGTGTGGGCGCAAGCCTGCATGAAGATCCGCAAATACCCAACTACGGTCCTCCCGGAAAAGGCGTAAGACTTCAGGAAGGTATGGTGCTTGCACTGGAACCCATGGTGAATGCAGGCAGCTATCATGTAAGAGTTTTAGGCGACGGTTGGACGGCGGTAACAGTTGATGGGAAAAAGTCAGCCCATTATGAACATACTATCGCAATTACAAAGGACGAACCTAGGCTTTTGACTTGCATAGGCAAGTAGGCCAGTCGAAGAGGTGACTTTTGTGAACATGGAAAACAATGAATTCAAAGTGGGACAGGCAGTTAAATCTAAGGCCGGACGCGATAAAGGCAGCATATTCTTTGTAATTAGAGTAGTTGACGAAAACTATGTCATGGTAGCTGATGGAGACATGAGAAGGATTGACAATCCGAAGCTCAAGAAGATAAAGCACATAGTGAAGCTGAGTACTTTCTCGGATGAGCTAGCCAAAAGGTTGTCAAGCGGCGAAAAGATAAATAACGCATTTTTACGAAGAGAACTCGAAAAATTAGGCCTTAGATCCTAATCCAAACGGGAGGTAAGTTGCTTAATGGCCAAAAAAGATGTAATTGAACTTGAAGGAACCGTTGTCGAGGCTTTGCCAAACGCAATGTTCAAGGTAAAACTTGAGAACGATCACGTTGTTCTTGCACATATCTCGGGAAAACTAAGAATGAACTTTATAAGGATACTTCCAGGGGATAAAGTTACAATAGAAATGTCTCCTTATGACCTTACAAGGGGAAGGATAGTATGGCGCAAGAAGTAGTCTAAGGAGGGATAAGGATGAAAGTCAGACCATCTGTAAAGCCTATCTGTGAAAAATGTAAGATAATTAAGAGAAAAGGTAGAGTAATGGTTATCTGCGAAAATCCAAAGCATAAACAAAAGCAAGGTTAGTAAATATAAATATAGCAATTTGGGTTTTAATGTATTATAATACTAAGTTGTGGCAATGATACAAGTTTATGATAAATTAAAGCCTACGCTATAAAACGGTTATTATGTAGGAGGTGTAAAACAGCATGGCGAGAATCGCTGGAGTCGATCTACCAAGAGATAAAAGAGTGGAAATCGGTCTAACTTATATATACGGTATCGGAAGAAATACTTCAAACAAGATAATATCAGCTGCTGGAATAAATGCTGATACTCGTGTTAAGGATCTTACCGAAGATGAAGTAAACACACTAAGAAGAATAATAGACGAAGATTATGTTGTTGAGGGCGATCTTAGAAGAGAAATAGCGCTTAACATCAAGAGACTTAAAGACATCAAATGTTATAGAGGAATTCGTCACATAAAAGGTCTTCCTTTGAGAGGTCAAAAAACTAAGACTAATGCAAGGACTAGAAAAGGACCTAAGAGAACTGTTTCTCGTAAAAAGAAAAAATAGTAGGTAAGGAGGGAAAACGGTAATGGCTAAGCCAAAAAAGGTTTCTCGTGTAAAGAGAAGAGAGCGTAAAAACATCGAACGTGGACATGCTCATATAAAATCTACATTCAACAATACAATAGTATCTCTTACAGACGTTAAGGGAAATGTTATATCATGGGCGACTGCAGGACAGGTTGGATTCAAGGGCTCTAGAAAGTCGACACCTTTTGCAGCTCAAATGTGCGCGGAAGAGGCTGCAAAAGCTGCTATGATTCATGGCCTTAAGTCTATCGAGGTTTTTGTTAAAGGACCAGGAGCTGGACGTGAAGCAGCTATAAGATCTCTTCAGGCGGCGGGACTTGAAATAACAATGATAAAAGACGTTACGCCAATTCCTCACAATGGATGCAGGCCACCAAAGAGAAGAAGAGTCTAGTAGAAATAGGAGGTGTAAATTAATGGCAAGATATACGGAAGCATCGTGCAGACTTTGCCGTAGAGAGGGAATGAAGCTTTTCCTTAAGGGCGACAGATGCTATACAGATAAATGTGCAATGAAGAGAGCATATGCTCCAGGACAGCACGGACAAAGCAGAAAGAAGCCATCTGAGTATGGTATACAGCTTAGAGAAAAGCAAAAGGTTAAGAGAATATATGGAGTTCTTGAGACTCAGTTCAGAAACCTTTTCGAAAAAGCTGAGAAGATGAATGGAATAGCAGGTGACAACCTACTTAGCCTTCTAGAGAGAAGACTTGACAACGTAGTTTACAGAATGGGCCTTGCTAACTCGAGAAAAGAAGCTAGACAATTAGTTAGACACGGACACTTCACAATGAACGGACACAAGGCTAACATTCCGTCAATGGTTGTTGAAGTAGGCGATGTTATAGCTGTTAAAGAAAGGTCAAGATCATCAGCAAAGCTTAAGTCACTTGTTGAAAACTTTACAAGAGTTGTTCCAAACTGGCTGGAAGTTAACATAGAAGCAATGTCAGGAAAAGTTGTTTCTCTTCCATCTAGAGAAGATATAGACCTAGAAATAGCAGAGCATCTAATTGTAGAGCTATACTCTAAGTAATAAAGTGGCAATATGGCTACCCTCGAAGCATTTAAACCTAATAAGGAGGGGCATTAGATGATTGAAATAGAAAAACCCAAAGTGGAAATTGTCGAGCTCAGCCAAGACGGAAAGTACGGCACGTTCGTAGTAGAACCTTTGGAAAGAGGATATGGAATCACAATAGGCAATGCCCTAAGAAGGATTCTGCTCTCTTCGCTGCCAGGAGTTGCAGTTACATCTGCAAAGATAGACGGAGTTCTGCATGAATTTTCGACTATACCTGGAGTGAAAGAGGATGTAACAGAGATGATCCTTTCACTGAAGGAGCTTTCAGCAAAGATTGACGGAGACGGACCAAGGACGCTCATAATCGACGCTGAGGGAGAAGGGGTTATTACAGCCGGAGACATAATATGTCCGCCGGATGTTCAGATACTCAACTCTGACCTGCACATAGCGACTATGGAAAAAGGCTCCAAACTCTACATGGAAATCAATGTAGACAAGGGCAGAGGATATGTATCGGCAGAAAACAACAAGACAAGCAGCATGCCAATAGGTGTAATACCTATAGATTCAATATACACTCCTGTTGAAAAGGTAAGCTACAAGGTTGAAAATACAAGAGTAGGCCAGATAACTGATTATGACAAGCTCATACTCGAGGTATGGACTAACGGCAGCATAAACCCTCAGGAAGGGATTTCGCTGGCAGCAAAAATTCTTGTTGAACATCTCAACCTGTTCATAGACCTTACTCAGCATGTGGGAAATGTTGAAATAATGGTGGAAAAAGAAGAGGACAAGAAAGAAAAAGTCCTTGAGATGACAATAGAAGAGCTTGACCTTTCAGTAAGATCGTACAACTGCCTCAAGAGGGCTGGTATAAATACTGTGGAAGAGCTCACATCTAAGACAGAAGAAGACATGATGAAGGTTAGAAACTTAGGAAAGAAATCGCTTGAAGAGGTTGAAAGAAAGCTTTTAGAGCTTGGCCTGGGTCTCAAACCGAGTGAAGATTAGGCGAAGGAGGTATAGTCATGGCTAAAGAGCGTAAGCTAGGTCGTGTTACAGCTCATAGAAATCTCATGCTTAGAAACCTTGTTACGGACCTTCTAAGAAGTGGAAGAATACAGACTACTGAAACAAGAGCAAAGGAAGTTCGTAGAGTGGCTGAGAAAATGATCACTCTTGGCAAAAGGGGAGACCTGCATGCTAAGCGTCAAGCACTTTCATACGTGCTGGACAGAGCGGTTGTTACTAAGCTTTTCGACGAAATAGCAAAGAATTACACTGAAAGAAACGGTGGATATACAAGAATAATGAAAGTTGGTCCAAGAAGAGGCGATGCAGCTGAAATGGCCATCATAGAGCTAGTATAACATCCAGGGAATTAGGCGCAGGCTTAATTCCCATTTTTGTAATACATGAAGAAATTCATGCATTACAAAAGTGGGAATTTTTATTATTAGGTCTATTTCAAAATGCCTTTTATTTTTATATAATTGGAATTGAACGTTGCTAAGTGAGGCTTATAATACTGTACTGGAGAGAATATATATGGAGAATATAATAAGCGTTGAAGGCGTTGAGTTTGAGTATGCCAAGGAAGAAGGCACACTAAAGGCGCTTGACGGCATAGACATGGGCATAAACAGCGGCGAATTCATAGCTGTAATTGGGCACAACGGCTCCGGCAAGTCGACACTTGCAAAGCACCTGAATGCCATATTAAAGCCGACAAAGGGCTCTGTAACTGTAAAAAATATGGACACAAGAGATGATTCGAGGCTGTGGGACATAAGGCAGGCTGCGGGCATGGTATTCCAGAACCCCGACAACCAGATAGTTGCCACGGTAGTCGAAGAGGATGTGGCATTCGGTCCTGAGAATTTGGGGATAGAGTCCAGCGAAATTAGAGTGCGTGTAAAGGAAGCTCTTGAAGCCGTAGACATGTATGAGTTCAGGAAAAAAGGGCCGCATCTGCTTTCGGGAGGACAAAAGCAGAGAGTGGCAATAGCAGGAGTGATTGCTATGAAGCCTGACTGCATAATATTTGACGAGTCAACTGCAATGTTGGATCCTTCGGGTAGAATAGAGGTAATGAGCACCATAAGAAAGCTCAACAAGCAAGAAGGCATAACTATAATACATATAACCCACTTCATGGAGGAGGCGGTAGACGCCGACAGGGTTATAGTCATGGAGGAAGGCCGCATTGTTATGCAGGGAAGGCCGCGCGAGATATTCGTGCAGGTGGAGAAACTAAAGGGCCTGGGACTTGACGTTCCCTTCATGACAGAGCTGGCATATGAACTGGGCAAGGCCGGAATAAAAATTGACAGTGACATACTTACTGTAGATGAGATGGTGAACAGCTTATGTCTATAATAGTGAAGGACTTAGTCCACATATACAATCCCAAAAGCCCTTTTGAAAGCAAGGCCTTAGATGGCGTGAGTCTTGAGATTGAAAAGGGTGAATTCATAGGTCTCATAGGCCACACGGGCTCAGGCAAGTCGACGCTGATACAGCACCTGAACGGGCTTTTGAAGCCCTCCTCAGGGAGCATAGAGGTAAACGGCCTTGATATAACTGCTCCGGGAGTGAACCTTACGAATGTGCGAAAAAAGGTGGGCCTCGTCTTCCAGTATCCCGAATACCAGCTTTTTGAGGAAACTGTGCAAAAGGATATCGCATTTGGTCCTGCAAATCTGGGAATGTCGGAAGAGGAAATAGGCGAGCGTGTAAAGGAAGCCATGGAGATAGTCGGCCTTGACTATGAAGCTTTAAAGGACAGGTCTCCATTTGAACTCTCAGGAGGCCAAAGAAGAAGAGTGGCAATAGCCGGAGTTATCGCCATGAAGCCTGAGGTGCTTATACTCGACGAGCCCACAGCAGGTCTTGACCCAAGGGGCAGAGACGAGATATTCTCGCAGATAAAAGCGCTGCACAAAAAATACGGGATGACTATAATAGTGGTATCTCACAGTATGGAGGATATGGCCAAGCTTGTAGACCGGATAATAGTAATGAACAAGGGGAATGTGGAAATAGCCGGAACCCCAAGAGAAGTGTTCAAGTACGAAAGCAGGCTCAAGGAAATAGGTCTGGGAGTCCCTTCCGTGCTCGAGCTTGTAAACAGGCTGAGAGAAAGAGGCTTTGACATAAGGCCCGACATAATAACATTGCAGGAGGCCAAGGACGAGATAGTAAAATACATGAAGGAGCATGGCAAGCTATGATTAAAGATATCACCATAGGACAGTACTACCCTTGCGAATCATTGCTTCACAGGCTTGATCCGAGGGTCAAGATAATAAGCACATTTGCATTCATGGCCTCACTTTTTGTAATAGACTCATTCGTTCCATATATCGCAGTATTTGCTTTTCTGGGACTAGTAATAGGGATTTCCAAAATTCCTCCCGGATACATACTCAAGGGCTTAAAGCCGCTGCTGCCGCTGCTGCTCCTTACACTCGCAATAAACATCTTTCTGACTCCGGGAAGGATACTATGGGAGGCTGGGATATTCAAAATCAGCGAAGAGGGTTTAAGGCAGGGCCTGTTCATGGTAATAAGGCTTATGCTGCTGATAGTGGGTACTTCAATGCTTACGCTTGCGACATCGCCAATACAGCTTACAGATGGCATTGAAATACTTCTCAATCCATTCAAAAAAATAGGAATACCTGCGCATGAGCTGGCCATGATGATGACTATAGCTCTAAGGTTCATACCGACGCTGCTCGACGAGACTGACAAGATTATGAAGGCCCAAATGGCAAGAGGGGCAGATTTTGAAGGCAAGAATCTTGTGAGCAGAGCAAAGAACATGATACCGCTTCTAGTGCCGCTCTTCATAAGCGCTTTTCGAAGGGCGGATGAGCTTGCAATGGCAATGGAGGCAAGATGCTACAGAGGCGGAGAGAACAGAACGAGAATGAAGCAGCTTGTCATGGCAAGACGCGACTACATGGCATATGCGCTTATGGGCATATATATTGCCTTTATAGTGGCTTCAAGATGGATATGGTAGGGTGAGAATGAGGAACATAAAGTTAATCCTAGAATATAAGGGAACAAGATATGCTGGATGGCAAATGCAAAACAACGCAATAACAATCCAGCAAAGGCTTAATGAAGCTATTGAAAGAATTACAGGCGAAGAGACCAAGACATACGCAAGCTCGCGCACAGATGCTGGAGTACACGCTCTGGGACTCTGCGTCAGCTTCAGAACCAGCACCAGGATACCGGTGGAAAAGCTGCCGCTGGCAATTAACAGCGCTCTGCCTGATGATATTTCAGTTGTAAGTGCGCAGGAGGCGGAATTGGATTTCCACGCCAGGTTCAGCGCCAGGGGCAAGAAGTATATATACAGGATATACAGCAGGGCTTCTCGGTCTCCTATACACAGGGATTTTGCATGGCATGTGACGCGTAGCTTGGATTTTGAGGCAATGAAGGAGGCGTCCGGGCATTTTGTAGGCAGGCATGACTTCAGCGCATTCAAGGCCACAGGCGGATCTGAAAACAGCAGCGTCAGAACTATATACTCTGCAGAGCTAATAAAGTCGGGAGACCTTATTGAGCTGCACATAAGCGGAGACGGATTCCTTTACAACATGGTCAGGATAATCGCCGGAACGCTTGTTTATGTGGGACTCGGTAAGATAGCACCTTGCGAAATTCCGGAAATAATAAGTTCCGGCGACAGGACAAAGGCAGGAAAGACAGCTCCGCCAGAAGGTCTTTTTTTGAGCGAAGTATATTATTAATTTACTATTGACACGAATAAGGGTATGTATTAAAATTATATGGTATGTTATTATAATAGACCACACAGCCCCGGAAGCTATTATATATAATGGTGAAATGAGTATCATAAGGAATGTCAGTAAGGAGGGAAATGTATGAAATCTTATATAGCTAAGCCAAGCGAAGTTCAAAGAAAATGGTACGTAGTTGACGCTAAGGGAAAGACTCTTGGACGTCTTACTTCTCAAATAGCAATGGTACTAATGGGAAAAAACAAGCCAACATACACTCCGCATGTTGATGGAGGAGACTTTGTTATAGTTCTAAATGCGGGTGAAGTTAAGCTTACTGGTAAAAAGCTTGATCAGAAGCTTTACAGATACCATACAGGTTATGTTGGAAACCTTCAGGAAATACCATACAGAAGACTTATGGCAGAAAAGCCTGAAGAAGTTATAATGCACGCAGTTAAAGGAATGCTTCCAAAGAATAAGCTTAGAAGCAGAATGATGACAAGACTTAGAGTTTACACAGGCTCAGTTCACGATCACGAAGCTCAAAAGCCAGAAGCACTAAACATATAGTTGCAGATTTTTGCGGAAGAAGGGAGGACTTTTAGATGGCAAGCGTACAATTTTACGGAACTGGAAGAAGAAAGCACGCAGTGGCAAGAGTTAGACTTGTTCCAGGAGAAGGAAAAATAACAATAAATAAAAGAGATATGGACGAGTATTTCGATTACGAAACTCTTAAGACTGAAGTTAAGCAGCCTCTAGTAATAACTGAAACTGAAGGAAAATATGACGTTCTTGTTACAGTAGAAGGCGGCGGATTTACAGGACAAGCAGGTGCTGTAAGACACGGACTATCTAGAGCTCTTATAAAGGCAGATGCAGAGCTTAGACCAGTACTTAAGAAGGCTGGATTCCTGACTAGAGATGCAAGAATGAAGGAAAGAAAGAAATACGGACTCAAAGCAGCAAGAAGAGCTCCACAGTTCTCAAAGAGATAGTATTACAAACGAACAAAAACCCTCAAACGCTTATGTTTGGGGGTTTTCTTTGTTTGCAAAAACATATAAAAAGCCATGGAATTTTACTCACAACTAACAAATAACTAACAAGCAACTAACACTAGTTATATTAAATCAATTGCCTTCTGGAGCTGCTCGATATCCTTGTGAGTGTAAATATTTGCTGTGGTCTGATAGCTTGCATGGCCAATGATTTTCTGGAGTGCTACCGGATCCGCGCCGGCATTACTCATGAGCGTCGCAAAAGTATGCCTGCAATCATGAGGCTTATGTTTCATGCCCAGTTTGGACATAAGGGGGATAAAGTTGTCGCGGTAATAGTTGTCATACTTCATTTGCTTGTTGGCTGCATTAGTCACAAGATATTTGTGGCCACGCTGCATTCTTTGCTCGACTAAGCCGAGTATTTTATTGTTGATAGGTATAGCACGGTCGCGTCCAGCGTCAGTTTTAATCCCACCCGTTATAATTCTGTTGTCCAAGTCAACATCCTCAACCTTGACCTGTAGCAGCTCGCCTATGCGCAGTCCTGAGTATATCATAATGAGTATGGTGTCGACATATTCGAAGCTGTCAACCACATCAAAGAGCCGCTTGATTTCATCAGCTGTAAATACAGAGCGTGTGCTTTCCTCGTTATTCTTTCCGATATCCACATATTCAGCATAATCCTTGTTGATAATGTCGTTTTCCATTGCAAATTTAAAGAGCTGATTGAAAAGCACCTTCAGTTTCCGCAATGAGCCATAACCTTTACCACATGTTTTAACTATATTCTGCATATGCATGGTCCTAATATCTACGAACTTCATATCATACAGCGAATCACATAGCTTGTATGCGGCATTATATCCATTCTGAGCATCTTTAGAGAGCCCTCCATACTTGATATCCACCCACTTATCAAACACCTCGCTAAATGTCACTGTAGACGCCTCGATTGAATACGGATTCTTATTATAGTCGGCCAATGCCTGAAGCGCGAGAGCACGGGTTTCATAATAGCCGATAGTCTGATATAGCTGCTTTCCTTCATCACTCCAGCCAATTGTTTTACGTACTATCCACGGTTTACGTCTTTTACCGGACAGTTTATAGACAGCACCGTATCCGTTGGGATTTCTCATAATACACCTCCAATTAAAACAAAATTAAAAAGAGCAGCGTATACTAGTTCTGCTCTTTTGTTTTTATTATGAATTTTGGTATTAGATCGTGGTGAAATTGGTATGATAGCAAGTTATCATGTTGGAGTCGTCCGATTACAATGCATGGATGGATTTCAATCAATTTTGCAAAGTTTATGATATCTTGAGCTGAGAACGAATTTTTAGTTTTATTCCGTATAAAAAGCGAATACGACTGTGGTGGAATAAGAGTGTCAGAAGCGAAATTGTCCGCCCCATCTTCTGTTTTACAAGTGAATGCATCATCATCAAAATGATTATTTTTTTCGACATCATTTAAAATGTGTCCTAATTCATGGAAAAGTGTAAACCAGAAATAATCAGCCCGTCTTCCTCGAACACTTAGTTGGATGATGGCTTTGTTTTTCTTTGAATTCCAAGTAATAGCACCATAGATGCCTGTTTTAGGAATATGTTCAGTGAGAACCAAACACACACCTACAGACGATAGCATCTTGAGCAATGCAGGGTAGAAAACTTCTGGTTTTTCACGTGTCATTTTCCGGATTGTCGGAATAAGTTTCTCCAACTTGCTTTTATTGAATTTTTCAGTTGTGATTTCTTCAGAACTAAGCTCCCCCATTCTTAACCATGTAGCAAGAGCATAGGTGTTAACATTTTGGATATCCTGCTTTCTAAAAAATGCTGCATTAACTGCAGGTATTTTTTCTAGATTGAATACTCCAAAAAATTTGCGTAGATTTAATACTTTTTCTTCTATTTTTCTGGTTTCAGGAACCCATCCTAGCTTAGATATTGCTGGATATGGAATTGATTTGGCTATAGCTTTTTCTTCTTCAGCAATGGTCGAATCTTTTTCTATTCTAGCTTTATTTTCTTGGTACTCACATTCCAATCTTAACCAAAACTTTGCCGGAGTTCTAAAAACATCCTCCAACCTCAATGCGATTTCTTCGGTTAAAGGGCTGTGGCCATTGAGAATAAAACTAACTGTTTTCACGTTTAAGCCAAGTCTATCTGCAAGTTCTTGCTGAGTCATACCAATAATGTCCATACTGTCTTTAATTGTTTGTCCAGGAGGGATTACTATTGATGGCTTGAATTTTTGAGGCTTTATTAAGGTTTTCTTGTCAGTCATCATAATGGTTGCTCACCTCCGTAATTACAATACATTCGATTTTTGCGGGATTGAAGTCGCTATTAGTTTCTATTAAATCACCCTCGATATCGCATGGATAGAAAATCAATCTATAGCGGCAAGTTAAATCAACTGCATAATGGTGCTTATATGAGCCTTTTAACATGTGTTTTCGTTGAGGAGGCAAGTGGCTTATCTCCCCCAGATGATCGGCAGCAGAAAATTCATTGAGTCGTGTTGTTAAACTCAATGCTACAGATGGATTAGAATATTTAGCGGCTTTTTTGAAGTCCTCACATATTTTCTGTATTTTTCTATTTGAATAACCTATGTACATTTTATAGTATAATACCCCCTTTTACAATCGAAAAATTACTTTTTAGGTAATTTTTTAAAATGTAAACGTTAATTACAACTATGCTTAATTATGAAAAATATTGTAACTATGCAACGAAAATAAAAGCTGTCTCTAAACAGCGTCGTAATTCTATGTCAAATTAATTCTAAATAATGAATAGGCATACCTGTAATCTGTGATATTTGCTCAATTGTCATGTTCTCATAATCAGCTATATTGGGGATTAGCAGATGAACACAGAACAAGTTCGCCTGAGTCTCCAATTTGTTCATATTGCAATATGTATGTGATGATAAAAACATGAAATTTGACTCTGGATGAAGCATAGCATGGCCAAGCTCATGCGCGCACACTATACGTTGCTCATGGTAGTTAAGGTTACAATTAATATGTATTACTTTGGTACGCTGCCGGTACATGTAGAATCCCCTGACACTTTCTCCTAAATCGACCTTCCGGACCAAGATGTTTTTATTGGACGCAATGGCGAAAGGGTCGTTTGTTGCATGTTTTTTTATTAGTTTTATGGCAAGCTGCTTGATAGGTTCTCTTCTCATTAGGCATCCCCATCAAATTTCATTTTCTTCATCCATCAAATCAATACAATCCATATATACATATGCGCAAGCAAGACTATCAGCTACGGAGTTGTGACCTGGAAGCTGATCTATATATAGATGCTCTTTGAGTGTGATGAGCTTATGGTTGTCTAATCTAGTATGATATTTTCTTGAAAGCTTTAATGTATCAATCACTTTATTTTTAGGTTTAACTAAATTGTGATTATACAAGGCATTTAATAAGAATTCCATATCAAAACTGGCATTATGAGCTACTAGATTAGAGTTGCCTATAAAATCAAGAAATTGAGGAAGTACAGTTTCTATCTTTGGAGCATTTTTTATTGTTTCATCGTCTATGCCTGTGAGTTCTTTTATTTTTGGTGAAAGTGGTCCGCGCTTATTAACATATGTTTGGAAACTTTCAATTGGGATTCCATCCTCGAATCGTACCGCACCTATTTCGATAATTTTATGCTTATACGCATCAAGACCTGTTGTCTCCAAATCGAACGCCACAAAAGTTTTATTATGCTTATGATTGTTAATGTATTTTAAATATTTATCGTATTCAATTTGTTTAGTAGCTGTAAATTTAGTTGATAGAGCTTCATTCCCATCATAATCAATTTTATAATTTGGAAAATCATAGCTCATGAATGTTTGGGCCTTTTCTTTTTTCAATCGAACCTTTTCTTGATATTCTGCTTCGGCTTTTTTGAAAAATTCAACAATCTTCCATATTATAAATCCTAAGACTGCAAAAAATATAAACCAACCCATATTATACGCCTCCCATAAATAAAGTAAGAAGAACCAAACATAATATCCAGCATTTATTTTTTGCGATATTTTTTCGGAGTATACTTCTCCTTATTGCGCAGTTTGATAAGCTCAGCTGTGCGTTCTATTTGCTCAAGCAAGAGCTGTTTATCCTCATCGGATATTGGCTGACCATCGAACATCAATCCAGCGACGTTGCTTTCAAGATCTTTGATATACTCATCTATCTCCTGCTTATCCTTCTTGGATAGTTCTGAGTGTTTGTCACCTGATTTGACCGATTTAAGCGTTATATCCATATTTAAATATTTCATAAATTGTTTAGCATCTTCATCAGGAAAATTAGAAACATCAGGACACGGTATAAGCTTGCGCTCGTCTGTTCGGCCAAGGAGGTAGTCTATGGAGACGTCAAAGTAGTCGCTGATAGACTTTAATTTATCAAAATCTGGTTGCTTGCCTTTAGTTTCATACCCCGCGATAGTAGCTCTTCCCACGCCTAAAATATCGGCAATATCTTGTTGAGTCAGATTTTTCTCTATTCTTAAATTTTTCAATCTATCACCAAATGTAGACATGAAATCCCCCCTCAATGAATATTTTAGTCCAAAATGTGTCTAAAATAAACTTTGGTGTCTATAATGAACTTTATTTCCGAAATACACTTGACAATGTGTCAAAAAGGCACTATTATAAAATTATAAACTGTTCCGATTGGACACGTCTGGAGGTGGAAATGATTGCGAAAAAAACTGAAAGAAATGAGAACTAAAAGTGGATTGACACAAGACAAGTTATCAAAAGAACTTGGAATATCAAGGGCATCATATACGAATATAGAATTAGGGCTCAAAAATCCATCTCTTAGTCTGGCCATAAAAATTAAAACCGTTTTAAATTACAGCAACGATGATATTTTTTTGAATGAATAGTGCCGAAAGGGAACGCCGAGAAGGAGGTGACCACATTGGAAGCAGATAAAAGAATCGAAGAGTTGACTGCTGAAAAATCAGTTGGCACTGCACTGCAGTACCAACTGGGAAAAAGCTATGATCTTAAGTGTGAAAGCGCAACGACTGGTAAAGTCACTATTACGCTTGAAATTAATTGTTATAGCGAAAATGATTTTGATTACATTCTTTCTGAACTTGCCATGGTATCAAGAAAGTTCTATTTAGATGCTGCGAATGATATTAAAAGTAAGCTTTGATTAGCTCTGGTTTTCCGTTATAGGTATCATAATCAACTGATTTTACAACAAAACTAATGTTTCCGGAAATTAAAACATCCTCTGATTTAATGGCGGCATCCATTAAAAAAGCGATGTGCTTACCGGATTCATCTTTGTTGGGTAAACCTTGAAAAGAACCTATAGATTTGGAATCTCTTTTAATCACATACTCCATCAAATCAAAAGAAAAATCATTAAAGTATGTTTGCGCAGGAACAGGCAAAGAAGCCATAGATTTCACCCCCTTTCTGGTTCCTATTATACCAAATATAGGAACAAAAAGCGGGGAATTGAAAATGAGGTGACTACATTGGAAGCAGATAAAAGAATCGAAGAGCTTGAGAAGAAAATAGAAGCACTAGAAGGCACAATCAAGCAATATAGTGCTATTGAAATTCCTAAATATATGTTCACATTTACAGATCATTGCATTGAAGATGGGGATATTGATATTGTTAGAAAATTGATAGACTCACTTGAAGGATATGGCGTGCATTATGCATCTATGTTACTTGATGCTGCCAAGGACGCTATACGAAAGTGCACAGTCATAACCAAAGGATATTAATTTGTTGGGAATGCTTGCGACACTCCCAACAAATTAAACACTAACTAGATACCTTTACTGATAGTACGCGGTTTTGCACTACTTGCTTCTTGTAGTTTCGGCACGTTTTCTAGAACGATTGGTCTTATTTCATGGTATGATTTTACAAATTGTTCTGCAAATTCAGCTGGAGAAGGCTTGTCTTTTGAATCTTTGTAAAGAGAAAAGTAAAAAGAAGTTAATTCAAAGGTCAAATCTATCACAGATATCACCCCCTTTCCGATTCCTATTATACCAAATATAGGAACAAAAAGCGGGGAATTGAAAAGGAGGTGAACACATTGGAAGCAGATAAGAGAATCGAAGAGCTTGAGAAGAAAGTGGCTGCTCTGGAAGTGCGAGTTCAAGAACAGCCGGATATTGAAAGGATTGCTGAAGCAGTAGCAAAACGATTGGTTTTACCAGATTATGATTCAAAGCAATTATGTAAAACAACACCGGTGATTTTTGATTCTAGCGATGAAATTAAGGTCTTTGATTTAAGAGATTTGGCAAAGAGTTTTTTATCAAAGAAGAAAGCTCATCCTGATAAAGAAAACTTACGCCACCCCAAATAAAACAGAAAATCCACCAGACAATATTGAGAAATCTATTAAACGTAACAGATTCATTGAAATTCAGATATTCTATTAATTTCTGAGGCATGAAAATAATTAGTTCAATCCAGTAAATAGGGCTTAAGGCTTCAATCATTCTTGAATAGAAAGTGCTTTTACAATTTAAAATAATATACTCAATACCCGAAACCATATCATATCTATTGCTGGGAAAATGATCTATTATGCGTACTTGAGATGATGAGATCTGACCAAAGCCTAGGGGTTGTACAATAGGCAAATATTTCTCGGATGTGCCTGCGCGGATTGCTAGTTTTTTAAATAAATGAGAATGCAAGGCGGCATCGTTTTTCTCAGATGCAAGATATTTTAAAAATTCAGTTTCAATTGTGTTTATTTGCTTCAAGAAAATGAAGTTTGATAAACCTTTGTAAATAATTACTGCCAAAATAAAATAAAGTATTTTCAAATAATCACCCCCTTTCTGATTCCCATTATACCAAATATAGGATTGGAAAGCGGTAAATAGAAAAGGAGGTCTTAACCATGTTAGTCGCTGAAAACATCAAAGGCTTCGACAAGCTTGGAGTCAACGCCGATATGTTCAGGAAGTTTCTCTACAATTTCTACAATGCTTGGGGGCTTGAAACAAGAGCTACTATCAAGCCCATCAGCGTAAAGTATAAAAAAGACAAAGCCGACGGGCCATATCTAAGATTCGATTACGAAATGAGCGGACGCAAATGCTGGCTTCATGTAAAAGGACCAAGAACATGGTATTAAAGGAGGTGTTGCAAGGTGAAAGGGATGTCCGTAAAGGAAGCAGCTGAGAAGATGGGAAAATGTGAGCAATTCGTAAGGGTTGGATTGCAACGACAATTGCTACCATTTGGTACAGCCATAAAGCTAAGTTCCAGATGGACTTATTATATATCGCCAAAACAATTTTATGCATACATTGGAGAATCATATCCTAGCGAAAGCCGTGAAAATTAAATGTAAATAAGACAAGAGCTCCTGTGGGGCAGGAGCTTTGAGATATGAATATGCTGTTGGGGATTTGATAGAAGTGCTGGAAGTGTATTTGATTGGAGGGTGGGTTGTTCTTATGACTTAATTTTAAACTATTTGGGAGGCGATTTGAATGAAGGGAATGTGCAGAAATATCTATCAAGCTGCCAGACTAAATGCCGGTTTCACTCAGCTTATGGCTGCTGAACATCTGAATGTAAGCGTTCGATCTCTGGCCGACTATGAAACTAACAGGACCATACCTCAGGAAGATATAGTGTGTGCTATGGTGAAGCTATACGGCGCAAAGTGGCTGGTATATATGCATATGAAGCAGAACACTCTGCTGGGAAGGCTTTTTCTCCCTGAGGTGGAATTCTCAGACGTTGCTAAATCAGTGCTGAGATTGCAGAAAGAGATGTATGATTTGAGCAAAATCAACAATAGCATGATTGAAATTGCTTGCGATGGAATAGTCGACAAGTATGAAGAGCAGAAATGGGAAAGGATAACCAAGGAAGTAGATGATGTAGCAGGAGCCGCAATGGCGCTTATTTTTTCAAAATGAGTGCATAAGTATCCTGATAAAAAAATTTTATGCGTATAATCCAAATATTAAAATTTTTGCAATGATTACACTGAAATATAAGATTGTATCCACGGAAATACAATTCCATGGAATGCATTGGAATGGAGGGGTTTGCATGGCAAAGGAAATGCTAAGGTGTTCATGTTGCAAATCAGTCCTGAAACTGACAAAATCATATACCGGCTGTGATTGGGACTGCGAAGCTGGTGAGGGTTCCGGGTATGACGTTGAAATTGCGCTGGGGTGCGATAATTGCGGCATTATATATCCACTAGGACATGTCAGGGAGCTAGGGGACTTCAGCCCGGTTATAGGGAAACTAAAAACATACAAATAACAGGAGGTTATTATGAATGATTTGGCAAGGTACAACATAGCAAGCAACAGGATACTCGAAATTATCTGCGAGCACATGCAGTTGCTTGTTGAGCATATGGAAGTTTTCAGTAAGCCGAACCCTGAGAAAAGACTTGCGGAAATAGAAAGAAAAATACATGAGCTCCAGAGAGAGAAAATAAGGCTCACTGGAGGTGCAAGATGAAACGAGGCATAGCTTCAGGAACAATACACGACCTGCGACGGCTCATTCGCTTAAAAGATAGGCAGGTGCAGCTTACGGCAGTGAAAAAAGAAATGTTCGAGCTGTATATGGACATAGAAAAAGCCCTCCAGGACTGGCATCCATCGGAGAGCTCAAGTAAAAAATCATCTAACCAAATTATAGCATAAAAGGCGGGGGTGCAACATATGAATTGTGCAATCATAATCGGGAGACTAACAAAAGATCCTGAGCTCAGGTACATACCTACAACCGGAAATCCGGTATCTACATTCACAGTCGCTGTTAATAGGCCTTTCAAGAATAAAGAAGGTAACTATGAAGCTGATTTTATTCAAGTACAAGCATGGGGAAAGCAGGCAGAAAACTGCGCTAATTATCTTCAAAAGGGTCAGCAGGTGGGAGTGAAAGGCAGAATCCAGACTAGATCATATGAAGACAAGGAAGGCAGCAAGAGATACATAACTGAAATAATTTCTGAGAATGTAGAATTCCTTGGAAAACCAACAGGTGAGGGCATAAATGGGTCGCAACCGGACCAAGAAGCACCACAATACGAACCCATAGGCAGTTTTGACGATAGCGATATGCCGTTCTAGGAGGCTGATATGATACGAATTGAAGCATGCCAAACTAAAAGGCGACGGAGATTTGGTGATTTAATGTTGTTGGCAGGCGTGGGAGCTATAGCTTTCACCCTGCTATGCTTAATAATCGTTTTAGGGGGATTGTCATTATGAAGAAGCTTAAGCGGGTTGTAATCAAGGAGGAGTTGGTGACTCTAACTGGAGATTTTAGGCTAGGCGTAGTTCTTGGCCAGATGATCTACTGGTCTGAGAAGGTCAGTGATTTAGATAAATACATACTTGAAGAAAAAGAAAGATGCATGAAATTCGCAACAAGTGACCAGGACATCCCTAATATAGAACTTGCCAATGGCTGGGTATACAAAAAGGCCGAGGAACTGTCTGAGGAAACCATGATGGGCGTGCAGCCTAAAGCCATGAGAGAGTATCTTAAAAAGCTTGTTGATAAAGGTTGGCTTGATGAAAGGCGCAATCCAAAAATTAAGATGGATAGAATACTTCAATACAGGGTTAACCTTCTCAAAATCCAAAAGGACCTAATGGAGCTTGGCTTTAGTCTTGATGGGTACGCAATCAACCTTAATGACTTTGTTGGCAGTGAAGAAAAAAATGAGTCTGTAACCGAGTGTGATTTGGATAATTCGAATTGTCTTAAAGAAAATTCGAAACGTGAAAAAGAAAATAGAAAGGGCGAAAAGGAAGCTAGAAAGGGCGAAAAAGAAAGAGCAATACCAGAGATTACTACAGAGATTACAAACAATAAAATATATCGTGTGTTTGACCATTATCAGAAAACCTTCGAAGGCATATACGAAATCAGGATGCTATCTGAAAGCCGTAGAGCAAAAATAAAAGCTCGGCTTAAAACCTATACGCCTGAGGAGCTGATTAAGGCAATAGACAACATTAGAAACTCACCGTGGCATATGGGCGGTAATCCATCGAGCAAGTTCTACGCTACCCCTGAGTTCATTTTCAGGAGCGATGAGATGATTGAAGGGTGGATCCAGAACAAGCCACAAAAGCAAATGGAGCGACGAAGCGATTCAAGCAATCAGCAAGGAGAGCGAGATTCGAACAGATACAAAAAATTATAACCGGAGGTCTGTGAAGTGAGGGATATAAGCGCACTTAACATTGAAAAACAGGTATTAGGCTGCTTGATGATATACCCACATCTGCTTGAACACATGAGCAAGTTGAGCGAATCCTTATTCGACATACCAACACACAAGGAGATATTCAAGGCGATTAAGAGCCTTGTAGACGAAGGCCAAGGCGTAGATTTGGTAACGTTGCATTACAAAGCTCCGAAGATTGATATTACGTACCTGACTGATATGGGTGCAGACATACTAACCGACAGGAATTTTGAAACATACATAGAGCAGCTCAAAAGAAACTCAACGGTCAGTTCAATAGCGGCGCTGGGTGACTATGTGAAGCTCAATGCACAAAAGGACGATGTGCTTGAAAATACAGAAAAAAGAATAGATGAGATAAGGGACTTGGTTTCGAATAACTCGCTTACTTCAGCCAGAGAGCTTGCAGTGAGCGCATTTGAAAACATTGAGAGCAGGTACAACAGCAATGAGCTTAAAGGATTGGATACAGGGTTTCTAGACCTGAACAGAGTCCTGGACGGCCTAACTGCGGGATATCACATAATTGCCGGCAGGCCTGCAATGGGCAAAACAGCGCTTGCGCTTGATATAGCAAGGAATGCGGCAGTCAAGAAAAAGAAGAGTGTGGCGGTTTTCAGTCTGGAGATGCCAAAAGACAAGTTGATGGAGCGTATTTTGCATCAAGAGTCACTTCTTAATAAATCAAAAATCAACGGGAAGAAGATGCAGGATGATGATTGGGCAAAGCTTGTGCAGTCGGCATCGGCTATATCGAACAGCAACCTGTTCATAGCAGATGATTTATTCTCAATATCCGAGATTAAAACCGAATGCATGAAATTAAAAAGAACGGCTGGATTAGATCTTGTGGTAATAGATTATCTGCAGCTCATGCAGGTTGAAAAATCCGACAGAAGAGAAGGTCTAGAAGAAGTATCGCGAGGCATAGTAAGGCTCTGGAAAGAGCTTGGATGCCCAGTGCTTGTCCTAAGTCAGCTAAGCAGGGGATGCGAGATGAGGACAGACAAAAGGCCAATGCTTTCAGACCTTAGAGAAACAGGGCAGATAGAGCAGGATGCGGATACTGTGATGTTTGTCTACAGGGATGAATATTACTATCCTGACACCGATAAGAAGAACATTGCCGAAGTCATTATAGGCAAAAATAGATATGGGGAGACAGGCAGAATAGATTTGGTGTTTGCTCCAGAAATGACTAAATTCCTGAATATCGTGAGGTAAGGGCGCAATCTGAATAAATTGCGACAAATAGAAGCTTAGTGCATGAAGGAGGAAATGAAGTGAAAGAACATGTATATGCAAAACTAACAAATATGCAGGTAGAAGACTTGAATGAGTGTGGAGAAATGGCAGATAAA
>Ga0302252_1000179_pt1 | contig 76081 bp, 73 predicted proteins | sample AAG_RA_Leu_MG_FD_193511 | JGI IMG/M metagenome (GOLD analysis project Ga0302252, IMG submission 193511) | Enriched activated sludge microbial communities from anaerobic digester in WTTP, New Holstein, Wisconsin, United States - AAG_RA_Leu | ecosystem: Engineered > Bioreactor > Anaerobic >... | reverse complement strand
CAGCCGCCCTTCCTCTCTCGCTGCTGCAACTGTAGTAGCGCAGCTTATAATCTCTTCGGCCTCGCCTCGCGGGCAAGTCTTTATGCCAGAACAGGCCAAATCTTCTCCTGCAATGGCCAGAGATCAAAAAGACCACTACTATCGGCTAGCCAAGGAGGAGGGCTACAGGGCCCGCTCCGCCTACAAGCTGCTGCAGATCAATGAAAAATTCCATGTCATAAAGCGAGGCGACAGCGTGGTGGACCTAGGGGCGGCGCCGGGAGGATGGCTGCAGGTGGCATCCCGCCTCTCAGGCAGCAAGATCGTGGGAGTGGACCTGGAGGGGATAGCTCCCATACCCGGGGTAATCACATTTCAGGCCGATATCACCCATGAGAGCACCATGGAGAGGGTGAAAGAGGCCCTGGGCGGGGAGGCGGATGTGGTATTGTGCGATGCCGCCCCCAACCTCACCGGGGCCTGGGATATGGACCATGCCGTCTCCGTGGACCTAGCTCGCTCTGCCCTTCGGGCGGCAAAAAAGCTTCTCCGACCGCGGGGCAACTTCGTGGTCAAGGTCTTTCAGGGCGATCTCTTCCAGGACTTCTTGAACGAGGTCCGGCGGGAGTTCTCATCCGTCCAGGCCCACTCGCCGCCCGCCTCCAGAAAGGAGAGCGCGGAGACCTATATCGTGGCCAAGAAGCTGCTCACCGCTCCGGTGCGAAAGGGAGACATGCTGGATGTGACAATCGAGTCCACCGGCAGGTCGGGAGACGGCGTAGCCATGGTAGAGGGCTTTGCGGTCATCGTGCGCCGCTCGCGCCAGGGGGAGAAGTTGCGGGTGAAGATCGATGCAGTCAAGCCCAACTTTGCCTTTGCCGATATCCTGGAGAGAAAGAATTAATAACCTGCCCAAGAAAAGTGAAAGGAAGGGCGATTCTATGGAAGACAATGCAGTGATTTTCATCGGCGACAAGCCGGTCATGAACTATGTTCTCGCCGTGATGACCCAGTTCAACAAGCCTGTCTCGACAGTCACGCTCAAGGCCAGAGGGCGGGCCATCTCCCGGGCGGTGGATGCGGCAGAGATCACCAGAAACAGATTCATGCCCAATGTCACAGTCAGGAACATCACCATTGGCACGGAGTCCATAGAGAGCGAGGACGGAAAGGCGGTCAATGTCTCCTCCATGGAGATACTTCTGGCCAAGGAATGATGAAGTACGTTTTTATTGAGAAAATTCATAAAATTTTTAATATAAAGTTATATTCTCGCAGCAGTTATTTTCCCTCCGCCTGGTTAGGCATTTAATATATGGGCTGCTCAATCTCTCCCTGAATGGCGGAAGCATCACTGGGTTTGCGGGTCAAGAGAGAGCATGGTGAGCGGATGCGAAAGGTCCTGGCGGAGATGGAGCTATTGGATCGCAGCCGCAAGATCCGGGCAGATGAAACCCATGTCCTTCTGCCGGTTCTGGAAATGGATGATGCAGCGGAGGAGAGGCTCCGCCTCGTCGCCTCCTTTGAGCCGGTGCTAATTGATTTCCTGCCGGAAGAGCGAGCAGCCACCGCCGAGGACATCCTGGGTTACCGGCCCAGCTTTGAGGTGGTGGGAGACATTGCCCTGGTGGAGGAGGGCGATGCCGAGGCCGTGGCTGCGGCCATAATGGCCACCAGCAAGGGGATCAAGGCGGTCATAGCTCCCATTTCAGAGGTGGAGGGAGAGTTTCGCACCCGGCGCTTCCGGCATATAGCAGGAGAGGCCCGGGCATCTACCATTCACAAGGAGCACGGCCTGCGCTATAGGGTGGACCTGGAGGGCGCTTATTTCACGGAGCGACTGGGCACGGAGAGGCTGCGCGTCGCCAGGCAGGTCCGGCCAGGGGACTATGTCCTGGATATGTTCGCCGGGGTGGGGCCCTTCGCTCTGCTTTTGGCTAAAAAGGGGGCCCGGGTGGTGGCCATGGACAAGAATCCCGTTGCAGTGAAATGCCTGAGGGAGAATGCCCTTCTCAATAGGATCCAGAACATTGAGATCCTGGAGGGAGATGCCGCCGAGCTGGCGCTCCGCTATGCAGGCCAAGCCGATCATGTGATAATGAACCTTCCCCACAGCGCCTCCTCCTTCCTTGTTCCGGCCATGCGGGCGGCGAAATCGGGGGGAGTGGTGCATTACTACTGCATTGCTCCCGAGGACGACCTCTACAGGGACGAGGCCCTGATAAGAAAAGCAGCGAAGGAGATGGGGGCAGAGGTGGAGGCGCTCTACCGAGGCATAGTGAGAAGCTATGCGCCGAGGCGGCATAATGTGGTCATAGACATTCAGGTGAGAGGGCAATTCTGAGGTTTTAAAGATGGGAGAAGAGAGACGGCTGTCGATGGTGGCAGAAATCATCCGCGATCATATCCACCTGGAGGGAATCGATCAATACCTGAAAAGCACCGGCATCAAGGAGAGCGACTTCGTCCCGATAAAGCCGGCTGACTTTTCCGGGGAAATTTTTGCCGTGGACGGCTCCAATGCCGCCCTCTGCGGCTGGATGACGGCAAGGGTGAACCTGATCCGGGCCGGCTATGCCGTTTACAGGGGAAGAGAGTGGCAGAGCACAGCCATCACCTTTGACGACCTCTTTCTAGCCGACCCGCTGTTATGCCAGAGCAATTTCGATCCTTATTTGGAGCACTACTTCGGGCTGAAGGGAATCGACCTTCAGGAGTCGGATCTGGACCGGCTCTCCAGCTACTACCGGGAGATGCAGGAGTATCTGGCCATAAATGATGCCCTGGATCATGCCAGTCCGGGAGATATCATCCTTTACGACGGCAGCTTCGAGGTCTTCGAGCCCTTGCGCGCTGTCCTGTCGGTGATATTCCACCGGGCCAGTAATAGAGAGGTGGCCCTTCTGGCTGTATCCAAGTCCAGTTCCCTTTCCTGGGGCCAGGAGATCACCCTGCCATTCGTCCAGCACACCGCCCTAGCCGGCAGCCAGCTGTGCCCCGGCCAGGCCTGGTGCATCAGCCTGAAGGACAAGAACTTGGCCGCCGGGCAGGGAGGCTGGGGCGGCCAGAGCTATGTGGTCCGCTTCTGCGGCCAGACAATTCTGGCCTTCCGAGTGGATGCTCCCGCCTATCTCAGCCGGGATATGGAAGGCATAAGTGCCATCCTGGGCAATCTGGCCGACCATTCCTGTTCCGCCGAGTGCATGGGCTATCCTCATGCCCTCTTCCGAGCCCACCGGGATATCAGGATCACCGAGCAGGAGGCCACCGGGGCTCGGGAGCGTCTATGGGCTAGGCTCTTGGAGATGGGAATTGCCATGGGGCAGATCAGAATGCTCATGCTGGACTACCATGACATTCTGGAGATGAAATCGAGATTCTAAGGGAGGAGAGCAGAGTGGACGGGGAAAGGATAAGAGATCCGCCCTCAGAGCGGGCCGGACTGCTGGAGAGAAGAGTAATGGAAAAGGGTGAGACCACCTATCGCATAGTCTCCAAGAATGTATCCGAGTATCATTTCATAGTGCCTTATGACTTATCCGAAGAGGAACGGGCGGAGGTGGGGCAGATCTTCTCTGTCAGGGACGGCAGCCTGACCTATCTGGCCAGGGTACTGAACATCGAGCACAGCTCTAATTACGACGGCCATTGGGACACCACCATCAAGGGAACAAATTTTTTCGATTCCGATCAGATCTTCAACCTGGTCATAGCTGAGCCCCTGGGATGCGTAAATGAGGCAGGAGAGTTCAGGAAGTCCCGCACCCTTCCCACTAAATTCTCAGCGGTTAAAAGAGCAGAGAGGGATCAATTCCGTTTCCTGAGCCAGGTTATGGGTGATATCGAGGTGGGCTACCTCAGAAATGGAACCAGGCTGGTGGAAGAGATCCCCGTTGTCCTGCACAGCGAAGCCATGGATCACCACATGGGCGTCTTCGCCACCACCGGCATGGGCAAGTCCAATTTTATGAAGGTCTTTGCTGCATCCTGCATGCGCCTGGCGGTGCGGGGCGAGTCCAAGTTCGGCCTGCTCATAGTTGATCCTCATGGGGAGTACCTCAAAGGAAAGGCTGCGATCAAGGGTCTGGTTCATCTTCAGAGATACAGGGATGGCCTGGCATGCTACTCAACCGACAGGCAGAATGCCGCCGATCCGGGAGTAGAGGAGCTGGCCATAGCCGAGAGCGAGATCTTCCCTGAGGACATCGCTCTCCTCTATGAGTGGTCGCCTCCCCAGAGGGATGCCCTGGATGCCATATCCAGAATCTTCGATCCGGGAAGCTGGCTGGAGGAGATAAAGACCGGAGAGGGCATGGGCCGGATGATGCAGGAGGGATTCAAAGACAGCACAGTAAGCGTCCTGGTGCGAAGGATCAAAAACGAGTTGGAGAGAAATAAGTATGTTAAAAAGAGGTCCAGCCTGGCCAACATACTGGCCAATTTAAAGAGGGGCAAGGTGGTGCTGGTGGATATTCCCAGGATGGCCGATCGCTCCGAGCTGTTCTTGCTATCGGTAATATCCCGCTATATCCTGGATGAGTACAAGAGGGAAGAGGATGAGAGCCGCAAGAACTGCCTTATCACCATTGAGGAGGCCCAGAGGGTTTTAGGCGCAGGCAGCAACACGGCCCGGTTTGAGAGCATCGCCCGGGAGGGGCGCAAGTTCGGGGTGGGTCTGTGCGCCATCACCCAGCAGCCCAAGCTGATAGACAAGCAGCTTCTATCCCAGTTCAACACCCTGGTAGTCATGGGCCTGGGAGACAGAAACGACCGCAATCAGCTTGAGGAGTCGGCCAAGCAGGATCTCTCTTCAATGGACATAGAGATACAGACATTGGAGAAGGGCGAGGCGGTTATCTCAACCCTCAATATTCCATTTCCAGTTCCGGCTCGTATTCACCGCTACGAGGATTACCTGCGCCGCCTGGAAAAGGAGCCTTCAGATAAGTCAATCCCAAAGGGAGGCTTCAAGCCTTTCTTGGAATAGGATTTTGCAGATGGCAATGGATGATATCATATGAAGATCGTTCACCTGGCCGATTCCCACCTGGGATTCTCCAGCTACAGCCGGCTGGATGAATACGGGCGAAACCGCATAGAAGAGATGGTCTATACCGGTTTTGACCTCGTGATAGACAAGATCCTAGAGCTGAGGCCGGATGCGGTGGTTCATGCCGGAGACGTATTTCATCATGTGCGACCCAAGATCCGGCCCCTGGTTGTCTTCCAGAGAGGGCTCTTGCGGCTTGTTGAGGCAGGCATACCTGTGGTCATCATCAGCGGCAATCATGATGCCCCCAAGAGCTTCTCCCAGACCAGCCCCTTCCGGCTTTTTGAGGACTTAGAGGGAGTATTTATCGCTCAGAGGTACAGATACGAGAGATTTGAGGTGGGAGACCACCACTTTCACTGCATCCCCTTCTGCCTGGAGCCGGGGGAATATCTGGCCGAGTTTCAGAAGATGGAGAAGAAAGGAAGAGATGTTCTGGTCATGCACGGCCTGGTGGAGTCTCTCTGCAATAGAAAGATGAGGAGCGTGGGCGAGCATGAGCTCTCGGACAGCTTCCTCAAGAGCGATTTGGACTATATTGCCCTGGGCCACTTTCACGGCCAGTCCCAGATCTCCGGCAATGCCTGGTACAGCGGCTCGGTGGAGTACTTTAACTTCGGCGAGGCCCGGGACCGGAAGGGAGTGCTGCTGGTGGACCTGGAAACCGGTCGTGCCTCAGGCATTGCCGTGCGGCCAAGGTATATGATCGATCATCCGGCCATAGACTGCAGCGGCATGCTCTCCCAGGATATTGCCGGATGCATCATGGATCTATGCCCTGAGGAGGCAGTCAGGAATATGATGGTGCGCATCACTCTGAAGAACGTCAACCGGGCTGCTTACCGCAGCATAGACCAGGGCAGGCTCAGCCGGCTGGGCTCCTCCGCCCTTTACTTCAAGATCCGGCCGGAGTTTGAGGATGAAAAAGAGCATCTCAGCATTCCGGCAGACCGCCGCACTCTGGAGGAGGAGTTCTCCCTTTATCTGGAGCAGGAGTCCGGCGGGGGCAGGATCCCGGCGGCTATCAAAGGCGATGTCTGCTCCTATGGATCACAGATCATAAAGCGGGCCGTTATAGCCCGGCATAGGGAGACGATGGATGCATCTTGATCGGCTGATTTTAAGGAACTTCAAAAAATTTCGCCGGGCTGATATGGAGTTCTCCGACGGGCTGACCGGAATTGTGGGCAGCAACGGAGCGGGCAAGAGCACCATAGTGGAGGCCATAGCCTGGGCTCTTTATGGAAACCGGGCCTCAGCCATCAAGAGGGAGTTCATCCGAAACTCTCGCGCCAGAGAATCAGATGCTGTTGAGGTGGACCTCTATATCTCTCTGGGAAGGCAGGAGCTGGTCATCCACCGGGGGATGAGGGGAAGGGGCTTGATGCCCGAGGCCTATCTGAAGCTGGATGGGCAGATGATTTCTGTGGGAAGTCGAGAGGTAGACGGCAGGCTGGAGGAGATCCTCAAGATCAGCTACCAGGATTTCATGAAGACCTTTTACGCCAGGCAGAAGGACCTGGACAACCTGCTTAAAGAGGGAGCCACGGGCAAGAGAGAGTATCTTCTCAAGCTGCTGGGTCTGGAGGAGATCAAGGAATCGGCTCTTGACCTGATCAAGGCCGATAAAGCGGCATTGGAGGAGGAGAAGAATAGGCTGGAAGGGGCACTGGCGGAGATCGGTGACATTCAGAGCCTCTTGCAGCATTCCGCCCAGGAAATCCAGGCGGCAAAGGATGTTCTGGAGTCGGCGGAAAGAACCAAAACGGCCTATGCAGCAGCAGAAGAAGAGAGGCGACGGGAGCTGGAGGCTCTTGGGGAGAAGATGCGCCGGCATGAGAGACTTGCCGAGAAAAGCGCAGATCTTGAAGCAGCAAAAATCGATCTGGCAGAGAAAGCAGCCCTGGAAGAGAGCCGCCTCCAGGCTATCGACCATTCCCAGATGAGGCTTCAGGAGATCAGGCCCTCTCTGGAGCGGCTGGCTGCGGTAAAGGAGAGGCTGGACCTGCTGGAGCCGAAGAGGACATCATTTGAGGCCACGGCCCGGAAAATTGCCTCCCTCAGAGCGGCTCTGCAGGCAGAGAAGAGGGCGCTTGCCGAGAGCGGCAAAAGGCTGCAGGATCTTATGAAGGACGCAGCTGAGAGAGAGTCTCTCCTCGCCAAAGAGCAGCAGTTCGGCCAATTACAGGAGAGATCGGGTTCCCTGGAAAGATCGAGAGATAGATGCCAGCATCTTCAGTTCGAGCAGAGGCAGATGCAATCGAGAGCTCAGTCTGCCCAGGCAGATATGGACCGGGCCAGAAAGCTGCAGGAGGGTCTTAGGCAGGATCGGGCCAGATTGGCCGAGATAGGACGCTGCCGAGAGGAGGAGGCAGCCTGCCGAGAAGAGCTGTCCCATCTCCTGAGACAGAGGGAGATGAAAAAAGAGCGGGATGAGCTTTTAGCCAGGGCAAGCAGCTTGGAAGAGCGTCTGGCATGCCGCCGAAAGGAGCAGGAAATGGCGCGAGAGGAGAAGGAAGCCCTGGGAGATATCGAAGCGAGGGAAGAGCTTGTCCTGCGCCAGGACCGGGATCTTGAAGAGCTTAACAGTGAGCTTTCCCGCCTGCTGGCCGATATGAGAGGGAACTATAAGGTGGCAGAGAGTTCCCTGGCCGAGGCGGAGCGCTCCCTGCAGAGGGCTTTATCCCTGGGAGAAGAAGCAGTATGCCCTACCTGCGAGAGGCCGCTGCAAGGCCAGAAGACCCTGCTTATGAACAAGTATGAGCAGACTGCTGCTATAGCCAGGGAGGAGAAGAAGAGGCTGGACGCCGAGATTGCCCGGCAGAAGGAGAAGATTGAGGGTGCGGTCAGGTCGCGCAGCAATCTGAAAGCGGCCTTCGATCTTATCAATTCCCAGAAGAGCCGGAGGGCGGCACTGCAGGCCTCCTTGAGCAGCCTTGACCATAATATAGATGATCTGCAGGCAGAGCGGAAGGAGATCGAATCCAGGATATCGGATCTGGGCGAGGTTGAATTCGATCCGGCGGGGCTGGAGGGGCTTGAGGTCAGACTGGCAGCACTTCAGCTCCTGGTGCAGGAGCATGCTGCTCTCTCTTTGAGGCTGGAGGAGATGCCAAGGCTGGAGAGGGAGATAGCGGACCGGGAGACGGAGCTGGCAGGATTCAAAGAGAGTCAGAAGCAAATTGAGTTCCAGTTGGAGGCCCTGGGATTTCAGGAAGCCGATTTTCTGGAGGCAAAAGAGCAGGCTCTATCGCTTCAAGCCGTGCATGATCGATTTCTGGCCTTGACCGAGAGAATTGCTGAAATCCCCTCTCTCCAGGAGCGGTGCAGAGATAGGGAGCTGGAAGCGTCCGGGCTGGAGAGATCCTTGCGACAGCTATCTGAATCAGAGAGGGCTTTGGGCTATGATCCGGCAGAGTATGAGAGTCTCCTTAAGGAGAAACGCGATCTTGCCGTGGTGGAGAGAGAGCGGCAGCAGATTGCAGTTCTCATAGCCGGAGAGGCAGAGGCCAGAGAGAGACTGGCAGCCATGCTGGCGGCTCAGGAAAAGCTGAAGGGCGATCTGGAAGAATGCCACTCTCAAATCGACTCTCTCTCATATCGGAAGGAGGAGCATGAGAAGGCCAGGATCGAGCTGGCGGCAGCGGGCGAGGAGCTGGATAAGGCGGAAAGGTGCCTGTCGGGGATGCGGGTGCAGATGGGTGTGCTGCTGGCGGAGAGAGAGAGGCTGGTCCGGGCGGGGGAGAGAAGGGAAGATTTGGAGAAGAGAGCCGTTGACTCAGCCAGGAGGGCGGAGGTAGTGGATGTGACCAGGCTTTTGGTCAACAGCTTCATGGATCAGGTCCTGATCCGGGTCAAGAGCGATATCGCCCGCACGGCAGGAGAGATCCTGGAAGAGGTCTCCGGCAGGTACAGCCTGATCAAGATTGATGAGGAGTTCAACATCCAGGTGGAGGACGGGGGAACATTCTATCCCATATCCCGCTACTCCGGCGGGGAGATAGATATGATCGCCGTCTCCGTCCGGGTGGCCATCAGCGAGTACCTCATGCGCTTCGGACCGGATGGAGGGAGCTACTCCTTCCTCATCCTGGATGAGGTCTTCGGCAGCCAGGACCAGGAGCACCGGGAGAAGATGATTCAGATGCTGAGAAGCCTTGAGGAGCGCTTTCCCCAGATCATCGCCATCAGCCATATCAGCGACGTACAGGGGCAGTTCGACAACGCACTCCTGGTAGCAGAGGATGAGATGGGCAACAGCAGGGTGGAGGCCCTGAACTAAAGGCTCCGGAAAATCCGCTAGCCCAGAGCATATCCCAGCAGCCTGGCCAGGCGGATGGCATCCCAGCCCAGGTGGGGCAGCATTCGGGCCATGAGCCTGCTGGGCCGGTCGATGTCCCCGTAATCCTCTATGGTTTTGATCAAGCCAGGTCGGCTGACGATATAGCTGATAAGCTCATCCTTCTCTTCCGGGCTCATCTTGTTCATCATCCTGTAGAGCCTCATTCCTATCTCCAACTCGCCTCCAACCGCCTGCCGCCAGAGCCGGTCGTACTCCGAGAGCCGCGCCGCAGATGCATCTGCCTCCAGGGCAGCCGCAGCCGCCACGCCACCAGCTATCTTTGCCGCCACCAGACCGGGGTAGATCCCGCCGCCTGAGGTGGGCTTGACCTGGCCGGCAGCGTCACCCACTGCTATGAGTCCCTCTACTGCCGTAGCTGGGGGCGGGCCCAGGGGCAGGCCGCCCACATTGAGGGCCAGGGGGCTTCCCCTCAGCCGTTCTCGGATCAGATCGGTCTTCAGGAAGGCCTTCAGCCTCTCGCAGCCGCGATCGATGGCGCACAGGCCGATGCGGGCCCGATCTTCGCTTAAGGGAATGACCCAGGCGAAGAGGCCGGGGGCTGCCCCCAGATGCACCTCTACCTTCTCCCGGTCCTCTACAGAAAAGGCCGCCTCCACCTGGGCTCCGGAGAGGATGATCTGGGGAGCGGCTATCCCCGCCCGGCGGGCCAGGAGAGCCGAGACCCCCTCCGCCGAGATCACCACCACTGCCGAGATCGCCTCACCGGCGGCCAGCGAGAGTATGCTCCTCTCCCGTCCCCGCCGGATCTCCTCTACCCTGGCGCAGGGGCGGAAGGCCACCTTCTCCTCTAAAGCCTGCTCCACCAGGGCACGGTCGAAGAGCCTGCGGTCCACCACCCAGGCCCGGCGATCCTGGGCCTTGAAGTCCAGCCGTACCCCGCCGGGAGAGAATATGGCTGCTCCCTTCATGCCTCCCTGGATGAAGGAGCCGGCCGCCAGCTCCGACTCAGCCAGGGCTTCCTGGCCCAGCAGTCCGGCGCACTGCACCGGCCAGCCCGCTCCAGCGTGCTCCTCCAGCAGAATAGTAGAAGCCCCCGCCTTAGCCGCATACTTGGCAGCCATGGAGCCAGCCGGGCCGGCGCCTACGACCGCTACATCGAAGTGGTCCATGTTAAATAAGAGGGAGGGCGGGCATTGATGTTAACTTTTTCCTGAGCCAAGTCCATCTTCCGGAAAAACGCTGTCGCCGGATCCTGCTGCCTGAGATCTCCCTCCACTGAGTGCAAAAGCATTAGTATCTTGCAGCATAATTATTTTCCATGCCCGAGGTAGTGCAGATCGCTGAAGAAAAAGCTGAGAAAGATCTACCTGGAGACGGATCGCCTCCATCAGCTCTGCCCCGCACCACCTGGTCCGGCAGCCTTAGAATCGGCCTGGTCAACATCCCGGTCAAAGCCCTATCCCTGATCCGAGAAAGGCGTATCAGCTTTCGCATGTTTCATAAAAGCTGCAAGACCTCCATCTCCTTCAAGCGCATCTGCCAGGAGGGAGAGGAGGTCTCAATGGCAGACATAATCTTCGGCTATCCTCTGGACAAGAACAGATATGTGCTGCTGGACAAGAAGGAGATCGACTCGGCCCGGCCCGCCTCAAAAAACACCATCCTCCTGGACCGGTTCGTGAACTTCCTGGAGATAGATCCCCACTATTTCGATACCACCTACCTGCTCTTGCCGGACCGATCTGAGGAGGCCTACTCTCTTATGCGCGCCGTCATGGAGAAGACGGGCAAGGCTGGCCTCGGCAAGATCACCTTCCGCTCCAAAGAGAGGCTGGTTTTAGTCCACTCTTACCGAGATGCAATCGTGGCCACCACCCTGCACTATGATGACGAGGTCATGGACCCCCGGATCTTTCCCTCCCTGCAGGATCTGGCAGAGCCGGGAGAGATGGAGCTGGCTCTCGCAGCCCAGATCATAGAAAGCCTGAGCGGAGAGCTGGACCTTACCGGATACCAAGATCAATATCGGGAGAAGATTGAGGCCCTGGTCAAATCCAAGATGGAAGGGACGGTCATCATTCCGGAAAAGAAGAGGGCGAGGCCACCGGCCAAGAGCCTGATGGAGGCCCTGCGCCAGACAGCAGAGTCGCTGAAATAATGAGCCCAAATCCCCTCTCTCCCCCAAAGCGGATGCTCGCCATATCCGGCCAGCCCTTTGACTCACCTGATTGGATATTCGAGCCCAAGATCGATGGAACCCGCTCCATGGCTCTGATCTCCTCCGGCACGGTGCACCTCTACAGCCGCAGGGGCCTTGATATCACCTATCGCTACCCTGAGCTGGAGCGGGCCCTGGCCGGCAGCTGCTGCAGCTGCATCCTGGACGGAGAGATCGCCGTCTTCGCCGAGGGCAAGCCCAGCTTTCATTCCCTGGCCGAGAGGGACCACCAGAGCGAAAGGATGCGCATAGATTACCTCTCCCAGGCTCTGCCCGCCAGCTATGTGGTCTTTGACATCATTTATGCCGAAGAAAAGAGCCTAATCGAAATGCCCCTCCGCGAGAGAAAGCAGATACTGCACCAGGAACTGGAGGAAAGGGAGGAGATGAGCATAATCGACTCTTTTCCCGCCAGAGGAATAGACTACTTCTCCGCCGCATTAAAGATGGGAATTGAGGGAGTGGTGGCCAAGCGGCTGGCTTCATCCTATCAGCCGGGCAGGAGAAGCCAAGACTGGATCAAGATCAAGAAGAGCCTCAAGCTGGACCTGGTGGTGGGCGGCTACATCCCCGGAAAGGGGGGACGCTCTCCCCATTTCGGCGGCCTGCTCCTGGGTGCCTATGACCGGGGAAGGCTTCATTATATTGGACGGGTAGGCTCGGGATTCACTGAAGTGGAGCTGAAAGAGATCTACAATATCCTTGTCCATAGGGAGACCTCCCCCTTCGTCAATCCTCCCGCCACGCCGGAGGTCAGATGGACCGAGCCACTCACAGTTGTGCAGATCAGTGCCCTGGAGGTGACGACGGACGGACACCTTCGCGCACCGGTCTTTTTGCGCCAGCGGGAGGACAAGGATCCGCAGGAGTGCGAACTGGACCAGCTCGGCTGATTGTGTTCGAGAAGAATCAAAGCCGGACCAAAGCCTCCAATGATGTTTTATCTCCGTCCTGCTTTTTGCCTCCCTCTAGGCCATCACCTGCTCCTTCAGAATATAACGGATGAGGTCCTCGGAGAGCTTGGTCTCCCTCTGCAGCTTCTTTACCGTATCCTCGATGCTGTTTCCATCCGCCATGAGGCTGTTTATCCTGCCCACAACCTTTTCCCCTATGGCATAGTACTCATCTATGTCCTTCCGGTGGCCCCAGACATCTCCCTTCAAGAGTTGCACTCCCTGGATCTCCAGGAACTGCTGGGCGGCCTTGGACATGGTCTCATGGTAAGACGGCGGTATCTGCACCGCTCGCAGACGGGGACAGGACTGAACCAGGTTCATCACATCCATATTAGAGGCCCGGAAGGCCAGATGAACCAGTTGCTCATTCCTGCTCAGGTCTGTGATCTCCTTTTTAGAACTAACTACCCTCAGCTTCATATTCCTAACCAATGCTCTTAAAATATTTATAGATAATGGTAATCATAGTAATCCTTAATTAGATATACTGAGATCGGTAACCCATTTGAGGAATATTTGCGAATAGATGATCTCGGCGAGAGATATCTCCGGAGTTATGATAAGGAGTTAAATATGCTTATTCGATAATCTGATATTTATATTTGCAATGCCGGACCAAAGTCTTCATGAAATAAGGACGGAGCAGCGTTATGCCTTTTGCTTTTTTCCGTTAACCTTCCACCGCACTCTTTTGTTAGGGAGAGATCATTTCCTGCTCTTTCTCAGAGCTTTATCGCCTCTGTCCCTCAGTCCAATCCCTTTTCACTGCGGAAGCATGCAACCGCAGAGGCGCAATTCTCCAGCAGCCTCGCCGCCAGATCCTGGCTGGGCCAGGAGCCGAGGCCGCAATCGGGGCCGGTAGCTCTCAGCCTCTCCCCGAATCGGCTATAGGCCTTCTCCAGCCTCTTTTTCATAACCTCAGGAGATTCCATCTCCATTATCTCCCTCTCCAGCCTGGGCATATCCTGCCAGAGATTGACTCCTAGCCTCTCATTGAGCTGGGCGGACATGGACAGGATATCGGTTCGGGCGATCCCGGCCCGGATAAAGCTGTCCGTCTCCTCCAGTATCCTCCTGTCTATCAGCTTTAGGTAGTCGGGATGGGAGGCGGACTCGATGCCCACTATGCTAATGCCTGAGACTCGAGCGCAGATCTCAGCATATAGCGGCGAGTGCAGGTGGACCTCGCAGTCCATGCCCCGGCAGGGCCGGCTGGCTATGTCCAGAGCCTCCAAGATCTCATCCTCGGAGAAGACTATATTGGAGTTCATCCCCAGGCTCGGCTCGTCTATAGAGGCCACAGACATCTTGCCCTCCTGCCCCGCCTTCTCCAGGAAGCGGGCTACGCTCTCGGCCAAATTATATAAAACATCGGCATAAGATGTGGCCCCAAAGGCAGACAGATATAGCTCCAGTGGGCCGGTGACGCAGACCCGGACCTGCTCCCCAAGAGAGACTGCCTCAAGCTCCCGAATCCAAGCATGCTCTCTTTTTATAAGATAGGGGCTCTCGCACCGATCTGGCCTCTCGATCTCGTCCATGAACATGTGGATCATATCCCTCAGCTGGGGATAGGTGGGGCACTCTACTCCTGCCCGCCTCTTGGTGGACATAACCCCTCCCACCAGCTCCAGATACTCTTGGCTGGAGAGGTCCTTGATCTTTACTCCAGCGGGCAGGGGAAAGCTGCCTATATCGTCGTAGAATATGCCCTCAGGCGGTCGAGACACTTATTTCTCCTACAGCATTGCGCTATTAAGACCAGTTCCGACTCGGCTCTAAAGAAATCGCCTCAAGAAGGCCTTCAATGAGACATAGCTGGCATCGATTCTCTCGAAGCTCTCCTCCCGCTCATCCAGCCGGGCCATGGCCGGGGGCAGGGGCGGATTGATGCCCGTGGCTCTGACGATCTCATCGGGGAACTTGGCCGGATCGGCAGTCTCTAAAGAGATGCAGGGATTGTAGTCGCCGCACTCCTGAAGGTACCTCATCAGCCCGGCCCAGGCCACGGCACCATGCGGTTCCAGCAGAATCCTGTGCTCCATGTAAGCTTCCCTGATGGTCTTGCGAGTCTCTCCATCGCTTATACAAACTGCATATAGATCCTTTCTCATGGCCGAGATGTCCGGCTGCCTGCCCACCCGGCCGGCCTCGTCCATCTCTCCTCCGTAGAGCGAGAACAGGCGGGCCAGGTTGCTGGGATGGCCCACGTTCATGGCATTGGAGATGCAGTTCTTGCTGGGCCGGATTGGCTCATAAATGCCGCTTTGCATAAAACGGGGGAATTCGTCGTTCTCATTGGTGGCCACCACGAACCTCTTGACCCCCAGGCCCATCTTCATGGCTAGAAGGCCTCCCATAAGGTCTCCGAAGTTGCCGCTGGGAACGGAGAAGACCGCCTCTTCACCCGGCCCTGCTGCCCGGGAGCAGGCATAGAAGTAATAGACTGCCTGAGGCAGCAGCCTTCCGATGTTTATGGAGTTGGCTGAGGAGAGGTTGAGGGAGAAGAGATCTGTATCCACAAAGGCATTCTTTACCAGGGCCTGGCAGTCGTCGAACTTTCCCTCCACCGCCAGGGGGAATATATTCTGGCCCAGGGTGGTCATCTGGCGGCGCTGCCTCTCTGTTACCTCTTTTTCCGGAAAGAGCACCACCACCCTGACATTATCCAGGCCGAAGAAGGCATGAGCCACGGCTGAGCCAGTGTCTCCTGATGTGGCTGTGAGAATTATTATGCTCCTGCCCTCCTCCTTCAGAAAATGCTGTATCAACCGGCCCATGGCCCGGGCAGCAAAGTCCTTGAAGGAGCAGGTGGGGCCGCGGTCCAGGCGCAGTATGTACTTCTGCTCATAGATCCTCTCCACAGGAACCTCATAGTTGTAGGCGTCCTCCAGCATCCCCCGCAATGCCCTGTCCGGGACAAGATCTTCGAGGTAAGGCCTCATCACCTCGCGGGCGATCTCCGGATAGCTCATCTTCGAGAATTGGTCTATAAGGCGTTCCGGAATGCGCGGAATCTGCTCCGGCATAAAGAGCCCCTTATCTGGAGCCTGGCCCATGAGCAGGGCGGCTTTGAAGTCCACCCTCTCCGGATGGCCGTTGGTGCTGAAGAATTTGATGGGAGACATGCTCTTAAATGGTAGGTCTGAGCTGATCTTTAAGGCTTTGCCAGGAGAAATAGGGATATCTATATATTCGATGATTGTCTTATAGACAACCGTCTTATGCCGAATAATATGTGGCATAAACAGGCAGCAATTGCAGATAGAATAATCTAATGAGATATCTTCAGATATATTCAAACATGGAGGATAGCTTGATCATATCGGATTTGCAGTCAGCATTTGAGGATGCTGCAGGCATCAGAACAGATTTTTGGCTGGAATTGGGATCGCCTGCTCCAGGTCCTAAGCCCGGCCCCCGGATGCCCCGGAAGAATTGGCCTGAAATCCTTTAAAGAATGTCATTGGCCGGGAGGCTTACCTCGCGCTCCCGGGCCTGGTATTTATTATAAAGCAAATGCCGCCTGATAAGGAAAATGCCGCTAAGAACAGGATATGGGGAATCCGCTCTCCCGGCCATACCTCATCAGAGAGGAATCTGCCTTCTTTGCCTCTCATCCAATTGCATCTCTGGCTCACAGCGGCAGAGATAGGAGATCAATGCAGAATAGAGTAATGGCTGGCCTGAGATCTCCTGCGCCGACGCTGCTGCCTGGCGGATCAAAGGCGCAATTTGCGGCTGCGGTGAGGGAATATTTAAGTATTAGTTTCAGCTAAGTTGGTCACAAATGATGGTCGTATCGCCCGATTTAAAAGCTAATATAAAGAGGAGGAAATGAGATGGCGTTCTACACGTTGGGCCTCACCTTTAATCTTGTGATACTCCTTACAGTTATTATTCTGGCTGTTTGGATATATGGTATATATTTCAACTTTAAGAAATGGGGTCTCGGATCCACTGGTTACCACGACCAGTTGCGCAATAGCTTCTGGCTCTTCCTGGCCACCTGGGTTCATGAGGCATTTAAGGATGGTTTATGGGTATTTTTGAGGACGGTAGTGCTTGATGTTCTATTGCTGAGGAGGACTTTAGCCAGAAGCCCGGTGCGCTGGGTCATGCACATGTCCATGTTTTATGGATTCCTGGCCCTGGCGGCCATGTCTGGATTTGCTCTCTTCCTGGATATCATAGAGCATTTCAACCTGGCCGGGCTGGCCCACGAGGCGGAGATGGTAAAAGAGATGATGGCTCTTCCCTTCGACATATTCGGCTACCTGCTTCTCGTCGGCGCTACAATTGCTGTTTCCAGGAGAATCTTCATCAAGTTCGTCCGGGATAACACCACCGCCTATGATGCTTTCCTCATCGGTGCAGTGTTCCTCATCACCATCACCGGATTTTATGCCGAGTGGATGCGAGGCAATTCCTTCCTCATCGGGAATCTCTTTGAGTATCCCATCTATGCCCCCCACTTTGCTCTGATTCATACCGTTCTGGCCATCGGGCTGTTCGCTCTGGTTTTGCCCTGGAGCAAGTATATCCATGTCATAGCCACGCCCATGACCCTGATCGCCAATAGAGGAGGAGAGTAAGATATGGCTGATCAAAAGAATTCCAAGCCCTTGATGTCGGGATTTATGCTGTCCACCCAACTCATGGAGGTAGACGGCTGCAACCGCTGCCAGGAGTGCATGAAGTGGTGTCCCACCTTTGCCGTGAGGCCGGACCGCCCAGGCATAACACCAATGTACAAGAACGCCAGATGGAGAGAGCTTCTGGCCAAAAACCACAGCCTGCGAGCCAAGATCTTCGGAGGCAAGCCCCTTAACGATGACGAGATGAAGCTGTTCACCGAGGATACCTATAGCTGCACCACCTGCGGCGTATGCGGCACAGTCTGCGAGGCGGGCATCAAGACGGTGGAGCTGTGGGAGGCCATGCGTCCCAACCTTGTTGCCAGGGGCGATGGTCCGGTTGGAAAACAGAACATGTTCCCCAAGCTGGTCAAAGCAGATAGGAATCCCTATATGGCCAGGCAGGAGGACAGGCTCTGCTGGGTGCCCAAGGACATAAAGATTCCTGAGTCAGGAGAGATAGTGTACTTCGCGGGCTGCACTGCTGCCTACCGCCAGCAGGCGCTGGGTGTTGCCACGGTGAGAATACTGGACACCCTGGGAGTTCCCTTCGCCATGCTGGGCAAGGACGAATGGTGCTGTGCCTCTGCCATGGTCAGAACCGGCCAGAGGGAGGTTATGGCCGAGCATGCCGTGCATAATGTGGATGCCCTCAAGGATGCTGGAGCCAAGACTGTGCTCTTCGCCTGCGCCGGATGCATAAGGAATTCAGCCATTGACTGGCCAAAATGGTATGAGGGCTATATCCCCTACAAGAATGTGCCTCTCTCTGTGTTCTTGAGAGAAAAGATAAGAAAAGGAGAGGTAGATTACAAGATTCCTCTGAACTACACCGTTACATACCATGATCCCTGTCACAACGGCCGGCATCTAATGCATGAGATGGGCCGGGATTGGGCCTTTGAGGCCTCCCGCGAATGTATTCAATCCATTCCCGGAGTCAAGTTTAGGGACATGGTGAGAAACAGAGAACTGCAAAGATGCTGCGGAGCGGGCGGCGGTGTCAAAGCCGGAATCCCCGACCTGGCCCTGGATTGTGCCAAAGCCAGAGTCACAGATGGCGAAGAGGTCTCCGCGGATATCATTGCCTCTACCTGTCCCTTCTGCCGCAGGAACATCATGGACGGCAGGAATGATGCTAAGTCCGGCATAAAGGTCCTGGACGTGGTGGAGCTCATGGCAGCATCCATGGGCCTGGATATGACCATCCCTGAGAATCCCTACACCAAATTCCAGGAGCAGGATGTCCTGGTCTGCGGGCCAGCCGAGTGCAAGCTGGACACAGTGGAGAGACAGGCGCCGGGCAAGGATCTGGTAGGCGAAGCCCATTAAAGGATGTCCGGAATTCCGGACTTTTTCTTTTATTTTTTTTGTTCTTAAATGCTTTTGGATTCCATTGACTTTTGCAGACCCCTAAATCGATCCATGACATATGACAGCCAATCACCATCAGGAAAGTCTGCAGACAGCAAAAGGATTTAATAGTGGCATGACCTGGATGCCTGGATGGCGAAGGCCTTTTTTAATGGTTTTCGCAAAGGATGGTGAAGCTTTGTTTAGAGGCCAAGAAGGGTCTTCCGTGGGCGGATTCGAGACAACTGCTCCGGTAGAGGTTGGAAAAGAGTATGAGGTAAGCATTGAGGATATCGCCCGGGAGGGAGATGGCATTGCCCGGGTGGAAGGATTTGTGATCTTTGTGCCCGACACCAAGGTTGGGGACTCGGCCAAGATCGAGATCGATAAGGTAATGAGACGTTTTGCCATCGGTCATAAGATTTAAATCCTCAATTTCTCTGCAATATTGACCGGCACAAAGGTTTTTTTAAACCAAGCCGAGTCAAATATATATTTTTATATAATTAAATCCTTTCTGCCGCCTGCAACTTGGAGAGCACCGCCTCCAGGTCTGCTAAGAACAGATCGATCTTCTCCCGGCTCATATGCCCCATCAGAATCAGCCTCAGAGCCCGATTGGGCTCGCGGGTCATGGATACATGCCAGTTCAGCTTCATAAGCTCCTCTCGAACCGTTCCCGGAGTGGGTACAGACAGAGCCACCACATTCATAACCGGCTCTATGACCGGCTCGATTCCCATCATTCTGGCTCCTGCCACCAGGTAGGCCGTCAGGTCCATGCAGTAGTCCACCATCTTCTGGAAGCCCTCCCGGCCCAGGTGCATCATAACCGCATATGTTGCCGCAGCCGCAGCCCCGCTTCGGGTGCCGGTAAGGGAAGCCTGCCTGGCCCGGGTCAGATAATGGGTCTCGGTTTCCAGAGCGCTCAGGCATTCCTGACCCCGGAAGAGCAGTCCTCCGGCGGGAATAGTGCTCAGGCCCATCTTATGGGGATCAATGGTGATGGAGGAGACAGCTGGCAGGGAGAAATCCCATTTGAACTTCCTTTTCAGGAAAGGCAGAACAAAGCCGCCGAAGGCAGCGTCCACATGCATATGAATGCCCCTCTCCCCTGCCATCCTTGCCAGATCCTCAATGGGATCCACCTGGCCGAACTCAGTGCTTCCTGCTATCCCCACCAGGGCCACTGTCCTCTCGTCCAGCAGAGATTGGACCGAGGATAGATCTACCTTCAATCTCTCATCCAGCTCCGCCTTTCTCACCTCCAGACCGAGCAGATCGCCGATCTTGTCGAAGGAGAAGTGGGCTGAGGCGGGGACCACGATATTTCCATCTTTTATCCCCGCCTCATTTCTGGCCGCCCTTATGGCCTGGATATTGGACTCCGTGCCCCCGGTGGATACATAGCCGCAGGCATTGGGGCAGCCCAGCAGCTCGCCGAGCATGGCCACCACCCTCTCCTCCAGCTCGGCCACGCCGGGAAACAGGCCCGGATCGCCCAGGTTGGTCTCCAGGAACATGTCATGTGCTCTCACCGCAATGGGATGGGGCTGGGTGCACATGGTGGAGAAGAACCTGTCATAGCTGTAATCCCGCTCTCTGGTCTTCTCCAGCAGGCGCATGACCTCGCTCTCAGGAAGGCCTTTGTCTATCATCTAGGTCCTCTTTGGCTGTAATCGCTCAGCAGTCTCTGATCTGGGAGCAGACTACTCCCTGTTTCTGAGCGCTCTTAGCATCAGCATCTTCTCGCTCCTGGCCACAGTCTCCCGGACCGTAGCCACGGCATCGATGTTGGCAGAGATGCTGGTTATGCCTATCTCCACCAGCCTCTTGGCCATCTCAGGATAGGAGCCGGCCTGGCCGCAGATGGAGGTCTTGACCCCTGCCTCGTTGCAGCGATCCACCACATACTCGATCAGCTTGAGGATGGCGGGATGCAGCTCGGAGTACAGGCCAGCTACATTCTCATTGTTCCGGTCCACAGCCAGGGTGTACTGGGTCAGGTCGTTGGTTCCGAAGGAGATGAAGTCGATTCCGTCCTCGATGAAGTCCTCAATGGTGAGAGCTGCTCCCGGGGTTTCGATCATTATGCCCACATCGATCTTCTCCAGGTCCAGGTTTTCCTGGAACATAATCTCCTTGGCCTTCTGGAACTCCCGGACGTGCTGGACCATGGGCAGCATGATTCCCACATTGGTCAGGCCCATGTCGTGGAGCTTCTTGAAGGCCCTGACCTCCAGCCGGAAGTGATCCGTCTCGGTTAGGTCCCGCCTGATGCCCCTCCAGCCCAGCATGGGATTATGCTCGTGGGGCTCGTTCTCCCCGCCCTCCATAGCCCTGAACTCGTCCGTGGGAGCATCCAGTGTCCTCACCCATACCGGCCGGGGGAAGAAGGCATCGGCAACGACCTTGATCCCCTTGACCAGCTCATCGATGTACTCCTCCGTCTTTGCATTCTTGATGTACCAGTTGGGGGTCTTTCCCAAGCCCAGGATCATATGCTCAATACGAAGCAGCCCCACTCCGTCGGCCATGGTGGCTGCAGCAGCCTCTGCCCGGTCTGGCTCGCTGACATTAACCTTGATCTCGGTGGCGGTTATGGGCTTGGATACGACCATTCCGACTGGGCCGGCCGCTGTGGCGGCTGACCTGGCCGGAGCCGCCAGAGCGACCCGGCCCTCGTACACCGTGCCCTTGCCTCCATCCACAGTGATCTCCATACCGTCCTTTAGTGTAGTGGTGGCCTTCTTGGTTCCCACCACCGCCGGGCAGCCCAGCTCCCGGCTGACTATGGCGGCATGGCAGGCCATGCCTCCCTCGTCTGTGACTATGGCCCCGGCCCGCTTCATTCCCGGCACCATATCCGGCATGGTCATCTTGGTGACCATGATATCGCCCTGCTTGACCTTATCCAGGTCCCTGCCGCTGGAGATGAGGCGGACGATGCCTGTGGCCACACCCGGAGCGGCACCAAGGCCTGTGAGAAGGACCTTTCCGCTTGCCTCAGGAGTTGAGGCCTCAGCTTTTTTGGCATTGCTGATAGTGGTGATGGGCCGGGACTGGAGGATGTAGATCTTTCCCTTCTCCACACCCCACTCAATATCCTGGGGTATGCCATAGTGCTTCTCCAGGATTTCAGCATAATTTGCCAGATCCAAGGCCTCTTTATCTGTGAGCACCACTGCGTCCCTCTTCTTGGCCGGGACCTTTTGGGTTACCGTCTTTTGGGTCTTGGGATCGCGGACGATCATGGTCTCTTTGGTGGCGATATACTTTCTCACTATATTCTTGGTCTTTCTGTCCACCACGAAGTTGTCTGGAGAGACGCTGCCGCTGACCACCGACTCGCCCAGGCCCCAGGCACCCTCTATGACCACTAAAGGTTCCCCTGTGGAGGGCTGGGAGCTGAACATCACTCCGGACTTCTCCGAGTCCACCATCATCTGGACAATGGCGGATAGGTTCACCTTTTCGTGCTCAAAGCCCTGCTCCACCCGATAGAATATGGCCCGCGCCCCGTATAAAGAGGCCCAGCACTTGCGAACCGCATTGAAGACCTCCTCCGCTCCCCGCACATTCAGATATGTCTCCTGCTGACCGGCAAAGCTGGCATCGGGAAGGTCCTCCGCCGTGGCGCTGGAGCGAACGGCAACGAATACCTCTTTTCCCTCCTGCCGGCAGAGCTCCTCATAGCGGGACTTTATGGCCTTTTCAATGTCCTCAGGAACTTTTGCCTCCATTATTAGCTTCTTGGCGGTGATTTCGGCCTTATGCAGCTCTGCCTCCTGGTTTACATCGACATCAAGAGCCTTGAAAATCTTCTTGGCTATGCCGGCCCGGTTGATGAAATCCCGGAAGGCCTGTGCTGTGACCGCAAATCCGCCGGGCACAGGAACGCCGATGTTTATCATCTCACCCAGGCTGGCACCCTTGCCGCCCACAAGGGAAAGATCTTCCTTTCCCACATCCTTCAGCCAAACAACAGAGTCCATGCGACTACCTACCCCATGTGGTGAATCTCAATCAGACGCAATTAAATGCTCAATATCTGCCCATCCCTCCCTCATGACATTATATGAAGCTTTCACAGGATATATAGGGTATATACAACAGGATTTATCAGAGGGAAGAATTAGATATGCCCCTGTCATGTTCAAGAGATTCTGCGGGGCTGCCGATGCATTGCATATGCTTATCAGTCGCTGTCAGCCCTTGCAGCGCACCGAGCTGCTTTGTACCCCCCTGGCGGAGGGAAGGGTTCTGTCGCAGGATATATTCTCACCCATCTCGCTTCCCGGATTTGATCGCGCCGCCATGGATGGCTATGCGGTTCGATCTGAGGATACCAGGGGCGCCCGGCCCCACGCCCCTGTATTTCTGGAGAGATTCCAGGCTGTGAGGACGGGCATGCCTGTTCCTGCCCCGTACGATGCTGTGGTCATGCTTGAAGACTGCAATCTGCACGGCAGCATACTGGAGACCACGGCTCAGCTGCATCCCTTCAAGAATGTCTCTCGCATAGGAGAGGATGTTGCCGCCGGCGAGAAGATCTTTTCCAGGGGGCAGACCATGAGGCCGCCAGACCTATCTCTGCTATCTGCTGTGGGGATAGAGCAGGTGGAGGCATATCATAGGCCCAAGGTTGCCATCATCCCCACGGGAGGCGAGCTGCTGGATATCGGCTCGCGCCCTCTTCGACCAGGAGAGGCCTATGAGATCAACTCGCTTATGGCCCGGCTCTATGCCCAGAAGTGGGGAGCATCGGTGCACAAGACGGATATAGTGCCCGACGATGAGAGTCTCATTCGCGAGGCTGTGGCCGCAAATGAGGATGCAGATCTGATAATCATCCTCGGTGGGACTTCAGTTGGAGAGAGGGATTATGTACCCCGAATCCTGGCCGGGATGGGCGAGTTATTGGTGCACGGGGTTCGCCTGCAGCCTGGAAAGCCCACCGCCATAGGCGTTGTGGCGGAAACGCCTGTGGTCTGCCTGCCCGGCTATCCGGTGGCAATGCTCTTCGATCTCTACCTATTCGTTCGCCCCGCTCTGCAGAGGATCGGCCATAGAAGCGATCCTCAGCCCAAGGTCAGAGCTGTCCTGACCAGAAAGATCCCCTCCCGGCCGGGATATCTCAGCCTGGTCAGGGTCGCTCTGCGGGGAGAGCAGGCTGAGCCCATCATGGTATCCGGGGCGGGAATCCTCAGCTCCGTGGCTAGAGCGGATGGCTTTGTGCTGGTATCCGAGGCCAAGGAAGGGCTGGAGGCGGGAGAGATGGTGGATGTGCTTATCTTTGAGTAGCCTTGATGCAGTTCGGAAAGGCATTAAGCTATAACTGATCCTATTTTTTCAGAAAAGTCCAGATGACAGCACAATTTCGGGCTTTTTCCCCTGCAAGAGTCCCTGCCATCTATTTTAGCGCCCTATTCAGCATTAGCAAAGGACGCCGGAGCCGGGATTTTAGTCCGGCTCATAGCAATCGCCTGCAAAAGATCAGATCAGGCTGATGGAGCTTCAGGCGCTGGGGCAGTTGCCGGTGCAGAGATTCCAGGCTCGGTCACAATCTCGGTCTTGCGCACTTCCACCCTCCGCAGAGGGTAGATCATTTTGGCCTCTTTATAGATATCTAGTGATATCTTGCCGCCCACTGCATCCTGTATCAACTGATTTAGGTCCAGGCTCTTGGATCTCTCCAGTATGACCCTCTTGGACAGCTCCCGGATGCTCTTGACCTGGTTGGCCCTTGCCCTCTTCACCGTGAAGCAGCTGGGCTTGACCCTCACCTGGTAGCCGTCGGTGGTGGTAACATCCACAATAGCATCTATTCTGGATGTCCTTCTCTTGACCAGCGAACGCAGATAATCGGAGGTCATCTCGTGGCCCAGGAATTTGGTATAAGCCGAATCCCCGGCAACGCTATCTACTCTGAACTTGAGCTTGGTATTCTGCTTAGAGAAATTGTTGGTCAAATCCCCCAGGGTAGTCTCAACAATCCTGCCTACGATCCTCTCCGGATCATTGGCGACGGTCTCACCAAAGGGAGACCTGCCGAACATCTCCGGGCTTACAACCTTATACCACAGCTTGGCCTTTCTGCTGTCGGCCTTTCTTTGTGATCTTCTAGCCAATAGTCGTCCTCCAAGATAATATTGATCCGAAGACCGTGCATGCTCACTCTATTTAAACCGATCGCCCAAAAAAAGTGAGATCAATCATCTGGCCAGACATAGATGTAGACGTAGTTGGACCAGTCGTTGCTGTGGTAGCTCAGTATATGCCAGCCGAGATCATCTCCCCTAAACCAGGTCTGATGCCATCCTTTGCCTTTATATCCAAAGTCCCTTACATCAGGAGAGCAGAAGCCTCCGTCTCTGCCGCTGCAAATCTTCCACTCAAATGACCAGTAATTGCCGGGACGGCTTATCTTGGACCAGAGAGGCAGCCATTGGCCGCAAAATACTCCCGCCACAGTCTTCAGCTCTCCCGGACATATCTGGACAAAATACTCATTGCATTTGCAGACAGATGGACGGGGATAGATGGCATTGTAGCCCCCAGCCATATATCCTGCCGGAGCGCTGCCGACAGAGGAAGCAGAAGATGGGGCCAGAGGTGCGCTATAAGGTGAAATTCCGACAACGCCACCGGCAACCATGGTAGAGCTGGTGAAGGTGGCAGCAGTGGTCTGGATTGCCGGAGGATAGAGATTGAAGTCTGGCATCATCAAGCCCTCTCCCCCCGGATTGGGTTGATTAGGCCCGGACGCTATGCCGGAGTATCCGCTCTCATAGACCTCGGGCGATCCGCCATAGCCTGATGAGGCATGGGCAGGATAGACATAGATGTAGATGTAGTTGGACCAGAGACCGCTGTTATAGCAGAGGATATGCCATCCCGGCACATCTCCGCCAAACCAGCCCTTTTTCCAGCCCATGCCGGTCCAGCCCAGATAATGCACATAGGGCCTGGACTGTCCGGGATACCATTCGTAAACAAAGAAGTTTCCGCTTGCCCTTATGTCCGCCCAGAGGGGAAGAGATCCCCCATAGCCGCATCCTCCCACAGTATGAATACCGGATGAGGTCTGTACATAAAATCGGTTGGATGAGGCCACAGAGCTGGGGTAGTACCAAGCAGCTGAACTGCTCTCTGGGCTCTGGAGGGCTGTCTGAAGGGTAGCCTGAGGCGCTTGCCGGGCGGGGTAAGCTGCCCCGGACCGATCCATCCCCTGAGAGGGGAAAGGCTCATAATCCCATGCCATCCCCGCCGCCTCCCCGGGTGATGAGGCAGATACGAATTCCAGGCTCCCATCCGGAGCAAAGCCATCCATCTGGGGCAGAGACAGCCCCAGCATCTCTGCCGTCAATTGCTCTTCCACCGGCCCCCTTATCTGGGGAGCCTGGGGGGAGAGCGCCTCTTCCTCTGGATATGCACCAGCCGCAGGGCTGCTATGATAGAACTGCAGCGGCAGGATCGATTGCTGTTCCGCTCCCAAATCCGAACCCGGTGCCGGCTGAATTCGGGCCGCATCCATTTCTGTGGAATATCCCTGCTCCAGCCATGGATCGGATGCATCCGATATGCCTACGCCGCCCACTGAACCCAGGGCAGCATTGACCATGACCAAGAACGCAGCTGATAATATTAAATAAAGCCTCATGCACCCCACTCCTCTTTCTGCTCCGGTTGAGTCTATTATCTTTTAAATCTTTTAGCATCCTTTATCTATTTAACATTTGGGTTTGATGATCCGAGATCAGCAAGCCAATTGAGCTATAATAATAATATTAATTCATTCGCGTAAAAATGACAAAATAGACAAAATAAATATATCTCCAACAAACCTTAAACAAAAAAGATCAGAGACTGCCGCCCCGGCTCCAATTATTTCTGACCATCTCCGCCAGACGGGGATTGTCAAACTGGTTGTAGATATCCAGGTCGGTGGTGTAGCCGATAAATGGATCAATGGTTCCTTTCTCCAGATTCATTATCCAGATCTGGAGCTCTTTCTCCTCTGCCTGCTCTCCCCTCTCCCGGAAGAACTGGACAAAGGGCTCCAGGCTCTCGCTGCTCGGCACCAGTATGATGCAATCTGAGCCGCTCTCGACCCTATGCTCATCGATGTTCAGAGATCTTATGCTCGCCACAGCATAGACCTCCGCCTTTCTCCTCTCTGCGGAGAAGGTCATATGCGCCCCTCTCTCGGCCAGAAGATCATAGCCTGCATCGGACATGAACTCCTTTAATCTGTGATTCATGCAGTCGATGAGCATGCCACGAAGGGCAGGAACAGAGCGCAGAAACCGGCTGGAGGCATTAGCGAAGTCCTGCCGGCTGAACTTTTTGGTATGCAGGAAATGGAATATTCGGCCGTTCATCTGGGTGTAGGTGTCAAGGGCTGGGAGATCAAAGAACAAGGGCTCTTTGCTCATCATGCTGGCGAAGATGCCTGGTGCGATTCTCGGTCCAACCTGGGCCGCCAACTCCCTCTCTGCCTCCTGGCTGAGCCCGGCCGACTGGACGATATCATAGGTGCGTATCAGCAGCTCACATCTGGCAATGATCTCCCTCTCGGAGAGAAGCTCCCGGAGCGGCGCGGCGATCTTTTCAATCTCTGACATTGTGCATCTCCTACCATCAATTGCTTCCTTTAACACCGGCCAGCTCTGCCCGAAGCTCGCCCATCTTGGCCGTCCTCTCGGCAAAGGCATTGTGCTGATGAATGCTCTCTTCATTGATCTGCTTGAGGGTGACTGCGGCATCATCCGGCAGATCGGAGAAGGCCGCCACCAGCTTCTGGGCCATGGTTCTGACGCAATCCTCCACAAACTTGGGATTGCTGTGTGCCCTCTTGACCACCACCGCCTCATCCGGGCGCTTGAGCAAGCCAAAGACCCTTGAGCTCATGGACTCCTCTATGATCTTTATGATCCGATCTATAGAGACGCAGCGACGGTCCCGAACCTCAATGGATATGCTTCCTCTGCCTCGCTGGTTATGGGTGGCTATGGGAAGACGATCGGCCAGATCTGAGGCGTCCTTTTCCGATATTCCCAATTTAGCCAGCTCTTCTTTGACCTCCTCTTTCATGATCTCCTGGGCACAGGGGCATGCGGTCATGCCCAAAACCTCCGCTCCTACCGTCTTTCTCACATATCCGGACGGTCCGGCCCTGGCTACCGCCTCGGCAAAGATGTCCACCACCTCCTGGCAGTTGGCCTTTGTCACCGGCGTCTGTCGGCGCACGATGTACTCGCTGTTCATCTTCACCTCAGCCCTTGTGGCATACTCGTGCCGTAGGAGCAGCCTCTTGGCTATCTCCCCGCACAGCTCCTCTATCTCATAGACGGGTCGGTTTATGGCCTCCTCTAAGACCTCGTCTATGGCCTCGAAGTTGCGAGATAGATTGGCTCCCTTGCGGTCGGAGGGCAGATCGACGAAAACCTCAAAATCAGATACAAGGACCACGGGGCGCTCGTCGTTGCCCCTTTCCACCTTCACCAGCTTCTTGACTCCGGTCACACCCACCCGGGTCAGATTAAAGGGATAATCTGGCTCACAGGCCTGAATATCGGGCAAGCAGTGCACAGAATTCACCTTGAGATCAACTCCCTGTCCTCTTCTTCAGGCTGCTGTCCCTCCATATCGTCCAGACAGGTGATGAGCCGATCCACTTCCAGTATCATCTCATCCAATGTATCGCAGATCCTTTGGTCTCGGGCATCCGATAAAAGGAAATCCCTTTCCATCTCAACTGCTAGCTCCTGATCGTCCATATCCAGCAGCCGACATATCCTTTTCTCCAAATCCTTTGCGTAGGGGGCAATGGAATCAGGCATATATGGATATTTAGGCCAGGGATATTTGAGACTTTGCAAGGAAGCCTGCAGGCCGAAACTTCAGCGGTCAGATATATCTATCCCTAGAGACCTCACCAGACAAAGAGGAGGTCTACTGATGATCAAGCGTTGCCCTCAGCACGGATTATTCAGGGGAGAGCTTTGCCAGTGCGGCTCTGCCGGCCAGGTGCTATTAGACGATACCAAGACGGAGCAGCTCGGCCGGCTGGTGGCGGGCGGCCTGAGGCACTTTCCATCGGATCTGGGCCTGCAGATGGACTCTAAGGGCTGGGTGGATCTGGCAAAGCTCGGAGAGGCGGTATCATCCAGGCATAGCTGGGCGGATAAGGAGTTGATCATTGCCCTGATCCAGTCCGACTCCAAGCAGAGATATGAGATAGGAGGAGATCGGGTCCGGGCCAGGTACGGCCATTCCGTAGAGGTCGATCTGGACCACCCTGAGAACAAGCGTCCTCTTCTCTACTACGGAGCCAGCGAGGAGGAGGCGGACAGGATACTGGAGATTGGAATAAAGCCGGCATCGCAAAGGTATGTTCACCTCTCCGGGACGGCAGAGAAGGCTTGGCATGTGGCCACATTTCGCACCGGCAATCCCAAGGTGATCCAGGTTGATGCCGCAGCAGCCCAGAGTGCCGGAGTGAAGATGATGAAGGTCAGCGATGATATCGTCATCTCCGAGACCATCCCATCCATCTATCTCCGCCTTCTTTCCAGCAGGAGCATCGCCAGGCAGGAAAAGCCTTAGAGGGCGAGCCGGCTGCCTCCTGGCTCTAGCGTCCGAAGCGCCTCTCTCTGCTCTGGCAGTCCCGGATGGCCCGCAGAAAATCGATCTTTCTCATGGCCGGCCAGTTGACATCGGTAAAATAGAGTTCTGAATAGGCAGCCTGCCAGATCATAAAGTCGCTCAGCCTCTTTCCTCCCGCCCTGATCACCAGATCCGGCTTCTGGCAGAACCTCAGATGGGCCTCTATCGTCTTCTCATCGATCTGGCTATCCTCTATTCTGCCCTCCTCCACCTCCCGGAGGATGCTCCTGAATGCCTCCACCACCTCCCTCTTTCCTCCGTAGCCCAGGGAGATGTCCACTTTAAGGGACCCTTCGGTTCCGGTCCGGACCATATCCTCCGCCGTGTGCAGGCTGATCCAGGCCGGATAGCTGGCCAGCAGTCCCTGCAACAGGGGGCAGAGTCCCGGCTGGTCATCGCTGACATAGAGTATGAGGGCGGAAAGTCCGATGGACCGGCTCCAATCCAGAAGCTGGCATAGGCGGCTCAATCCATTTCCGGAGAGATCTGCACTGCCCAGGACCACGGCTACGCAGCCGGGAAGACTCGACTTTCTTATTCTGGACTTCAGCAGGCGCTCATAGATGCGGCGTATCATGATCGGATCCGTGGTTTGGATTCCATAGGCAAAGTATTTTTGTGAGCAATATAGTCCCCTAGCCATGCAGCGAGAAGATGCCGCTAGGCTTGTCATCGGATTGATGGTTCTGCTCCTTCCCAGCTTTGGAGCTTATACCGTCCTTCCTCTGGCGGTATTCTTCCTCCTGGACCGAGCAACCCGTCTGCTCTCTGCCTCTCTGGCCATGCTCCTGATAATGAGGCCTCTTCTCGCCCTCACTGACACCAACCTTCCCCAATATGTCATAGCCATATCCTTTGTGGCAGCAGCCTTCTCTCCCCTCGCCTTCCGCAAGTTCGATTCCCTAGCCGGGAGCATAATCTATCTCTTCATCAACATCGGCCTGGGCTACCCCATCGCGAGCCTGATCTCAGGAGGAGCCATCTCCTCCGAGAGAATACTCTTTCTGGTGATACTGGCTGGCCTTTCCGGAGCCTTTCTGCACCATGCCTCCAGAGAGCGCGACTTTACTGTGCCCTTCGGCACAGCCATGGTCATGTGGCTCTTCTCCTTCGACTATCCCCTTCCCGAGCTGCAAAGGATACTGCTTATCTGCATCTTCGCCCTGGTACTGGGAATAGGAGCCTACTGGGCCAAGGCGGCGGACTCGGATGCTGTGCTCAGCGAGACCATAGTCTGCTTGCTGGTGATCCTCTTCGCCGGCCTCTCCTGGTTTATACTGCTCCTGGCCTTTTACCTCTTGGGAGGCGTATTTACACGCTACGGCTACTCCCAAAAGGACAAGCTGGGAATAGCCCAGTCCCATTGCGGCAGGAGGGGCTATAAGAACGTCTACAGCAATAGTCTGGCTCCTTTAGCTCTAGCCATACTCTACGGGGTCTATGGCAATGAAGTATTCATGTTTGCTTTTATTGCATCCGTTGCCACGGCCAATGGAGACACCCTGGCCAGTGAGATAGGGGAGACCAGCCGCTCCCGTCCCCGGATGATCACCAATCTCAAGGAGACTGAACCGGGAGTGGACGGAGGGGTGACGCCCCTGGGAGAGATGGCCTCCCTGGCCGGATCACTGATCATAGGTCTGCTGGCCACTGGAATGGGCATGGTGGGGGTCTCGGGGATCGTTGTCGCCGTCCTGGGAGGCTTTCTGGGCACCAACTTCGATAGCCTTTTGGGAGCCACATTGCAAAGCCGGGGGATTCTGAGCAACAACGGAGTGAACCTTGCTGCCACCGTCTTCGGCGCTCTGGTGGGTGGAGGGCTCTGGTTTATGCTGCAATTTATCTAGAAAGAGGATGCATCTCTTCTTCCATGAAGATCTTTGGAATCTTTGGAGATCCGATCGAGCACAGCCTCTCGCCGGCCATGCAGAATGCTGCCCTTAAGGCCATGGGAGAAGATGCCTGCTACCATGCCTTCCATGTGGGTGGGGAGCGGCTGAAAGACGCCCTCATTGGTGCTCAGGCCATGGGATTTGCCGGGCTGAACCTGACCATTCCCTTGAAAGAAAGGGCTCTGATGGTCGGAGTCCTTGAGCCCGATCCACTGGCCAGGGCTATTGGAGCTGTGAATACCGTATGCTTCTCCGAGAGGGGCATCCTCGGCTATAATACCGACGGCTGGGGAGCCAGCCTGGCTCTGCAGGAGTCAGGGATCTCTGTGCGAAGAAGGCCGGTTCTTATAATCGGAGCGGGAGGTGCAGCCCGGGCCATTGCCTATACCTTGAAGCAGGATGGAGCGGATATAATCATAGCCAACCGCAGCGCCAGAAGGGCGGAGGATCTGGCGGCAGAGATTAGTGGGGCAGGATACGATATATGTCATCTCAAAAGACTGGCAACCGGTTCAGAGATAATAATCAACTGCACCAGCGTGGGCATGAGAGAGGGAGATCCCAGACTCCTGGAGCCGGATATATTTCGTCAAGGGCAGGTGGTATTCGATATAGTATACAACCGGGAGACAGAGCTGCTGCAAGACGCCCGCAGGGCCGGAGCGGTGGCCCTGGACGGGGTGATGATGCTGGTATACCAGGGAGCCAAGGCTCTACATATCTGGACCGGCAAAAGAGCACCGGTCGAGGTCATGGAAACGGCAGTCAGAGATGCCCTGGCTGCCGGAGTGAGCCGGAAAGGATAAAGAGGCAGCCGGGGATGCTCTCTAAAATGCTATTATCGATTAGAATAGTCGGGACACATAGGGGCATAGCAACAAAAAGGGCTCGGCTCGGATGGTGGTAAGGAGAACATGAGAAGAATACTGATCTTAGGCGGCACGGGGGAGACGGGCTCTTGGTTCGCCCGCTACTTCAAGGCCAAGGGTTACGAGGTTGCGGTATGGGGACCGAGCGGCAGGGTGGATGTGGCAGAGAGGCTGGGGGCCATTTTTGCCCATGATGTGATGGCCGAGGCAGAGCGAAGCGATATAGTCCTGGTCAGTGTGACCATTGAGAATACTGTGGAGGTCATCCGACAGGTTGCGCCGGCAATGCAGCCAGGAAGCCTGATCATGGATGTCACCTCCGTCAAGTCCGAGCCGGTCCAGGCCATGAAGATCTATGCTCCGGTGGGAGTAGAGGCGCTGGGAACTCATCCCATGTTCGGGCCAACCATGCCCTCTATGCGCGGCCAGACCATAATCCTGACCCCGGTGGAGGAGAGGACGGGACGGTGGCTAAATGAGATCAGTTCGCTGTTCCAGTCTGATGGAGCCCATGTGGAGATCCTGGGCTCAGAGGAGCACGATCGGATCATGGCTGTGGTCCAAGCGCTGACGCATTTCGCCTACATCGGCATAGGTGCGACATTGGAGGCTCTGCAGTTCGATGTAGGCAACTCCCGGCGGTTCATGTCTCCGGTGTATGAGATAATGATCGACTTCGTGGGCCGCATACTGGATCAGAACCCGGAGCTATATGCCTCCATTCAAAAGAATCCCCAGGCAGCCGCTGTCCGACAGACCTTTCTGTCCCAGTGTATGAGTCTGTGCGAGAGGGCCGACGCCGGGGACCTGGATGGCTTCAAGCAGATGATGAGGCAGGCGGCGGAGCACTACGGAGAGACACACCAGGCACTGGAGAGGAGCGATCGTGTGATCAACGCCAGGATAAGGGAGAGAGAGGGCAGAGAGGCAGATCTATAATTAATTTCAAACCACTTTCTTCGGCAAACTATATAATCTCAGGATATGCAACATCCATCATCTATTATGGAGGAATTCTATGAAATCTCCCATTGCCATTGCCCTGTTAATGCTATTCCTGGGGATTGCAGGGCTGCAAAATGCGGCAGCCAACTGTGCTGAGGAATATACAGGCGATTACCATTCTTTGTATATTGCGGACATCAATCATCCCTGCCCTAATCCATACGAATACGCAGAATATAATCTGTATGGAGAGGGAGACGGTGACTTCGATCTCTATGTCCTGGACTCATGGAACGATACCTGGTATTCATCGAAAGCTGCAGGATATAATGAATATTTAAGTGTCCCTATCCACTGCGGCTATGATCATAAGGCTTATGTCTGGACCTACAACGGAAGCGGAAGCTGGACCGTATGCTCACCCCAGGTCACCTTCGGGGAGGGATTCCGGCGCATTGCCGATTCAGATACTGCTCCGGATACTGCCGCAACAACAACCACAACAACTACCAGCACCGGATCGACAAATTCAGAAATTGTGGGTAGATGGACCCTTACATTTGACTGGGACTGCGATGGAAATCCTGGGGAAGACGAATTGGTATTCAACTCCGATGGCAGCTTCGGAGACGATGAAAATCTCAATAAAGGAGAATGGAGCGCCGAAGGTACATCGGTTCGCTGGGAGTATGGTGAAGATCCCAGGCCGCTATATCGTGGTTCGATATCCGGACGTTATATGAGCGGAACCATGTCCACAATTGAGGGCCGTACCGGCTGCTGGACGGCAAGAAAGGCCAGCTAGGCAGGTGAAAGGCAGCCAGAGCGCAAAAACTCAGGTTTGGCCTTTTAAGAGATCGGGCTTAACGTCTATCTTTTTCTTTTTTCAGAGGATAAACATCTGATTTTTCCTATCATCTGCCATTATCTATTTAAAGACCAAATCAAATTGCCTTCCGGGGTGATAGATTGAAAAAGATGATCTTATCCATTTATGCATTATTCTTTTTGGCTTTCATGGGTCTCGGCCTGGCTCAGAGCAATGAGGATGGAAGCGACCTGAACATGACCGAGCTCAAGCAGGACAGCACCACAAATGCATCTGAGAATGTTCAGCTTTATTCTGCCGGACAGGATTGGGGATTGAACAGCTTCTTCTTTGGGGAAGCCGTAAAATTCACTGCTCCAAAGGCTGGCTGGAGATTAAAGCAGATAAAGGTGCTGGGCTGGAACTACTACAATGAGACCAGCATGGCTGTGCCATCGCCCAGCAACTTTCTAATCGAGGTGAGAGATAAAGAATTGAATCTCCTCTACCGGCTTGCCGACACGCAGAACGCCTACTTTACCGATAAAGTTCCGGTTTTAAGAGCAATCAATATCCCGCCCCTGCCCGTGGCCGAGGACTTTTATATTATCTTCTACGACCGGAGCATAATGAAGATAGGAGTAGAAGTGGAGAACGGAACCGGAAACTCATATGTCTACAACAGCATAAATGACGAGTTAATCCCTGCCGAATTCCGAATTGATGAGTCAAATGCCACCAAGGTCAACTGGATCATACGGGCGGCAGGGGAATAAAAAAGCAACCGGCCTGGAGAAGGACTGGAGTGGTGACATTTCCATCCCGGTGGGGGGCATCCCTCACCGGCCATCTTTTCTCAGCAAGAGAAAATTAGAGACCAATATCCCACTCGCTGCTTTGCTTTGAAATATTTTGCCTCGTCAACCGGACCCGGAGCCTGAAAGCCATCAGACTATGATCTATGAAAATCTATATAAAGGCAAGATTCATTTTGCCCTTGGTGATCAAGTGAAGATGCTTTTATCGATAGCTATATCCTGCTTGCTGGTTATATCTTTTATCGGCACATCATTTGCCGCTGATTCCCTATCTTCGGAGGGCCAGGTGCTATATTCCTATGAAGGAAATCTATCCGAGAAGAAGGTCATCCCCGTATCCGTGCTATCCATTTACGGCCCGCCGGGATTTTTCATTGCTGAAGCAGTCAAATTGGAGGCGCCTAAAGACAACTGGAAGATCAGCGCTGTGCAGCTCTTCGGCTTTGACGGCTACAATGGAAGCCAGGAGTCAGCCCCCGAAGAGAGAACCATAGCTCTGGAAATCAGAGATAAGGATAAGAACCTGCTGTATAAATTTGCAGACTCTCAGATACCCTATTCCAACTACGCCCGCAATGCCACTCTGCTATATCCATTGACAATTGAGATACCGCAGATTCCTGTCAGCGATGAGTTTTATGTATGCTTCTACGATCGAGGAGCAGTTGCCGTGGGCTGCGAGCTTCTGAATGAGCCTAGCGAGTATTCATATATTTATATAGAAAATGAACTATTGCCTGCTGTGCTTCCAGAGAGTGAGAATGTGAGCACACCATTAAACTGGCTTATAGCAGTCAGCGGAAGATAGGAATATTCTGGGCTGAATTATGCGTGGGCATATCTTTCAAGAGCCCATACCACTTTTTATTGCTTTTCTTTTCCTAATTTGACAACCCCGTCGAATTAAATAGGTCCTCCGATATATCATGAGAGATTCCTCTCCCCTGGCTCAGCTGTTTTTATCAGAATCTTTATATGGAATATTATCATCTGATGGGCTAGGGGTGACCATTTGAATAAGAGTATGCTGTTATTTTCAGGCCTGTGCTGTGCTGCATTATGCATCTGCGCCAGCGGGGCGGACTCAACACAAGAACAATTAAAAACACTGACGGGAAGCGATTTGAATTTCTCTGAGGCAAATTTGACCTTATTCTCTTCTTACGATCTATTCGGATCATTTGGGATCGGCGAGGCGGTAAAATTCTCTGCTCCGGCCTCCGGCTTCAATCTGGAAAAGCTGCGGATCTTGGCCTGGAGCGGATTCAATGAGACAACGCAAACTTATCCGGCCGAGAGAGATATAATGATTGAGATAAGGGATCAGGATCTCAATCTCCTGTATAAGTTCGCCGACGGCCAGAACAATTATTTCCTGTCCCCGGAGGGCCCCGTCTTTGGAGAGATGGAGATACCGGAGATGAAGATGACAGGAGACTTTTATGTGGTCTTCTATGATCGCGGCGCTGCTCCCATCGGTGCGGCAGAGGTGTCTGACTCGGGCAACTCCTACCTATTCAATGGCGTCGAGGCTTTCCCAGCCGAGTTCGTTGACCAGGATACCAATGAGACCATCGGATATAACTGGATGATCGAAGTCATTGGCGAGTAAGAGGTTATAAGCCTCAGAAAACGATTGCAGGTATGGATACATTTGGCGAAAGAGTGTTATAGCAGCAGGCCAACTTCGTCCTGATGTTCGAGTCTGGCTCTATTTGCATCTGCGGCTTGCCGGGTATCGGCAGCGTGGGAAAGGTAGCTGCCGATTTCCTGGCCACATCTCTGCAGTGCAGCAGCATCAAGCCCTTTTTTTCTTCCCGCTTTCCCCCTCAGGTCATGGTCTCGGAGGGATTGGCTGCTCTTATGCACAGCGAGCTCTTGCGCCCCAGGGAGAAGGAGAACCTGCTGATCCTCTCCGGCGATGCCCAGCCCCTGGATGTTGTGGGCATGTATGATCTGGCAGGTGAGATCCTCGAGGCCCTAAAAGAGCAGGGAGTCACTGATGTGATCACCCTTGCCGCTTACGTCGGGGATACCCAAGAGGAGGTTCTGGGAGCAGCCACCGATCCGGAGACAGCTGCACAGCTGCTGGAGAGAGATATACCTTTGCTGAAAAGCGGTGCCATCGGCGGATTGAACGGCCTTCTCGCCGGCCTGGCGCCCAGGTACGGCATGCGTGGCTTATGCCTTCTGGCTACCACCTCCGGCTCGGATCCGGTGGATCTGCAGGCGGCAGTCACCCTGCTGTCGGTGATCGATAGCCTGCTGAAATTGGAGCTGGATCTGTCTCTGCTCTCATCGGTAGCTGAGCCTCCGGAGAGCCAGGCCTCTTCAGATGTGGATATGAATTATAGATGAGCCGAGATGAGCCGATTGGGCACAAGGAAATATATGTTTGAGAGTGGCCGGCTTTAAATCGCCCTAAATGGCCCTGGCCACCAGGCTTCCCCTGGGAACGCCCACCACCGCTGCCACCGGCTCGCATTTAGCCCTCATGATGTAAATCAGCCGGCCGGCAAGAGTCATCTCATACTCGGAGATGGTCTCGTAGTTGCCCATGCCCTTGGATAGAATCAGCCAGCCTGGATTGAGAAGCAGGGATCTGGCCTCATCAGAGAGAAACTCCAGAGCGGTTCCCACCACATCTCCCGTGGGGACGGCCTCGACCCGGCTCATAGCCCTCAGCTCAGAGACGGTGACATCATTGAGCACCGGCTCGGACTTCGATCCAACTACGATTCGCTTGCCCATCTCCTCCAGCCTGGCAATGATAAAGAGGTCGAATACCACCTCCCCATTGTTGTCGGTGAGGTAGAAGATATTGCTGAAGCTTTCCAGCCGCCTCTTGATCTCTTTTATATCTCCATAGAGCCTCTCATTGAGTGTCTTAGAGAAAACACCGCCAAAGGTTCTATTGTCATAGTCATGGCCTTTGACTCCGAACTCCATGGAGTTTGCCGCCGCTGCGATGCGGATCAGAGCCTCAATCTTGTCTTCTGCCTTTTGGTAGAACTCCCCCGCCACAGGCAGAAGATCCTTTGCTACCTGGTTGCTCTCATCCTTGAAGGCCCGGTATGGGTCGGGATTATTGCTGCGCCTCTTGATTATTCTCTCCCTCTCCGTTCCGACCAGGGCTGAGACCCCGCCCTTGTGGGCGGCCATATAGTCCAGCAGCTCTTCCACTGCTGCCCTCTTCTCCTCCTCCTCCTCTGAAAAGAGCATATCGCACTCGAACTTGGCCCGGTCCAGTATGCAAGGATAGCAGTTTGAGGCCATCTTCATGCCCTGCTCCTCTCTGCCAGAACGGCTATTACATCGGGTATGACCCGCTCTGCTACGTGGACGCAGGAGCCGCCGCTGAGGACATAGACCAGACCCTTATCCCCCACCGCATCCAGTATCATTCGGGCCATACTGGGATAGGCATCAAAGCTCAGATCAAAGCCTCCGTAGTCATCCTCATGAGAGTCGTGGCCGAATATGACAAAAGCCATCTGAAAATCAAAGTCCCGGGCCAGTTCGAGGGCGCTCTTCAGGGCAGAGAGAAATCGCTCGTCTTTGGCCCCGAAGGACAGGCCAATGTCGTAGTTGTTTTTCTCTGGATCGTGAACCTCATCCTTTCCGCTGTGCATATTGATGTGGAAGACCTCCGGATCTTCTCCAAAGAAGTCCCTGGTGCCGTCTCCGAAATGGGGATCGACATCAACGATGAGAAAGCGCTGCAGCCCCATCTCCCTCAGACGGCGGATGGTGATGGCCACATCATTGAAGTAGCAGAATCCCCAACAGCTGCCCCTTGAAGCATGGTGGCCCGCCGTTCCGGTATAGGCAAAGGCCCTCCGGGCCTCTCCCCTCGCCACCATCTCTGCCGCCATCATCACGCTTCCGGCGGAGAGCATGGCCACCTCCCGGTATGGATCGTCCTTCATGTTCATCATATGTGCCGGCGTGTGGCAGCTCTCCACCAACAAGAGAGGAGCGGGCCTGGGCCGGAATACCTGCACCTCTCTTCCGTCCACCAGACCTGAGCGCATCAGCTTCTCGAATGAGGGCCTGATCCTCTCCTTGAGCACGGAAAAGCCCCGGGCTCCAAAATCCTCATGATAGGTGATGGCAACTTCAATCATTTCTGCCTCTTAGAGCTCGGTTATGCGGGGGTATCTTTCCAGGAGCATCCCTTCCACCACAATAGGCATCTGCCTCTTGGCATCCTTGACTGCACTCTCCAGCTCCCAGTCGGAGCTGGAACAGATGGATATGAGAGGCTCGCCCTTCTTGACTCTCTCTCCCATCTTCTTGTGGATGGTCACCCCCGCCTTCTTATCCGCCGGCGCTCCCGCTATGCGGGCCAGCTCCACAAGCCGTTTATTGTAAAAGGCCACAACATAGCCGCCCACCGGGGCCAGGATATCCTCGCAGTTCTCGCCGGTGACTATATCCTCGCTCTTGACCGCCGGGTCACCGCCCTGGATCTCTATGATCTGCTTTAGCTTCTCCAATGCCTTTCCGCTGGAGAGGATCTCTTCTGCTGCGCTGTAACCGTCTCCCCGCCCGGCCACGCCTCCCATCTCCAGCAGTATGCCCGCCAGGGAGAGGCTCTTCTCCTTGAGGCTGTTGGGGCCGCCCTTGTTCTCCAGAACGGTGAGAGCCTCCTTGACCTCCAGAGCCGGCCCGATGGTTCGGCCCACCGGCGAGCCTCCAAAGGTCATGGCGCACTCGATCCGAATTCCCAGCCTCTCTCCCAGATCGATGAGATCCTTGGCCAGGGTCCGGCCGGCCTCCGGTGTGGTAAGCTTGGTCCCCGGTCCCACCGGCATGTCCACCACCACCGCATCTGCGCCTACGGCTCCCTTCTTGGCCATGATGGAGGCGAGCATCTGGCTGTAGGGATCTATGGACAGAGCATACTCCGCCTTGATCAGCTTGTCATCGGCGGGTGCAATATTTGTCGCTCCGCCCCAGACTATCACCCCGCCTACCTTCTCCGTCAGCTCCTTTATCTCAGCAGCGGAAAACTCGACCGGGGCCAATATCTCCATCAGATCTGCTGTGCCGCCCGCCCCGGTGATGGCCCGGGAGCTGGTCTTGGGAATGAGCAGCCCTGCTGCAGCCACTATGGGAACGATGAGCAATGAGACCTTATTGCCGGGGACGCCTCCGATGCTGTGCTTGTCCATCACCGGATGGGTGTCGAAGTGGATCCGTTCACCGGTCTCGATCATGGCCTTGGTCAGCCACTCCACCTCCTGGCTGTCCATATCATGGATATAAGAGGCAGTGATATAAGCAGCAAGTTCTATATCGCTGAGGTTATTGTCCACAATATCCTGGACTATGCTCCGGATCTGGTCTTCAAAGAGCTTCTGCTTGTCCATGAAGCTCTTGATATAGCAGAGCGAGGCCGGCTTGGGGGCGGGCAGGATGTCCACTGTGGAGGGGTCCTTGAGATCCTTCAGGGCCTCGGTGAATATGCCGATCTCTCCCAGCTTGACCATTCCTGAAGTTGTGTCCAGGATGGCTGTTGTTGCTGCCCCCTTGGTCCTCACCCTTACCCTATCTCCTGCATTAAGACCCCTCTCTCTGGCCTCCTCAATGTTGAGCATCACCTTATGCTGACCTATCTCGATATCAAATGGGCGAACCTGTAACATATAAAGAACCTCACGAAACTATAAACATAAACTAATAATTAACTCTCCATTAAAGTCAGAGATCTGATCCATTCTCCCCTGGCCTCGCGGGTGGTTCCCACCACCAGGCGCAGGCCATCTTCTGTCTCTTCCAAGACTCCCTTGGCTTCTATCCTCTCGCCAGGCAAGGCCTGGCCAGCATAGGTATGGGAATAGCAGAATATCTCCTTTACCTCGGGATGGTTTAGGCGGTATATGGCTGGGCTGTCGAAAGAGAAGTCGGCATTGTTGACCGTTGCCTCAATCCGGGCTGTTCCGGCCGGTCTGCCGGGAGGCTGAGGATGTATCTGCTCCCAATCACGGGTGAAGAGCAAATCAAAATAGGTGCCTTCTACCATGCCCCGGTTGCCCTTGCGCTTCTCATGGAGCATGAACTCCTCAAAGCCTGTGTCAGGCCTTCGCTTGAGATAGATCTTCCTCCAGGTTTCTTCATCCAGGTCATCTATCTCTCCTCTCGATTTGGCCCTGGCCAGGATCTCCCTGGCCTGCCACCAGGACGGCCCATAGGCCACGAAATCGATATCCGAGCTGGGAGCCTGAAGCCCCACCAGCATCGAGCCGGTGATGCCCATCTGCTCCATGGGAACTCCTGATCCGGCCAGAATATCCACAATCCGCTTAACCCTTGGCTCATCCTGTGCTACAGCCGGCAGAGCATCGCTGGGCGAGAAGATCTTTTCAATCTCTTCTGGGGGCACCTGATGAAGATCGGCCACCCAGTCCGGATGCTTCCACCGGAGGAATCGATAGGCTTCATCGAAGTCCATCTTACGATAGCGTCTGCCCCCCGTTTCCCTCTCTCCCGCCGGATCAGGAACATAGCGCAGAAGCGACCTTATGCCACGTGGGTGGCAGTAGTCGGAAACGGCAAATATCCAGCCCTGCTTGGTCTGGAAGAAGTCCCTGATCCTCAGCCTCATCCAATCGCCCTCATTGCCCGGTCCAGGCCCGCTCCAGGCCTGATTATCTCCTTTTTCTCCAGGTCCAGAAGGGTGGAGGGCCGGCCATAAGAACATTTTCCTCCCTCCACCACCTCATCCACCCTGTCTCTGATCTCCGGTGAGACCGTATCTGCGCTGGTGGGGGGATTTGATCCGGTGCGGTTGGCGCTGGTTGAGGTGATGGGCCCGGCTAGATCTATGATCCTCAAAGCAGTCTCGTGGTCCGGGTACCTGATACCGACCTTGGAAGAGCCTGCGGTAAGGATATCCGGGACCACGCCCTTCTTTCGGACCAGGACGGCGACAGGTCCGGGCAGGATCTGACGCAATAGCTCCATATCCTTGCGGCTGACCTCTGCCACCTTCTCAAGCATATCAAAATTGGATACAGCCAGAAAGATGGGCCGGTCCAGGGGCCTCTTCTTGATCTGGTAGACCCTCATTATGGCCTGCTCATCCAGAGCATTGGCACCCAGTCCGTAAACCGTCTCCGTGGGGTAGACTATAACTCCACCCCCTATAACAAAGCGGGCGGCTCTGGCGATCATCTCTCTGTTTTCCGTTTGATGCTGGCTATGTCGCCCAGGGTCAAGCCACGACCGGAGAGCCCGGATTTGACCCGGGCCTCGCTGGCCTGGTCGGTGAGGGTGATCTTCAGCTCCCTCTCCAGCTTCTTTCTGATGTCATCCTCGGGAGAGATCTCCTCCCGCTCGATCTTCCGCAAAAGGGTGGCCTTTTCCTTGATCCTGACCGCCAGCTCCTCCAGGGACAGATCCTGGCTCTCTCTGGACTCCCTGATCTTGCGCCCGAAATCAGGAACAATCTCCACTAGGTCTTTGAAGTGATCGCGGGGTTTGGGCTTCTTTACGGAAAAAGCCCTCTCCGCAGGGACCATCTTCCGGGCCACGGGAGACCATTTGTCTTCCGGCTTGCCAAAGCGGGCGCAGCCTTTGCACACATCCAGCGCCGAGCCGTCTATCACAATCCTTTGGGGTGCTCCTGATATCTCAGCGCCGCAAATCTCGCATTGCTTCTCGGTCATTTCGGGAAACCTTTATAGGGGTCGGAGTTTAATAACCTTTGTAATTATGGAAAGTGGAGAAGGCATGAACGAGTCACAGGCCGGCGCGGATTTCTCCCGCTACATCCTGGACCGCATGCGCCAGTTGGAGGAGAGAAACCTGGCGCTGCGAGAGCAGAAGGACCGCGTGGAAGGAGAGAAGCGGCTTATAGAGAATCAGAAGCTCAAGTTCGAAAGAGAGGCTCGCAAGCTCCGCAGTGAGTTGGAGCGGCTGCGCGTCGGTCCTATGATCGTGGGCACCATTGTGGATGTCCTGGACGAAAACCGGGTCATTGTCAAGAGCAGCACCGGTCCTCGTTTCGTGGTCAATCTATCTCAATTCATAGAGGAAGAGATCAAGCCGGGTGCCCAGGTGGGCTTGAACCAGCAGTCCTTTGCCGTTATGTGCGTTCTGCCTTCGCCAAGGGATCCGGCCGTCTTCGGTATGGAGATCGAGGAGGCGCCTGACGTACATTTCGAGCAGATCGGCGGCTTGGACAGCCAGATCTCCGAGATCCGGGAGATAGTGGAGCTGCCTCTTAAAAGGCCTGACCTCTTTACCGCCGTTGGAATAGAGCCGCCCAAGGGAGTGCTCCTGCATGGCCCTCCCGGCACAGGCAAGACCATTCTGGCCAAAGCGGTGGCCCAGAGCACCGATGCCTCATTTCTGAGGGTGGTGGGTTCGGAGTTCGTACAGAAGTACATCGGCGAGGGAGCCCGTCTGGTGAGAGAGCTATTCGAGCTGGCCAAGAGCAAGTCGCCTGCTATCATATTCATAGATGAGCTGGATGCCATCGGAGCCAGGCGTATGGATGGCGCCACCAGCGGGGATCGTGAGGTGCAGAGGACATTGATGCAGATCCTGGCGGAGATGGATGGATTTGATGCCCGGGGCGAGGTCAAGCTGATAGCCGCCACCAATCGCCTGGATATGCTCGATCCGGCATTGCTGCGACCGGGGCGCTTCGATAGGGTGATCGAGATTCCTCTACCCACCAGAGAGGCAAGGGAGGCCATATTGAGGATCCACACCTCAGGCATGAACCTGGATCCGGGAGTGAACCTTAGAATGATATCGGACCTGGCTGAGGGGGCAAGCGGAGCGGATCTGAAGGCTCTGTCCACTGAGGCGGGCATGTACGCCATCCGCGAGGAGAGGACCACAGTCTACCAGAGCGACTTTGAGAATGCCGCGGCCAAGATTCTGCACAAGGAGAGATCTATGGCAAGCGAACCGGAGGATCTGGTCCAGCAGTATATCTGAGATCACTGCCCACCAATTGTCAAACCCTTTTTTCCTTTGCATTATAGATCCGGATAGTGACCATAGGATGGGTCGAATTATATACTTCTCTCTCCATTATATTTGGGGAAATAGCAAGTTGGGAAAGAGAGGTCCAAAAATGCTTGATCTCAATAGTGTCCTTCATTCTATCTAATTGGTCCGAGAGACTATTTTTGGATAGGTGTATCTTCTGCCTTGCCTCCTTCGCAAGCATCTTCCCTCCCCATTGGCTGCGATCGAGGCCTGAAGGATCTCTTCTCTATCCTTCTGAAGCGTCTGAGGCTCGACGCATCTTCGCCCTAGCTGGCTATTGTGGACTCCAGGGAATCTATGCGATCCTGCAAAGGCTGGATGGCCTCATGGTGGAAGAGTGCAAAATGTGCAATTTAGGACCGATCTGACATTGCAGCCTTTTCAGAATCCTCTTCCGCTCATCCCTCTTCACCTGCTTGTCGATGCGCTTGCGGCCAGGGATTAGCTATGCCAATAAAGACTTTCGGCAGCTTCCCCTCGCTCATCAAGAATGAACTGTGACTGATGGCATAGGCCGCCTGCCATTATATCTGTATTGATTCGCAGCAATCAGAGTGGCAAGGAGCAGGGTCCTGCTTATTGGCACTTTTTACCCGGCTTTTGATAAACTATTTCCGCTCAGGATTCAATGGCACCTGGAATGTGGACTGAGGAGCAGGCTCATAGCCGCCTTATAGATGGAATGGACACCAGCATATTGAAAGAGCCCCTGATGGTCAGAAGGCTTCTGCCCAGTGACCTGGAGGCTGCTCTGGAGATAGATCAGGAGGTGTTCGGAGGATACGATCCAGCCATCTTCAATGCCTTCTGCCAGTACCACCCTCACAGCACACTGGTAGCAGAGGTGGGCGGGAGGGTAGCCGGCTTTGTGCTGGGATTCAAGCACACGCCCTTCGAAGGCCGGGTCTTCTGGCTGGCAGTCCGTCCCTGCTTTCAGGGCTTGGGCGTGGGTCTGCGGCTTATGCTGGAGGTCTTGAGGGCTTTTCGGCAGATGGGTGCATTGAGCGCCACGCTGGAGGTGCGGGTGAGCAATAAAAAAGCCCAGTCGCTATATTCCATGCTGGGATTCCGCATGATCGGCGTCTGTCCTGCCTACTACGCCGACGGCGAGGCGGCGATCATCATGAGGCTGCGGCTGTAAGCTATGTAACAGATTTTTTGGAAGGGAATCCTGAAACTGCCCTTCACTCCACTCCTCTGGCGGTGAGGCGGAAGTCTGCCGTCATCCCCTCCGGTGCAGAGCGGTGCTTGATCAATCTGGCCCGGCGCAGGCCTTCACCCCTCTTCTCCAGGAGGACTATGGTCTTGCACATGTGCTCCAGGCCCTTGCCCCCCAGCGGCCGGAGGGTCTTGCTCTCGATGTCCATATAGACCTGATTGGTTATAACCACCGGAATCCTGTGCCTTCGGGCCATCTCCTGCAACTCGGAGAGCTGCAGGTTCAGGGTGCGACGAATGGCGCGGTTGTCCTCTGCCTCCAGCATAACCCGGTATAGAGATGTGGCCGAGTCGAGTATAACCAGCCCCAGATCCCTGCCGGCAATGCGGGATGACTCGCGAATGGCTATGGCCTGCTGCTCCAGGTTCATGGGCTCGAAGACCATGATCTTCTTGGCCATATCCTCTGCACCCGGGCCGGCGATCTGCTTGAACCTCTCCCCGGAGAAGCCCTCTGTATCTATGAAGACCACCCTCATATGGCGGGAGACGGCCTGAACCGCAAGCTGCATAGCGATATTACTCTTTCCAGTGCCCGACTCCCCGTAGATCTGGCTGATTATTCCCGCCTCGAATCCTCCTCCCAATAAGAGGTCAATGGCATTGCAGCCACAGGGCAAGCAGTTGAGCATGAGAGATCATATGGCCATTTTATCTCATGTGAGAGAAGCTGTCCACCCGTTCCATGAGCTGGTCCATTGCCTCCCTCTCCCTGGGGCCACCGCACCGATCGATGATTCTCTGCATCTTCATCAGCTCCTCGAAATAGGAATCGGTCCGAAGTGCCAGATACCTGGTAGCTGCAACGGCCGCTTCAATGACCAGATTTGCTCCCCGGTTGACGGCCCGAAAGTCCTGCCTTATAACCTCTCCCTTGATCGCCTTTAAATCGGCTATGATGATGTCCGAGGCAAAAGCCTGGCACTCAAAGAGCACCCAGGCCTCGGCATCTTTGAGCACAGGCAGCTCCTCCCGGCGGGAGAAGTATTTGGAAGAGAGGTCTTCCAGGGCGGTCTCGGCAAAAATCCAGGCATCATGAGTGATATTGGCCACAAACCAGCCATTGGCCAGGACATTCTCATAGGTGTGGGTCCCCAGGAATAGCCGGACATAAAGCCGGTCTTCGGTTCTGATTATTCCGATAGGAGCGGCGTTTATCCTGCCGTCCGCCTCCGATGTCGCAATCACCTCATTTATGCCCTCCAGAATTCCCAAATCCTCAAGGGCCTCATTTCCATAAAGCATTTTCAAAACCTCAAGCCACTCAGAAGGGCGATAAATAAAGATGCCCCAATCAGATCCGCCGTAGAGCCGGGATTGATGTCCCGCTCTAATAGACTCCGGTCCAATAGCCTGGCCTGTTCCAGAGTGGGGTCCATGAGGGCCTGGCCCGCCCGACGGGAGACCTCCCGGGCTGTCTCTATTCCGAACTTGGCCCGGACCAGGCTGTCAGGAACCTCCGCCAGGGCCTCCAGATAGGCTCTGACCACCCCCTCGTTCAAGCCCTTCTCTTCGATCAATGCCTTCAGCCTCTCGGAGAAGAGAAAGGAGCGCTGATAATATGTGGACCACTCACAGGCAATCAGGTCGTGGCCGGCAGACAGCCTCATCAGATCCAGCAGGCTCCTGCCGCTCTCCTGCAGGCTCTTCTGCCAACTTTGGTCCTTTAGGGAGAAGCTATCCACATCCACGACTCTGGCTCCGGCCAGAGAGAAAGCCCGGTAAAAGGCCAGAGCATCCTCATTGCTGCTCTGGTCTAAAACTCTCTTCAGCTCCTCCCTCAGCTCTCCCGGCCTGCCAGCAGCAATAGCCAGGGGGATCATGAGCACCAGAGATCCGAAATGGGTGTTGCTAGAAAGGCTCCAGGTCTGCCAGGCTTCCACTCCCTTCAATATCAGCGCTCCGGGAGTTGCTCCGCCCTCTGCTGCCTGGCGAAAGACGGGATAGGCCGAGACGGCGCTGGTCAGAAATTGATGAAAGCCGACATCGGAGAAATCGTGACAGCGATCCACATTGCCCGGCTTGGGACTGGAGGACAGCTCAAAGAGCATGGCCAGGAGAGCCCACTGTGCCACCTTTTCAGCGCCTGGTCTGGAGCTCATGTCTTAGAGGTGGCGAAGCAGGTCCTCGGCCAGCTTCTTTTTCATCTGCATATAATCGTGGTCCGAGAGGCCTATCTTCTGCATGGCAGCTTCGCGCAAGTAGCACATCTTGCTGGCCTTGCAGCACCAGACCAGGCTTCCAAAGCAGGTTCCCTCTCCTTTCTCCAGGGGGGTTCCCTTGGCCAGAGCCAGCTTCCTGGCTACAAACTCCTCTGCGGTCATGCCTGCCTTTTTCAGAGCCCCCAGAACGGCACAGTGCTTTACCGGCGGGCAGCAGAAGGCCAGGCCGCGCAGATCTCCGCCAGCGCAGATATGCTTGGGGGCATTGCCCCAACCGCTGATGGCATCATACTCTTTCATAGCCAGGGAGAGCCATTGGGCAAATTCCGGATCTGCTCCCCGCAAGGAGACCACATCCGCTCCCATGGCCATAAGGATCCTGGCATCCTCAAATTCGCCGACATCTGCGAGGGCCATCACCATCGGTCCCCGGCTGTCCTTGGCCTTTTTCACCATCTTGGGACCGGCTCCATTCAGGCCCCGCAGATCAAGGTGGATTATATCCAGATCGCTCTCCTGAAGCTTTTCCATCAATTCATTGGAGAGGTCCTCCGGTCTGATGCGCAAAGAAAGGGTGACGCCGCAGCGCTTGAGGCGGGGAATAAGCTCCAGCAGGCGGATGGGATCGCGAATCTTGGACAGCCTAAGATCCAGAAGACAGAGGTTGCGGCTGGCCAGCTTGGCCGCCTCAAGCAGCGGCTCGTCTCTGGAGCAGGTGGTGCAAATGCCCAGAGCAGCGGCCTTTGGATTGTCTCTTTCGCCTTCGCTATAGCTGTCAATGCACTCCTGCATCTTCTGAAGGGATACATCATCCAGATCAAATCCATCCAGGAGGACCAGCCCGGCAGCAACGCCGGTCTCCGGATGGCTGTGGGGAGAAATAACAGCAATGGGACTGTCAATGTACAGATATCCTACTTCAAGCATCGCCCTATCGATAAGCATCTTGAAGATATCAGCCTTTCCCCTTGATATGACTCTATTGGCGTAGGAAATTTCGCATGCCATATGGCATATCTCAATGGAAGATGGTATGAAATCAGAGCTGGATCTTTAAGTTAGAAGCAATCTGCTGAGGAAGCAATACTCCAGGGTCCCAGAGAGAAGAGCCGCACTTATGCTGGCCGGGGGCCCGTAAAAGACACATGAAAAGATCTCCATCCTATGTGAGCTGCAGCCTGACCCCAGGCCCCCAAGAAAATCATTATTACCGGGCAGAACCTTATTCCTCTCTCGTGAAAAATCGCGAGGTCGCCGAGATCCTCTATCAGATGGCCGAGCTCCTGGAGCTGCAGGCGGAGAACCGCTTCAAGATAATAGCCTACAGCAAGGCCGCCCGGACCATAGAGGGGCTGCCGGAGGATGTGGCCCTGGTCTGCCGGGAGGGCCGGCTACGGGGTATACCCGGCGTGGGAAGGGCCATAGCGGATAAGGTGGAGGAGTATCTGCAAACGGGAAAGATAGCCGCCCACCAGGAGCTTCTGGCCAAGACTCCTCCCGGCCTGGCCGAGCTGCTTCAGATCTCCGGCCTCGGCCCCAAGACGGTCTTCTTGCTGCACGATAAGCTCAATGTGACCAACCTGGAGCAGCTGGAGATAGCGGCGCGCGAGCACCGCATCCGCCGCCTGCCCAGGATGGGACCTACCCGGGAGGGCAACATCATCAAGGCCATAGAGAGATACAAAAAGCGCAGCACAAGAATACTCTACAGCTCCGCCGAGCCGGTGGTAAATCAAATCCTATCCCATCTGCGAGGAATGGAGGGCCTGGAGCATGTCACAGTTGCCGGCAGCTTCCGCCGGGCCCGGGAAACGGTGGGAGACATAGACATACTGGCCACCGCCTCTCATCCGCAGGAGATTGTCTCCGCCTTCACCCGCCTGCCTCTGGTTCAGGAGGTTCTTGCCAGCGGTCCCACCAAGGCCAGCGTCATAGTCCAGGAGACCATCCAGGTGGACCTGAGAATAGTGGAGCACCGCTCCTTCGGCACTGTTCTGCAGTACTTCACCGGCTCCAAGGAGCACAACGTCAAGCTGCGCCAGATCGCCCTCAGCCGCGGCTTCTCTTTGAGCGAATACTCGCTAAAGCGCTTATCCGACAACCAGGACCTATTCTTCGACCGGGAAAAGGATGTCTACTCCGCTCTGGGGCTGGACTATATCCCTCCCGAGATGAGAGAGGACCAGGGGGAGATCGAGGCGGCCCAGCGGGGCAGGCTGCCCGATCTTCTGGAGAGCAAAGACATCCGGGGCGATCTGCACGTTCATAGCAACTGGTCCGACGGTCGGGCCTCCATCCTGGAACTGGGCCAGGCCGCCTCCGCCCTGGGATATGAGTACATTGCTATCTGCGACCACTCCCCCGCCGTGGGCATAGCCGGAGGCTTATCTCCGAAGCGGCTGGAGGAGAAGATCAAAGCCATCGAGGCAGCCAATGAGCAGCTGGAGGGGATAACAATCCTGTCCGGGACCGAGGTGGACATCAAGTCCGACGGCCGTCTGGACTATCCGGACCGCCTCCTCTCCCAGTGCGATGTGGTGGTGGCATCCATTCATTTGGGCGGCCAGCAGAGCGAGAGGACTATCACCGGAAGGCTGATCCAGGCCATGGAAAACGAGAACGTGGACATCATCGCTCACCCCACGGGAAGGATCATCGGCCAGAGAGATGCTTATGAGGTGGACCTGCCAGCCGTCCTGGAGGCGGCAGCCAGGACAGGCACGGCTCTGGAGATCAACTCCTATCCCTCTCGCCTGGATCTGAGCGATGTCAATGCCCGTGCCGCACGGGAGGTGGGAGCCAGGCTGGCCATAAACTCCGATGCCCATGATGCCAGCCAGCTGGAGGTCATGAGATACGGCATCAACGTGGCCCGGAGGGCCTGGCTGGAGAGGAAGGATGTGCTCAATGCCCTATCTCTAAAGGAGCTTTTAGCAGCTTTAGGGCATTGATGGCGGCTCTCACGGGCATGAAAGGCTTATTAATGTATGGCGAAGCTAGCTGGATTCATGAGAATCAACAACCAGGCCATGGTGGGTCTGGCCGCGGCTGCCTGCCTGCTAGTCCAGGGATACATATTCACCTATATCCTGAAGGTAGAGCCTAATCCTGTAATATCTATTCTGCCTTTGCTGCCTTATATCGTCTATATCTATGCCCGGGGAGCCAGGACCTGGCAGCACCACAAGCCGGTTTACTGGATAGTTGCGATCATTGCCATCACCGCCCTGGATATACTTCCCTTTGTTCTTGGCCGGGGATGATGTGCTGCGGGGTAGATGCCTCTGGAAATCTATATATTCTGGATCTGCCTTGGGAATGCCCCGTGCATAATCCAGAGATAGGCACCGAGACCATTATCACTATCGCAGGATTCTTAGGGGCGATAATGCTCCTCCTGAACTTAGTGATAATCAAATGATTTAGATTTATAAAATAGCCCCAAATGTGGATGGCAGGATCTCGTTCTGCAATAGGTTTAATGATATCTCATATGGAATTGGATTAGATCATCCCTCATCTTAAATACCGAGCTATTATATTAGCTGAGATTCTGTGTGACTGAAGCATTCAGTTAAGAGTGCAACTTTGAGAATATGATTTATATTGAAACCGACAGCTTTTTTGCCCTGCTCTCCCTCAAGAAATGATGAGGAATAATCATGGCTGATGATGACCAGGCCGTATTAGAGCATTTTGTCCCTTTCTGCCCCAAATGCGGCAATGAGTGCGAGCAGAAGGAGCTTCGAAGGGCGCTGGATGCAGACAAATGGAAGAAGATAGTGATAGAGAGCATCTTCTACTGCAAGAGATGCGACAACTACTGGAGCGACGGCCTGGTGGAGAAGGGGTACAAATAATCATATGATCTATCTATGCTACAGCGATAAATTCCAGGCTTACAACTTCGGCCCCGAGCACCCCTTCAATCCGGTACGGCTTTCCCTGGCCTACAAGCTCATTGAGGAGGATGGCTCATTGGACGACCTGGTCTGCCGGATAGAGCCGGTGCCGGCAGAGGAAGAAGATCTTCTTCGGGTGCATGATGCCGGGTACATCGACTCGGTCCGGGCGGAAGAGCCCGATCTGGCCTTCGGCCTGGGAAGCGACGATACCCCCGTCTTTCCCGGCATTTACCAGGCATCCTGCCTCTGGGCCGGCGGCAGCCTGGAATGCGCCCGGCGCATTTGCCAAGAAGGCGGCATGGCCTTCAATCTTGGCGGCGGGCTGCATCATGCCATGCCCAGCCTGGCATCGGGCTTTTGCGTATTCGACGATCCCGCCCTGGCCATATCCGTGCTAAAGGATCGGTTTGAGAGGATCTTATACATCGATATAGACGCCCACCACGGCGACGGGGTGCAGCAGATATTTTACGAGGACCCCGATGTTCTCACCGTCTCTTTGCACGAGTCAGGGCTCTATCTCTTTCCCGGCACCGGCTTCGTGGATGAGATAGGATCGGGGCCGGGCCTGGGCTACAGCATTAATGTTCCCATGCCCATGTACGCCGGGGACATTGAGTACCGGCGGGCCTTCCAGGAGATCGTTCCCCCCCTCTTCGAGTGGTTTCAGCCCCAGGCGGTGGTGGCCCAGCTGGGAGTGGACAGCCATTACTCCGATCCCCTGACTACATTGAACCTCACATTAAACGGCTATACCTACCTGGTAGAGAGCATCATCGATCTGGCAAAAAAGCACTCAGACGGCAGGCTACTGGCCCTGGGAGGAGGAGGGTACAACCTGGAGGTGGTGCCCGTTGCCTGGGCCGGGGTACTGCACCTTATGAGAGGGGAGGGCATGCCGGAGTATCTGTCGCCTTATTGGGTGGAGTTTTTCATGAACCTGGTGGGACGCGAGCCTCTCTCTCCGCCGGATATAGAGATCAATGTGGGGGAGCAGACCCGGATGAGAATCACAGCCGAGCTGGAGAAGACGCTGCAAGCCCTCAAGGAAAAGGTGAACGAAATCTATAAGGTATTTTAATGGGATTACTGCATCAGCACTTTTATAAACATATTGATCTTTAAATGACATCGCAATTATGACCTTCGAAATAATCTTTATAATTTTGCTGATAATGGCAAATGGGATATTCGCCCTCTCCGAGATCGCCGTGGTCACCTCTCGCCGGAGCGGCCTGCAGCAGAGGAGGGATGAGGGCGATCCGGGAGCGACAGCGGCCCTGGAGATGGTTGATTCCCCCGGCCATTTTCTATCCACGGTGCAGGTGGGAATCACTCTAGTCGGAATTATGGCCGGCGCCTACGGGGGCGCTACCATTGCCGAGGAGCTGGCGGAAGAGCTCAGGGCCTGGCCGGCAGTCGCAGCCTACAGCGATTCTCTGAGCCTGGCCATTGTGATTGTAGCCATCACCTATCTTACCATCGTCCTGGGTGAGCTATTCCCCAAGAGGCTGGCGCTGAGCAATCCGGAGAGGATCGCCTCTCTCATATCCCCCTCCATGAGCGCCTTTTCCACTCTGGCCAGGCCGCTGGTTTTCGTTTTAAATGCCTCCACCGATCTGCTCCTGAAGATCTTCGGGGTCAAGCACGGCGAGCCGCCGGCCATCACCGAGGAGGAGATCAGAATGCTGATCGACCAGGGCACGACGGCGGGGGTGATCGAGGTGGAGGAGCAGAATATAGTAGAGAGGGTCTTTTATCTGGGCGATCAGAAAACGGAAGCGATAATGACGCCCAGGGCGGAGATAATCTGGCTGGACATAGATGATGCCCCGGAGGATATAGGGGCAAAGATAACCAGCGGGCCGTTCTCCATCTTTCCGGTCTGCCAGGGCAGGCTGGACCGGGTTATAGGGATAATCCAGTCCAAAGATGTCCTCTCCTGCAGCATGAGCAGCCATAAGTGGGAATTGAGGAAATCTCTTCTACCGCCCCTCTTCGTGCCGGAGAGCATGCGCGCATTGAAGGTCCTGGAGAGGTTCAAGCAAACCGGAATTCATCTGGCCATCGTGGTGGATGAGTACGGCTCGGTGAGAGGTATTGTAACCCTGACCGATATTCTGGAGGGGCTGGTGGGCGACATCCCCCATATAGAAGAGCTGGAAGAGCCCCATATCATGAGGCGGGAGGATGGGTCCTGGCTGGTGGACGGGGCCGTTCCCATAAAGGAGCTGAAAGAGGCACTACAGATAGAGCGGTTTCCCCGGGAAGGAGAAGGCCTCTATCAGACGGCAGGCGGCCTGGTAATGGCCTGTCTGGAGAAGGTCCCCGCAACCGGCGATTACTTCGAGTGGAAGGATTACCGCTTCGAGGTGGTGGACATGGATGGACAGAGGATCGACAAGCTTCTGATAACCCTGATAAAATCAAATGTGGACTAAAGCCTTATTTGAGGATACAAGAAACCTTGGATTTTTATTCTGAACATTCAGAGGCTTTTAGATTCGGATATGAACCATTATCTCGGCCGGCTCGTTTCCATATAATCCTCCCTCTCTATCAGCGTTCGCTCCAAGATTTAAGTATCGTTCCGGCCAAAGACTGTATTGTTCCAAAGAATAAAGTGGGGTTTATGTGATGAAATACGCAAGTTTGTTTGCCGGCCTCGTCGTTCTCTGCCTTCTGGCGGGATCGGCTTATGCCGTGGTTAAATTGGTGCCTGCCGAGGTCGACGAGAATAAATGTACCGGCTGTGGAAAGTGCATTGACCGGTGTCCTGAAGGCGCCATATCCTTTAATGATAAAGGGCTGGCCGAGGTGGATGAGGAAAAATGCACCGGATGCGGCAAGTGCAGCAAGGTCTGTCCCTTTGAAGCTGTAACCATATCCGGCTCCTCCTGAGGGGGAGCTGGCTTTTCCGGGGCTGGCTTTTTTAGGTCCCGATCTTTATTGGCTCTACAATGGAGCGCAGAGTGGCTATGGCGGAGAGGGCCGCCAGATAGCTGGTCTTGGGATTAGAGGGGGAGGGTATATTCTCCACCCTGGTCGAGATCCGGCCGAAGTCTCCCTCCACCAGGATCTCATGCCGGTTGATCTGAATGTCAGGGTCGGCCACCACCTTCACCTGCACATCCGACTCCTCTGCGGCCAGAAAGAGCGTGGCCGCCACATTGACATTGGCCGGAAAGGCCTTGACCGCATCAAGAGCATTTCCCTCGAAGATCAAGGTGGGACCGGCCAGGGCGGAGAGGTCGATTCCCTTCTCCAGGATGAAAGGAGCGCCCTGTAGGCCGCGAGGATTCTTGGTAGTGATGAGGGTGATCCTTTGAATGCCGCCCAGGCTGGCCGACTTCAGCCCGTCCAGGCTTGATATGGCCCCAGAAGGCAGGTAGACCTTTGCTCCGCTGTCCCTGGCCAGCCTCTTGACCTCAGAGAAAAGATCCCTGTCCGCTAGAGCTCCAACGCTCATGATCAGCAGGCTCTTGCCCCGGCTCAGAGACTCCCGGGCTATAGAGGGCACCGCTCTCTGGCTGGCAGCCTCCACCACCACATCGGCAAGCGCCACCAACTCCTCCAGGCGGGCTTTGACCGGCTTATGCTCCAGCCTCCCGATCAATGCCGATGCTGTATCCGGATTATGATCGCATACCGCAACCAAAGTTGCATCCATCATCCCGCGGTCCAGAGCTCTGGCGATCTCCGCTCCTATGGCTCCGCAGCCTATCAGCCCGATCTTGACAGCCATCGGAGGCTATAAATCAATTGGATATCAAAACATTTGCGGTATGCTATCCTCAGAGCTGGAGAGGTTTGTGGCCGAGGACCTGGGGGAGTGGGACGACTCCAGCCGTCTGGTGCCTGAGATCCCGGCCCAGGCGGCCATAATAGCCAGGGAGGACTGCATCATCTCCGGCCTAGCTGAGGCAAAGGAGATATTGGATTATTTCGGCCTCGACTGCCAGCTCCTTTATGATGATGGCGAGTTTGTTCCCGCCGGCTCGCGTGTCCTGGGCATCAGCGGAAGCGCCAGAGCCATACTCCAAGCGGAGAGGCTGACTCTAAACTTCATCTCTCGCATGAGCGGCATCTCCACAATAACCCGGGAGTGCGTTCTCTCTGCCGGGGGAAGGGCGCGCATAGCCGCCACCCGCAAGACCACGCCGGGCTTCAGGGCTTTTGAGAAGAAGGCCGTCTCTCTGGGGGGAGGAGACAGGCATAGGTTCAATCTATCCGATGCCGTCTTGATCAAGGACAATCATATCCGGATCCTGGGATTGGAGGAATGCCTGCGCCGGGCTAAAGAGAATGCCAGCTTCACCAAGAAGATCGAGGTGGAGGTGGAGAGCCTGGAAGAGATGATGCTTGCGGCCAGGGGCGGTGCAGACATCATCATGTTCGACAATATGAGCCCGGAGATGATAGAGCGAGGCGTCGAGCTTCTTCGGGAGATGGGGCTGCGAGAGCAGGTAATACTTGAGGCTTCGGGGGGCATCAATCCCTCCAATATCCGGCAATATGCCCGCTGCGGTGTGGATGTTATATCTCTGGGAGCCCTGACCAAAGACGCCAGATGGATCGATCTGAGCCTGGAGATGGAGTGCTCTCTTAAAGGAGAAAATTCAAATCTCTAAAATTGCATTAGGGCGAGACGGATTATGAGATACAGATATGGTGCCCTGGGGTGTCGATCTTCCTCTTATCGGATGGCTTTGATCTCTATCTTGCTCGCGTCTCTATTGATCGGAGCTAGCAGCGCTGCAAAATCAGATGAGGAGGAGGAGGATGAGGTCACCTTCAGGGATTTCAGCCTCTATATCGGAGACCGCATCGACCTCGACAAATACCAGATCGAGCTTATAGAGATCCAGTCAATCCGGGATGGGCTGGTGGTGATGAGGGTCTCCAAGGTGGGCGGCTCTCTTGACGAGCAGAGGGCTCTGCTCCTGGACCGGCCCAACAACTTCGACCGGGGTGCTGACAATGACGGCATTACCATCACCATCGCCGAGATCTTCGATGAGCAATCTGCCAGGGTGAGGCTGGAGTACAAGGAGAAACTGGGAACGCCCCGAAAGAGGTCCTCGGACCGGCCCCAGACTGCGCCGGAAAAGCCGGAGCTCTGGGTGGAGAAGAGCTTTGATAAGATGGAGATGAATGTGGGCGACGAGGCCAAGGTCACCATCACCGTCAGGAATAACGGCACGGGGCAGGCCATGGGCATAGAGGTGCAGGACATCCCGCCCCTCCCCCAGTTCACTTATATCGCAGGCTATCCTCCCAAGATAAAAGAGAGCCTGGATTCAGGCCAATCCGATTCTGCAGTTTATTTGGTAAACGCAGCCAAAGAAGGCTCTGTCAGCATTCCCGCTGTGCTGGTCAGCTATGCTGACAGCAAAGACAATTCAATGTCCAACCGCTCCGAGCCGTTCAGCATTGTGATCAATCCCAGGAGCAAGGCGGATCTGACCATAAATGCAGAGGGCACAGCATCCCTGGCTCTGGAAGAAGAGGGAAGGCTCAATATCAGCATCATCAATTCCGGAAGCGCATCTGCCACCAAGATAGAGGTGACGGGGGATGTCCGTCCCGCCGAGGGTTTGGAGGTAGCGGGCCTGGATAAGAGCTTCTTTGAGATAGCTCCGGGCGATGAGGCCGCTTTTTCCGCCCGCATCACCGGCCAGAGGCCGGGAGACTATGCCATCCGCCTCAAGGCGAGCTATAATGATGGAGAGGGATTAGTTATAAAAGAGGCAACTGCAAGGGTGACTGTCCTGGAACGAGAGTATAAATATCAATATTTGCTAATTATAGTTCCAATTGCCATTATCTCCGCCTGGATTTACCGGAGGCACAGAGAGTATAAATATTGAAAGATGGACAAGAGGATGCATCGCGATCATAGCTGACTTAATTTTGAAGCTTATCAGAGAGACAGGATATCATGCTTAATGTACTCATGCTCGGCGTGGGCCAGTGCGGAAATCGGATACTGGATGCCATGAACAGGGAGGCCTTTGGAGGGGGAGGAGCCTCCAAGCTGGCCAAGTATTATCTGCGCCCAAAATTTCCCAGCCGGGTCGAGACCCTGGCTATAAACACGGCGATAAATGACCTCAAAGAGCTGCGCTTCACCACAGCCAAGGACAGGCTCCATGTCCCCAATCTTCATGGGGTGGGGGCCAATAGAAATGTAGGCAAGCAGGCCTTTATGGAAAACCGGGACATGATCATGGGAGAGATCGAGAAGCGAGGCGACTTCGACATAGCCTTTGTGATCACCTCCACCTCCGGCGGAACAGGCTCCTCCTTCTCTCCTCTGCTCATCAATGAGCTGAAGAGGCAGTACAAAGATATCGCTGTGATCACTGTGGCCGTTCTGCCCTTCCGGGAGGAGGGATCCATCTACCTCCAGAATGCCGCTTTCAGCATGAGGGAGTTGATGGAGCTGGACGCAGAGGGCATCATCCTGGCGGACAACCAGTATATGAAGAGGTTCAGCGGAGATATCGCTTCGGCCTACGACAAGATCAACAGCATGATAGCTCAGCGCCTCTTATTCCTGATCGAGTCTCTGGACTCGGAGATGCTCTCTGTTACCGACCTCGGCGACTTCAAGACGGTGATGAACGGGGGGCTACGCATCGGTACCATGGGATTCTATCAGGCTGATGGCAAGAATCTCTCCATCCGGGATGCCATAGAAAACAGCCTCAAGCCAGGAAATTTGCTCTATCCTGCCAATGTGGCGGATGATGCGGCCAGGGCCATGATCATCATCCAGGGGTCCCGGGAGCATCTGGATGTGGATGAGATCACCAAAGAGGTGGAAAGGCTCTCTGCCAGCGCCGGACATGTATTCAAGGGGATTGTGGTCAAGAAGGGCCGTCCCAAGGTCCTTTCCGTCTTCACCCTGGCCAGCGCGCCGGAGTTGGAGGCCATTTATGCCCAGGCCGCCAGGGCCATGCAGGAGGAGAAGGATAAGAGGACCAGAGCCAGAAAGCAGCTGGACGACGCCTTTGCTCATATAGAGGACCTGGAAGAGATATATTAGACAACGATCGTTATGATCTCAAAAATTTGATAAAGATCTCAAGATATGTCTTAAGAGGCAGGAAAAGCGAAACGCAAACCCAAGTCTGCCTATACGTTTAAAAACTTTAAAGGATGTTAGGTGCTTATCTGATCTGCTCCGAATCCCTTCTTGACCAGAATGTCCTTAATCCTTTGAATATGATTTCCCTGCAACTCAATCAGGCTCTCTTTAACCGTCCCGCCGCAGGCCAGCTTGGATTTAAGGTGAGTGCAGAGCTCTTGAAGGTCGATCTCATGTGGATCTATGCCTTGGATCACTGTCACCTCTTTTCCGTATCTGCGCTTCTGCACTTTGACTGCTATCCTCTGCTGCTCCTTGGCAACCTCCTCGCAGATGCACAGCTCCTGGGGAAGGCCGCATACGGTACACATTTGAGAACTCATTTGGTGGCAGTTACCTCCGCAACTAATCTTCAATAAAGCTGATTATGCTATTAAAATCTGATGGTGGCCGCTTTTCAGGTTTTGGCCCTTCCTCTTCTCTTTATCTCACTTACTCTTCTATAAATTATCTCCGAGAGGAAGATGAGCAGAGCGGCAATTAAAAGCACATCCCTTCGGGAGAGCCTCTCCTGCACCATCCTGCGGCTGACCTCCCTTGCCTCGGCCAGGAGGCTGCGCTTGGCCTCTTCCTCGCTGAACACCTTTCCCCCCGCCGCCATTATCAACTTCGCCAGCTCGGGATTATAGCCCACATCACGGTACTCCAGGGGATAGTTGACCGCCAGGCCGTAGCTGCCAATGTAGTATATGCCCGAGCTGTTGGGGGTGAATGTGGCGGTATATCTGTTGTCGCCCACCTTCTCCACCTCCGCCCCGGGAATGACCGGCCGGGCATCGTTGTTTATGGTGACGGAGAGAGGGGTGCCCTGCCAGCCGTCATCGGCCTGCAACCTGCCTTTCTCAGGGCGGGGATCCCCAATGGCCCAGTTGATGGTGGAAGAGATCACCGCGGAGCTGTCCCTGGCGTAGAGCGAGCCGGCCCAGATATTGCCGTTATCCCCGGTCAGAGCCGCCACCCGGCCCAGGCCGTAGCGCCAGACGGTCAGAATCGGCTTGCCGTCGGAAAGTGCTACCAGACGCTCTGCTCCCGGTTTTGGCGTTACATCATTGAATCCGCTGATGGTGGCGTTCAAGTCCAGCCCGGCAGTTATGTAATGGCTCTTGCTCACCGTAGTGGCGGTATAAGCGGCTATGCTGTCCGGAGAGGTAGACTGTGCCGGGCCGGTCTCCTGAAGGCTGGTGGTCAGTGAGTCGGGATAGACGAACTGGGAGAAGTTTGATCCCGTCCTTGCCGCCAGATCATTGAATTTGCCGGTCATGCCCGGAAAGGCCTGCACCTGAATGAGGCGGGTCTCTAAATTCATCTGGCGGAGCAATTGGGTGGACCGCTCCATCACCTCCGGATAATTATAGAGGTTTCCGTCCGAGAGGACAAAAATCTCGCCCTGGCCGCCGCTCACATTCAGCATATCCCTGGCCAGCTCCAGTCCTCTATCCAGATGGCTGTTCTCCGTCCCCGACGGGCCGAGGGCTATAATCCTCTCTGATATGATCTGCTGGGAGCGGGAGAGGGGAACGGGATCTAGAACATTATAGGCCTTGGTGCCGAAAACTATCAGCCCCACCTTGTAATCCTGCAGTTGAGGCGACTTGAGCAGCTCCACAGCCAGAGCCTTCTCATAGTCCAGCAGAGTGGTGCCGTCCCTGGTCCGGGTGGTCAAAAGGGAGAAGGAGATATCCAGGACCATAACCAGGGTCTTGCCTCCCTCAAAGAGGCTGGGCACGGATTTAACCGGCAGGAACCTCTCCAATCCGGAGTTGCTGTATCCCCCCAGATCATAGGAGTTCTCGCCTCCCACCACCACCAGGCCGCCGCTCTCGCGCACATAATCTCCCAGTCGGTCTAGATTGGCAAGATAGCGGATATCGTCCAGGACAACAGCCTTGTATCCATCCAGACTCTGGGGCAGTTCAGAGGATACGGTCAGCCGGTACAGGTCGCTCAGGCTCACCGCCAGAGGGGAGCTGATGTTGCTGACCAGGAGGACCTCCGGTTTGGGCACGACATTGACCACCTTTTGGTAATTGTCGTTTATGGGCTGGCCGTCCGGGGCGATGGAAGCTCTCAGGATGTGGTCTCCCGTGGTGAGGAAGGAATGGGAGATCTTGATGGAGGCGCTGGCATTGGTAGAGATGGTTTCGCTGTAGATCAATTGCTCGTCAGCATAAACGGAAAGGGGACCATTATATCCTCTTGCCGAACGGACCACAATATGGAAGGGATAGTCTCCAGCCAGGACGGCGGTGTTGGTTCCGGAGATCTCCAGGCTGGAATCATCCCTCACCGGGGCCAGGGAGAGAACAAAGGTGGTGGCATTGGAGGCCCTGGCCAGAGCCAGAGAATCGGCCAAAGACCTGCCGCTGTTGCTGTAGCCGTCGGATACCAGGAGAATGCTGCCTCCGGGGACGGCATGCTGGATGATCTTGTCTCCCAATGGCGATGTATCTCCGGAGAAGCTGCGAGCCGGGGCATCGGTCCAGCCGCGGATGCGCTCCACTATACCGGGATCGAAGATGCCCATGGATCCGGTCCGATCTTCCAGGATGGTGATGCTGGGCTGATCGGAGGAGACGGTATGGGTCTCTACAAAATAGGGATTGGCAGCAGCAGCTATGATCAAACAGAAGGCCAGGAGCCTTGAAGCTGCAAACAGCCTGTTCCTGGACCGGCGGACATAGATCGCTCCCAGCAGCAGGACCGGCGCCAGGGCCCAGAGCAGATCTGGCCGAGCAAAATAGAGATCTTCTATCATGCCTCTCTCCTCCGGCGCACCACAGCCAGCTCCAGGAGCATGGCCAGAGCGGCCAGGGCGATGATCCAGTGGGAGAGATCCTTTTCCACCGTGGTCTCCCGGCTGACCTCCTTGAACTGGCCGGGCTCGATTTCATGGCTTCTCTGCAGCGATGACTCTCTCGGGTCATACATATTGGCAGCTATGGTCTGTCCTTGATATCGATAGATTCCCACCTGGTCCAGGAGCAGGCTGCTGGCGACAAGCCTGGTGGAAGGAGTCTCTATCGTGGTCGCCTGGCCCAGGTGGACCGTCTCTCCGGTCTTGCGATTGGACTGGACGATATCAGGCACATCTGTGATCCAGCTGACCATCCTGTACCAGAATATGGGATATTCCGGCCTCAGATGAAAATCGGAGTCAAGCTCCAGGCCGTTATATATCACTATTCCTCTGCCCAGACGCCAGTAGGAGAGGACGGGCCGGCCGTTGGCCTCGACCATGACCGTCGAGCCCCTTCGGGAGACCGCCCTGGGATAGCTGAAAAGTCCGATCTCATTGAAATGCAGTCCCTCCCCAAAGCCCTCGCTTCTCACCCAGAGGCTGGCCGGGCCGCTCTCCGCTCCCTCAAGGCCCACAGGAAGATATTCAGGGCTCTTCGCCTCGCCGGAGGCGATATATATTATTCGACCCCCATCAATATACTGGTTGAGCCTGCCATCCTCAGTGGCATTTCCGGAGACGACCACAAGATCATAACCCTCCGGCTGACCGGCCGTCGCTAATTCTACATTGGGCAGGGAGCGCAGGGCGGCAAGGGCCGGCCCGTCTCTTCCCAGATATAAAACCCTCTTTTTATTTAGAGCCGGGACATAGATATAGGCCAGGTTATCCCAGGATACAGCATCATCGATATCCAGTGAGATCTCATTTATGCCGGGGTAGGCGGTGGTGGAGAGGAAGTAGTCCTCTCCTGCACCCATCGGCACGGTCTGGCTGGTCTTGCCCCCCGGACCGCTGATGGTTACAGGAACGGATCTGGCCGGGCCGTAGTTATGCAGCAGGGCGGTGTGGTTTACATATCCCGGTCCAGGCACATTCCAGGCCTGGATCAAGGCCACATTATCCCCCGGCTGACGGGCATCGGCAAAGACTATGCTCAGGCGGCCGTCCGCCTCCAGGATCTTGCGGGTGGCCCCTGGATCGTCGCCGCTCCAGCTATTGAAATCTGAGACCACCAGCATATGACCTCCCTCCCCGGAAAGGAGGCCAGCGGCCTGGATCATGCCTCCGGATAGGTCGGATGAGACTGCCTTAGGCCGGAAGAGCTTCAGTGCATCACTGGCCTCATTGGGGCTGCCCTCGGAAAGGTATGTCTGAGCGTTGACGCCGGCTAGGACTATGCTCACCCTCTCATATCCCTTGAGATACGGCTCGATCGTCTGCAATGCCCGGGAGGAGGAAGCTTGCATGCTGGCCGAGCTGTCCAGGACCACCGCTAGATGGCTGCTGGCAGTAGCCTCCTCCGTGGTATAGGGACCGGCGGCGGCTAAAGAAAGGCAGAGGAGCACCAGAAGCTGAACCCAGAAGAGGGGATCGCTGATCAGGCGGCTTAAGACCGCAGATCGCTTTACCTCGCCCTGGGACAGGAACTGAGTGGCAGAGAAGCGGATCTCCTTTGGCCGGGGCCGGATGAGGTAGACCAGTATGAGAGGAATGATGGAGAGGAGGGCCAGAAGGGCGACGGGATTGCGGAAGGGCATCTGGAGTACAATTAGACTCAAGAACTATGAAAAGGTTTGCGCAGGCCATAAATAGAATCGATGATAAAGCCGATCAACTGATATTTCCTAAATTGAGGTTTGATTATGGTCAGCGCCATGGAGATCTATATGCTTTTGCCCAAGACCAACTGCAAGAAGTGCGGGCTTCCCACCTGCATGGCCTTTGCCGTGGGGCTCCTGGGCAGGGAGAAGAAGATCGAGGAATGCACTCCTCTGATTGAGGAGAAGAAGTACGAGGCCAAGCTCAATAAGCTGCGAGAGGTGATGGCACCCCTGGAGAGCGCCTCGGAGACGGGCCTGATCATACATCCGGAGAAGTGCTTTGGCTGCGGCAATTGCGTTGTGGCCTGTCCGGTCAATGTGGCCGCCGACCCCACTCACTGCGGGGTGGGCCTGGGGCCGCAGAGCGATAAGGTGATTCTCAAGATAGAAGACGGCGTGGTAGTAGCCAACAACCTGGAAGAATGCAAGCGATTCGGACCGGGCAGGGTTCTCTGCAATGCCTGCACTGCCACCTGTCCCAGCAAGGCCATAGAGTTTGTATGAGGGAAAGGAAAGGTGACTAAAATGGCAATATGCACGGGCTGCTCGCTACTCTGCCAGGATATCGAGGCCGATGTATCGGAGGGGAGGCTTTCTAAGGCGAAGAACCTCTGCCGCAAGGGGCACGGCCACTTCCAGGCCTCTTTCAGCGAGAGGACGTCTCCCATGATCGGGGGGAAGCAGGTTGATCTAAATCAGGCCATCGCCAGGGCGGCGGAGATCTTGAAAAACGCCAAGAGCCCGCTCCTGTTGGGCTGGTCCAACTCCACTTTAGAGGCACAGAGGGTGGGAAAAAGTCTGGCGGAGAAGCTGGGGGCGACTATAGACGATACCTCCTCCTTCTGTCAGGATAGCCTGATGGAGAGCATTCTCTCGGGAAAGCTTCCCAGCTCTACCCTGGATGATGTGCGAAATTATGCCGATACCAGCATCTTCTGGGGCGCTGATCCATCCAACAGCCACCCCCGTCATCTCTCCCGCTTCTCCTATTATCCGAGAGGGGAGAAGAGGCAGAAGAGCTACGAGGAGGAGAGGACCTGCCTGGTTGTGGATGTGAGGATGTCGGCAACATCAGCCCTGTGCAAGGAGAATCTCTACCGGGTCTCCCCGGGAGGGGACGCCGAGTTCATAGAGGCCATTCTCTCCGTCCTGGAGGGAAAGATCCCCCGGGTGGGAGACAAGAAGAAGATGATCGAACTCGGAACCCTTCTTAAGAAGACGGAGTGGGGAGCCATCTTTCCCGGCCCGGGCCTGCTTTATTCATTGCAGGGAAATATGGAGATCTTGGAAAGGCTGTTGGCCAGGCTCAATGAGATCACCGTCTTCAAGGTGGTGCCCATGGTGGGGCACTTCAATACGCGCGGATTTTATGAGCTGCTGCGGGAGAAGGCCGGCCATGTCAACCGGGTCTCATTCCAGGGCGGCGAGATAGCCCACGGGCCGGAGCAGAGCGTGATGGCTGCGGCCAGGAGCTGTGATGCCGCTCTTATAATCGGCTCCGATCCGCTCTCATCTCTCCCCTTCGGCACCGCTCAAGCCCTCGCCCGCCTGCCGCTCATCGCCATTGACCCACACCGATCGCTGACCACGGACATGGCGGAAGTGGTGATTCCGTCTGCCATCTCCGGGCTGGAGGCGGGGGGAACGGCAGTGCGCACGGACGGGGTGAAGATAGAATTCGAGCCGATATTAGAGCCCGGTCTTCCTGCTGATGAACAGATCTTGAAGCGAATTATGGAGGCGATTTAAATGGCCTTGGAGCTGAGCATAATCACCATTCGGGATATCTTCCAGGATGAGGCGGGAAAGAAGAGCCGCTTTTCTGAAGAGTACAAAAGCCAGAGTGCTCTGATCATTCTGGACAAGCAGGACCTGGTCGGGCTGGGAAGCAAAGAGGGGGAAAAGCTGCTGGTGAAAAATGATGTGGGCAGCATTGTAGTCTCGGCCAAGCTCTCGGAGGACTCTCATCCCGGCCTGGCCTTTATGAGAAGCAGTCCCTGGTCCAATCAGCTTGTCTCTGACGCCACATGCGAGTCAGGCATTCCCGGCTATAAAGGCATAAAGGCAGCAGTTCAGCCGACGGAGCCAAGCGCGGCAGTGACCGATATATCCGAGATCCTCTCCCGGATAAAGGGCTAGCGGTGCAGGAAATGAATCTCATATCCATCTCTGAACTCTCCCGGCAGGATATACTGCGGCTGCTGGACAGCGCCGATGCCTTTCGGGCCAGGCGGGGAGGGCACGGCGCCCCCCTGCAGGGAAAGAGCCTGGCCATGATCTTCGAGAAGCCCTCCACCCGCACGCGGGTCTCTCTGGAGGTGGCGGCTTGTGAGCTGGGGGCCCATCCGCTTTACCTTTCAGCAGGCGAGCTGCAGCTGGGCCGGGGGGAGACCATAGCCGACACGGCACGGGTGCTATCGCGCTATGTGGCAGGCATCACCGCCCGGGTCTACTCCCACAGCACAATCGAGCAGCTGGCGGCCCATGCCAGCGTGCCGGTGATCAATGCCCTCTCCGACTGGGAGCATCCTCTGCAGATTCTGGCCGACCTGCAGACGATTCGCCAGCGCTTCTCCCGGCTGGAGAACCTGAAGCTGGCCTGGATAGGAGACGGAAACAATGTCTGCAACTCCCTGATTTTGGCTGCATCCATCCTGGGCCTGGAGATCGCCGTGGCCTCGCCACCGGGCTACCAGCCGAAGCCGGAGTTGCTGGAGCAAGCCCGCCAACTGGGGGGCGAGCCCCAGGTGCTGGTCGAGCCGGCGGAAGCGGCCAGGGATGCGGATGTGCTGGTTACCGACACCTGGGTCTCCATGGGAGACGAGGGGCAGGAGGCGGAGAGGCTGCGGGTCTTCGGCAGGTACCAGATCAATTCCGATCTGATGAGGCTGGCCTCCCCGGACAGCATTGCTCTTCACTGTCTGCCCGCTCACCGGGGCCAGGAGATAACAGATGAGGTCATGGACGGGCCTCAGTCTGCGGTCTTTGATGAGGCGGAGAATAGGCTCCATACCAGCAAGGCGGTGATGGCCTGGTTGATCGGCCAGGGCAGGGAGGACTGAAGGACTATATGGCCGGCATATCGGTAGAAAGAGCCAGCAGATACAAAGACAAACTTGATCTGCTTTTCAAGAGAGCAGGCCAGGCGGAGAAATGGCTGGCAGATGCCTCTGCCCAGGATTTCTTGCAGGACGAGAAGACCATGCTGGCATCCTACAAGGCATTTCAGGAGGCAGTTGAGGCCAGCCAGGATCTAGTGGCAATGATGTGCAAGGAGACGGGCATTCGCTCCCAGGATGATTACAGCAACCTGGAGCGGCTGGAGTCCATCAGCCCCAGGTCAAGAAAAGTCCTGATAGAAGCGAATGGGCTCAGGAACCATCTGGTTCACAGATACAACAAAAGAGATGATCTTCTGGCTTTGGAAAGCATGAAAGATCTCCTTCCCGGGATAGCGGCCTTCGGGGAAGAGGTGGAGATATGGCTGGAGAGGATGCTCTCGCCTGGATAAAGAGAGATTTAGAGTTTCTGAACGAGCCGCACTGGGAGGAGCGGCTCCTGGGCGTGCTGCTTTATGGCTCCTGGGCTCGGGGAGATGCCGGTCCAGAAAGCGATATTGACCTGTGCATAGTGCTACCACAGACCTCCGGCAGAGCAGCGCTGTGGAGAGAATTCGTCTCTCATCTTCGTGATCAACGCTATGAAGTGCGCATATTTGAGATGCTGCCCCTGCACATAAAGATAGCCGTGATTGAAGAGGGGGTGGTGCTGCACTCCAGAGATGATCTGGAGCTCTGGGAGTATTTTTGCCCTTTCCGCAGGGAGTGGGAGGACCAGAAGCACAGGCATATGCTTGATCCAGAGGAGATGAGATCATTGATTGCCGCAGGCAGAGAGGCAAGAGCTTGCGGAAAAAACTGAAGGTATCGCAAAGTTCTAGTAGAGCAGCGTTCTTTAGTGTGGCCGAGCCCCAGAGGTGGAGGCTTGCCGAGCGCGGGGGTTGCCAAGTGGTTAAAGGCGCAGGGCTTAGGACCCTGTCACGAAGGTGTTCGCGGGTTCGACTCCCGTCCCCCGCACTACTGATACTTATTTTCGCTAGCCAACAATATAAATAACTTGGGCTAGGCTACAAGGCTGCACCTTTTCCTCCAGATTCTGGGGGCAATCGCGATGAAACGCAAGAAGTTAGCCATCAAGTGGCATCTGGAAGAATCAGTAGATCTTGGGGCACCGTTGCGGAGATATAAAAGGTATCTTGAGGACCAGGGCTTCCGGCAATCGACCATAGAATCCTACGTTGGAAATGTGAAGAGATATCTGGACTTTGCCCAAACAGATCGGCCAAGCATCGATACCGCAGCAATATTTCGAGACTCACTTCACGATAGAAATCTTGGGCGAAGCACTATCAATAACTACTCCTTTGCGGTGGCCAACTACCATAAAATGTACGACGAGATTATATCGTTTCCATTTATGAAAAGAAATGATGAGATTCCAAGCTATTTTAGCGAGGATGAAGTATCAAAAATTTTTAGTGTTTGCGGCAATCTAAAGCACCTTGCGATGCTCCAAGTACTTTTCTATGGCTGTCTGCGCGCATCTGAGCTGTGCAACCTGGATGACAAAGACTTGGACCTCAAATCCATGATCATCCGAATCAGGGAAGGCAAAGGCGGGAGAGATGGGATCTCATACATATCGGTGGAATGTGCTAGGATCCTCAAACAGTATCTTGCACTGCGTCCGCCCCTTCTTGTGAATGGGACTCACCCATTATTCTACACAGACTTTGGGAATAGATGGGATCGGCGAGACGTGCACAGGATGTTCCAGCAATATAAGAAGATGGCTGGAGTAGAAAGAGCCGGTGGCGTTCATGTTTTTGCTCGCCATACAGCGGCCAGCATATTGGTGGCCAATGGCTGTGACCTCCGGCACGTCAAAGAGCTGCTTCGGCACAGAGACATCCGAACGACTTTGCGATATGCGCATGTGGGAGAGAAGACCCTCCGAGAGAAGTACAACCAGTGCCTTGTTCTAGGGTAATAAGAAATCGTTCATTACGGAATAATAGGATGTTGTGGAGATGGGTCAATCAATATCTATTTATAATTTCATATCCGTTTACGTTTGTTAAAAATACATGAAAGGGATTTGATAAAAGATGAGGAAGAAATCGTTTAAAATTGAAGTAACCCCAGAAGCACATAAAGCAGCAAAGATCCATTGTGCCTTCAAAGAAATCAATGTCAAAGACTATGTGTCAGATTTAATTTTAAGGAATTCAGATAAAATAACTGAAAATTATTTAGCCAGATCAAGAGAAATAAAAGACAAAGAACAAGGGGCACATTCAGAAAAGGAAAATTTAATATTAGAATATATAAGTTCGAATCCATCTACGCCACAACAAATCTCATCAGTTTTAGCCATTAGCGAAATAGAAGTCAACAAAATATTAAAAGATTTATATGAACAAAATAAAATCGAATGTGAGGAAAGAAATAATGAACATATATACTGGGTGAGAATCAAAGCGGGAGGATCGACCAGCAAGGTTTATGGTAATTTGATGGCAGATCCTGACAGAGCACGCACTGCTGAAGAGATTGCGAAACAAATGCCTTCTGAAAGCAGGCAGGCCATACAAAATGCGCTCTATTGGCTCTTGAACGAACACTTAATCGATAGGAGAATCAGAGAATCCCCCATTGATCGGCGAAAAGATTCTTGGGAGTATTGGAGAACCAGCGATAGAGAAATGTTAACCAAGCGCGGAATAGAGATCTCGGATATTCTTAACGTTCTTCCCGATATGCGCGAAGAGGCAATGGCCGTCAGCGATATCGCGTTTATATTGAGAGCACCAAAATCGACTATCAGAGATACATTGAAGCGATATGAGAAATCAGAGGAATTAGCATCATTTAAATCTACAACCAAAAATAATAAACCAACCACGAAGTATTATAAGATTCATAATGAGCGGCGTTCAACATAATCTGCGATTAATTGGAATTTAATTTTATATAGAACTTTTTTTGATATATTACTTATTTTTAGAATACGGATGCAACAGACATATTATGTTTTAAGTTTATTTAATTAACTATGAATAATTTAGTTTGTTTTTTAATTCAACACCACGATTAACGGAAAGCCTTTTATACTATGAAATTATAGCGTTTATTGGATGCGCTAATAAGATGGCGTAGTCCAATACAAAACCGAACCGACCATTGATAATCGATGGTGTGTCAGAATAGGAATATAGCATGTTGGGTTGCCGGCCAAAGGCAATTAGGAGGAAGACTATAGGTAGACGAATTAGACCAAATGAATTAGTAGCTTAATTTGCCACTGTTGTACCAGTCACATTCCTTACTTGGAAAGCCAATGGGGAAGACTAAACCGAACCTTAACGTGCCTGATTATAGAATCGGGTGCAATAAGGGGGTGCCAAAGGACAATACGTCCAGCTGGGGGCTTCAGATGGCAATGAGAATTTCGTGCTGATAACAGACGAATCGAAATAATCCACTAGAAGGAGCTATGGCTCGAAATCGTCGCAGCCATTAGTCATCATAATTTACCCTGCATAGTGGACACTAGAACAGTCAAAAGAAGCACGAAATTGTGCAGTGTGAATTTAAACAAAAGGTAGCGTAAGCCAGCTTCCTTAAAAAAAGAATATCAGGAGGAAGAGATGGAAAATATCAAAAAAGAGAATTCAACCACAAAATGCTGCAAGCGACAGAAAATCGTTTCCCCGGTAGAGGTGATCTAAAAATGGCCGACTGTATCCACGAAGCTATGGACGTAAGACAATACTGCGTCAGGATTGAAAAGAGACCATATACCAAAAATTCTTACGGTTTAACCGCCCTCTGGAAAGATCAGGCTACCTGGTTATCCTATCCAGAGGCGTGTGAAATCTTAGAGGGAAAATCCAAGGTAATCGACGGCCAGGAGGTCGACGGGATCGGATTTCTGGTCACCAAAAATGATACTCATATCCTGGGAGGTGATCTTGACTGCTGCCGGGATCCTGAGACGGGCTCCATCAGCAATTGGGCAACAGAATTCGTAAATCAGGTGCAACCATTTTACACGGAGGTTTCACCCTCCAAGTGCGGACTGCGATTCTTCTGCCATGGCAGTCTGGGGCGGGATAGCGTGTTTTGTCATGGCCCCCAGGATGACTTGTCGGATGAGACAAAGGAGAGAATCGAGGCTGTAAAACCCAGTTTGCGCGAAAAGATTGAAAAAGGGCAGCCAGCCTTCAATGGATTGGAGTTTTATGAAGATGGGCCGAGGCACCTGACGCTGACAGGCGAGCGTATTGATGACCTTTGCTTCCCTCTAGTGGACCAGACAGACGCAATCACAGAGGCGTTGGATCAACTTGAGCTTGAAATCCCAGCTCAATCAGAAGCACGGGAAGCAGCCATCGAGGGAGATGGGTGGATCAAATGCAATAGCCTTCCCCACATTGACATCCTGGATGTCATAAAAACCGACGGCTTCTCCGAATCAGGTGGCCAGCTCTTCGGTCCGCATCCAACGCTGGGGAGCACTACTGGCCGGAACTTAGTCGTGAACCCCGAAAAGGGCGTCTGGGCTTACATGCACAACGGCATAAACTCGGGTGGAGATGCATGGACGTGGCTGGCGTGTGAATGCGGGGCAGTAGCATGGGAGAAAGCTGGTAGCGGGGCACTGAATGATCCCCATGTCATGGAGATGGTATTAGACTATGCGTTATCCAAAGGATTGGTTGACGAGGATGATGTTCGATCTCCCCGCATACGGCCAGTATCGGATGATGATAATGTTGGCTGCGTTGGATTATACACCGACGGGACCATCAAGCGTGTAATGATTCATAAAAACGGCCAGAAGGAGTTGGAATGGATTTCTGATTGTGCGGTACACATACATACCGAAACTGCTGCCAATGGAGAGACAGAGCTTCGGTTTAAGGGGGTGGGCGCTAGGGATCAACGCCATGTGGATTTTACACTCCCGGCTGATTCGCTGGCTGAGCCACGAAAGTTTAAAGCCGCCCTCTTGAACGCATTCGGGGCACGTAACCGTATTGGTCACTTGGATTTTGAAACCGTTCAACGCATGAGCCTAAATCCCAAGATGCTAAGAAGGGTGGAGGTACCTGCCTGGGATGGATCTGTACCTCTTGTTCCCGGGGTAGGGATTGCTCATGACGTAGAGTTCAAATTGTCAAAGATGAACCCTGTTGAAGTATACGATGGCGACTTAGAGGAAGCCAAAGAGTGTTTGTGGAAACTGATCTACGCCCATGAATATGCACCCATTCTGGTTGCGACTGTTCTGGGTGCCCCGGCCTTCGCCCGGTGGCATATCAACGACCGGTTTGGACTTGGGATTTGGGGATTAACTGGAACACAAAAAACTTCTCTAGTGCAGGCAGCCATGTCCGTGTACGGCGTGGGCTATCTGGATGATGATGCGCTGTTCAAGCATGGCAGAGCGGGTGGCACTCAAGTTGCGGCGCTTGAAATCTTTGCCAATGCCGGATTCTTGCCACAGATCCTCGACAATGTCAAGGCGGTTGATCCCAAGGACAGCCAGCAGTATGTTGCGGTCATCCAGGCTGTGATCGAGGGTCGTGAGAAGCAACGTGGCCGGAAGGACGGAGGACTACGCGACGCAAAAACTTTTGCCTGTACTCCCATCATAACGGGTGAGGTAAGGCCTGAGGAGGCCTCCACATCGGCAAGGATCTTAAACTTGGCTTGGTCGGAACCGATATTAAGCAACCTGTCGTATGTACAAAGACATGTTAAAGCCATGCCGGTCATCGGCTATCACTGGCTGAAATTCCTGGCAACGACGGGTCTCAATTTGGTGGTTGGATTCGATGAGGCGAGGAGCCGAAAGTTCGAGCAGTATTCCCGATTGCATTATACTAATCCTGGTCGGCTGGCAACCATGGATACATTGCTCAGGTCAGTATGGAGACTGGCGTGCGTATCCCCTATGGGGGATATCTTTGTGGATTGTGGTGAAGGATTCGAATATATCCTCGACCAGGCGATCGAGATGCAGGGTATGATGGTAACCGAAGAGACGGAGATTTCGAGGTTCCTGAATGGTTTGAGAGAACTAATAGCGAGCGATCCCACGCTGATTATGAGGGATGATTTTATAACAGGGAGGAGAGCGATCGGCAAAAAAACGGATGAGGGCATCTTCCTGTTGCCGAACGAGACTCTGAAGGAGCTCACCAACCACAGGGTATTCACCCAGCAGCCGACAACGGATAGCATGACAAAAGCCTTGGATGCTACTGGAATGCTGATCCACGGGGATGGAGGGCACCTTAAAGCCAAGGTTGCGATGGGGAGCCAACGTCCAAGAGGTTGGCTATTGCGCGGCGATTTTTTCACGGAGATGGCATCAAGCTCCGAATAAGCTGTCCCACATAGCCAGGGAAGTGGGGCATGGAAATCGCCATCATTGGGCTTTGTGTCCCACTGTCCCACTAGTCCCAGTGAAAATATAAAAACATTTTTTTAAGCCTTATTTATCACCCAGTTAGAATGGTAGCATGTAGGCACCTTAAACACTTTAGCTTAATTAGTGGGACATGTGGGACAAGTGGGACATTTATATTTATTATACTTTTATCCTTGTTACTGCTATTTGTTTTAGTTGTATTGATCTGCCCCACACACCGCCCCACTAGGAGTATTTGTGGGACATATCCACCCAACTGGGTGCAAGCCTGTGCATCCAGATCAACAATATCATAGCCCACATCTGGATGTGAGCGTCTTCTGCCTCCCTCCAAAATTGACTCGCTGCAATTTAGTTCTGTGTCATCTTAAAGAGCGTTCGAAATAATGTCATAGAACATTCTATGCTCAGTAACTGATCCCAGAGAAGGCGGAGACCCACTTGGAGGCTAATACCGCCATGAAAACGGTTAAGCTCGGGAGCTACAGGAGGAGGCAGAATCCCTCAAGCCCCCCAGTCTGGAGGACCATATCCTCTGGACCAAGGAGGGTTCAGCCCATCTAGTTGCGATTGCCCTCGATGGGTTGATGCTACCTTATATCTTAGCTTTGATAATTCTTTTTGATTTCAATACCATCCCTCTAGATCTATTGTGAAGTTTTCAGGAAGGAAGGTCAATCCTTGGGGCCTAGATAAGGGGGAAATCCTCTGAGATTGAAGAGTATATCTGACAGACTCATTGGGCAGTAGCTTATATTCTTCTGCTTTAACCTCATATCCGTAGTTGAATTGATCAAGCAGCCAAAAATACTTTGGTGAGAGTAGCATTCCTTGTGCCATATTATTAGTGATCTTCACTTCAAATTCATATTGCTTAAACCGCATTTCCGAGTATGAGTTCGTTACAGATACATCTTTTATTCCATATAATTTTAGCGTAATATTGCCATTCGATGCTTCAGGAACACCAGACCAAGAGATGCTATAGACATCACTTGCAGGTGTTTCGACACGAACCCTTTTTATTTGTGTTACTGGCTGGTCAAATCCGAAGTAATACAGGGCTCGATCGTTATATCCTGGGTTGGAAACATCCTCCACCCGCTCCGATTTAATGAATCGGTCTTCAGAATCAACTATATCAACTTTAAGTCTAGGTGCAATATTAGAGCCCTGATATGTATAAGGCGAGAAGATGTCGAGAGCGAATCCATCTTGCGTAGGAATCATGCCATAGATTTTTATTATGCCATCAGAAGTAACTAACGGGAATGCATAAGAAGCCCCAACGAACGACATTAGGATAAGTATTGTTAATCCGAGACACTTCATCGTGTTTCCTCCTCGAAATCAAGTTGGACTGGTTCACTAAAACACTTTTGGTGGAAATCCTCTGCTATCTGCAGGAGGAAGCTGCCCCAGCTCCGGGCTGAGGCGGAGGTCCTCAAGGACGCCCCGTTCAGATGGAGGATCTCTCCATCTGGACCGTGGAGAAGTCAAGAGCACTAGGAAGGGCAGCCGGACTACTATCATTGGATGGCTACCTAGCGGGAGGGGGGCCGCATCAGAAACATGCGCCCGGGAACTGTGCCAGGATGGATGCGAATACCGCTCTGCAAAAGACCAGGGCAACGAAGCGAGGCTGGTGATGATCTAATATCTTAGAATAAGTGGGGTGGATTAGGTTGGAGTTTCCGAAATTCGCTCGCAGATGGCAATACTGTGAGCATCTGCTTCATCTATAGATTCTGTACCTGGATTGACAAGCTGGGTGATGCATCTTTGGTGGTCATGACTCTCAGATTCATGGCATTTTTCGTGTCGCGGAGCAGAACATCAATCCTGGCCAATACAGAGTTTTGGGAGAACTCCTCTCGCTTGAACTGCCTCTGGCAATTCGGCTATAAGATGTCACCCTCCTTTGCTCTTGCTTTTTCTCTACAAACTTCAACTTCATCCAGTAGGCGATTAACAACTTCATCAAAAGTTTCGCTCTTTCTTCCGTAATCGGCGAGCCTGTCTCGTGTTTTAATTTTTAGCTTGATAGATGTAGGACGTTCCTCAGACATATTATATGCTCTTCATTATGACTATATATGCTTTCCCTATTCTAAATATCCGTAAAGTATAAATACCATACTTAGCATACCTAAGAATAACAAATATACGAAAAGTGAAGTGATTAAATATGCAGAAAAGAGTTCGCACTGAGGCGAGGCCCATTGAATCGCCAGAACAATTGGATGAGACTCCTACCAGGCAAATAGATGTACATATGTTGATAAATCTAATTGAATTAAAATGTGTATTGGATGTATTTCCAGGATCTAATATGCTGGTTTCTTATAACGAGCCATTTCTGGACCTATCTAACGAAGAAGGAGGCGATGCTCGCTGGTCTGCTAAAATCCGTACCTCCTATGTATCAGATACAGAGAGCGCTCTTAATGGGATAGAGTGGAGCATTCAATTTGATGAATTTAAGCGATTGCTCAGAGATATGTTGCCAACCACCAAAGGGAGATTAGATCTGACAGATCATAATGCGACGCTTACGGCGGTCTTTGAGTCAGATGGAGAGGCAGGGATATCATTAACGATTCCAGCAAGGTGGAGTCGGATGGGCTTGGGAGCTCTCTTTGGGTAATTAGGTAGAAGGAGAAGGACCAAATTCAAGATTTAACATGTCGTACACCCAAGCCAAGAGGAATAAAGCCATTTCCTGTTGGATTGGATAATCGATCCAATATTTTATAATTTTTATCGAATAATCGAAAGCAATTTGGTAGAAACGCCAGATACGGATGATTATTAATGAATTCAACGACTCGAAGACAGATATTTGATGAGCGTCTAAATATGCTTCCCGAAGAACATGCAGCCAAATTGAGAGAATTGCGAGATATCCTTCTCGCCATCGCAGGACAAGACATGGTTATAATGCCAAACGGCGAACGCGATATCGATAATATCCTTGCTAATGGCGAAATCCTTCAAAAAACATATAAAGAAGTTGCCGGTGAACCAGGAGATTGTCATAACAATGCCGTAAAGCAGTGGTTTAGGAACCCGACCAAGTACTCGGTCGCAGGAGGCTATGCTTTAAGCGAGGATGGACTATGGCGGCAACATAGCTGGCTCGTTGATGATATGCACCGCACTTATGAAACGACCGCACCTCGTTTATTATATTACGGCTGGATCCATCGCGATAAGGAGTTCGCGAAAATGATTGAAGCTCTGCCATGTGATCGCCGTGAGAAATTATTGCAGGATTGGTTGGAATCTAGCGACAAACCATGGAATCCAGTTGTCAGTGATCACTTGTCATATCCTGAATTGGAGAAAATGAGCTTCTAAACATAGACTCCGGGCACCTAGACCAGGATATGCTCCAGAACCGCCTGGCTGAAAGAGGCCAGGATATGGAGATTTGCCCAGGCAGAAGCTCTCCAGAAAGAAGGTCACGCCTCACATTCTCAGGCACAGGCGTGTGGTCAATGCACTCATGGGCGGCGTTCCCGTGCCCATGATTCAGAAGCAGGTGGGGCACAAGAGGCTTTCCACCACAGAGATCTATGCTACTGTCGCGCCAGCGCTGGTGAAGGAGGCATATGATCTGCACGGATTAGGGCCAGCAAATGGAAATATCTAGCAGCGATTAGAAGGCATCCTATAGAGAGTTCTATGTTATTTTCATTAATGCTATCTATAATGCCATAGAACCCTCTGTTATGATTCAACCGATTCAACCAAAAACTATATCTATTAATAGTGCGTATAGATCGAGGCCGCGTTTTGCGCTGGCAAGAATAAGGATCAAGCAGTTCGGCTGAGTTCTTTGGCCCCAGGGAGGCTGATAGGCCCATCCTACCGTAGATGTGTCGAGTCTCAAGGACCAGGGAAGTGCTGCCTAAAAACAGCATACAGGAAGGCCGGATGGATTTAAAAGGCCCAAAGATATGCACGCCGTAATTGGCGTAGTAGATATGCCTTGAGCGAGATCCGGATTCACCAAACCGGCCCAAGACGCGACACCAAAGCTGATGTAGAGGCAGATCACAGACCCGGCAT